>OIZA01000764.1_pt1 | contig 14182 bp, 10 predicted proteins | sample 1588381 | NCBI WGS metagenome assembly OIZA01 (sample SAMN03283277) | human gut metagenome | biome: human-associated habitat; material: feces | host: Homo sapiens | place: Peru | collected 2012 | reverse complement strand
CATCTGTATTTATAAAAATAATTGCAGTCAAAATTTGCACCGCAGTAGACAAAGAAAAAGGGATTACGGAAAAGCAAAGAGGGAATAGAAAACTTGCAATAAAAGTTGATAAATGCTGAAATCGCAGTATTTATCTGCCGAAAGTTGTTGATATTTGGTGTGGAGTGTGGTATAATGATTTCCGATGATACAATGTACTAACTATAACTGTTTATGAGGTGTAATACAATGGCCGCAAGCTATAAAAAATTATTCAAGCTTTTAATCGACCGTGATATGAAAAAGAAAGAACTCGCCGAAAAAGCCGGCATCAGCATCGCCACCATCACCAAGATGGGTAAAGACGGTGCTGTCGTATCAAGCGAAGTTCTTGTCAAGATATGCTCAGCTCTTGGTTGCACCATGGATGATATTGTAGAGATAGTGTCTGACAAGTAATTATTTATTCTTTCAACCTAAAAGTGTATATAAAGAAACGAGGAAAATACATGTCTGCTAAACAGATTATAGATGCAATGTGGGACGATTCGCCTGTCGATGTTTCCACGGAAGTAAACTTTATCTGGTCCATCGCAAATAAACTGCGCGGACCGTACCGTAGCGACAAATATAAGGATGTCATTATTCCGATGACGATTATCCGCCGCTTTGAGTGTGCGCTTGCGCCCACCAAGCAGAAGGTTGTCGACCAGTTCAAAGCAAACCCGAATTTCCCGGCAAAGGCGATGTATCGCATTGCCGGCTTCCAGTTTTATAACACCAGTGAGTTTGACCTTGCAGAACTTGTAAATGACGCAGACCACATTGCCGCCAATTTCAAGAGTTATCTGCAGGGTTTCTCTGCAAATGTGCTGGAAATTCTGATGTCCAAGGAGCGCGGTCTGAACTTCGGTGAAGAAATCGACAAGATGGATAAGAATAACCGTCTGCTTTCCGTCATCAAGGCGTTCTCCGAGCTTGATCTCAATCCTCGCACCATCGACAATGTGAAGATGGGATACATTTTTGAGGAACTGATCCGTAAGTTCTCTGAAAATGCCGAAGCCGGCGACCACTACACCGGCCGCGACATCATTAAGCTGATGGTCAACATCCTATTGGCCGAAGGCTGCGACGATATCTTCGATGATGGCAAAGTCATCACTATATTGGATCAGGCCTGCGGCACGGGCGGTATGCTCTCCACCGGCTATAATTTCATCAAGCGTTATAATCCTTCTGCGGATGTGCGCCTGTTTGGTCAGGAGATCAACCCGGAATCTTACGCTATGTGCCTTGCCGAAATGCTCATCAAGGGACAGAATGCCGAAAATATCTGCTATCAGGACACCATGAAAGCCGACCGTTTCAAGTCCACCAAAATGCGCTTTGTGCTTGAAAATCCGCCGTTCGGCACCGCCTGGGGCGGCAAGGACGCTGCCGAAGGTGTCGAGGATGCCGTCAACGCAGAGTATCAGAAAGGCTTTGACGGTCGCTGGGGCGCAGGGTTGCCCGGCTCCGGCGATATGCAGATGCTGTTTTTGCAGTCTGCCATCGACAAAATGGACGATAACTTTGGCCGTGCCGCTATCATCGAAAACGGCAGTCCGCTGTTCTCCGGTGGGACTGCATCCGGCGAGAGCCAGATCCGCCGGTGGATGCTGGAAAACGATCTGATCGAAGCGATCATTGCACTGCCCACCGACCTGTTTTACAACACCGGTATTGCTACATACATCTGGGTGCTTTCCAAGAACAAGCGGACTGAACGCAAGGGCAAAATTCAGCTGATCGATGCTTCGACTTTCTTCAAAAAGCTGCGTAAAGCCCTGGGCGATAAGAAAAACGAGATTTCCCCCGAAGATCGCAGTGCCGTTACCAAGCTGTATGCGGACTTCGCAGAAAACGAATATTGCAAAATCTATCGGAACGAGGAGTTCATTTATCGCGAGTACACGGTGATGCAGCCTCTTCAGCGCAGCTATGCCATTACGGCGGAGCGAATTGAAACCATGCTCTCCAAGGGTTCGCTGTCCTCTCTGTATGACCAGTCCAAGGTGGATGAACTGGAAAACGCCGAGGAACTGACCGGCAAAGACCAGAAAAAGCTGGAGACTTACCGGGCAAATCAGCCTGTCTATGAGGCCATTGTCGCTGCACTGAATGCAGCTGTTTCCGAGCATACCTATAATTCCCCGGCGGCATTCATGCCGGTGCTGACCAAGGCACTCTCCACCGTAACTGCCGACAAGAAGCTGCTGGAAAAGATTGCGGATGGTCTTTCTGTTATGGACAAGAATGCCGAGATTCAGCGTGACCGCAAGGGCAACATCATCTACGACAAGGAAACCAAGGACACCGAATTGGTGAAATGGGAGGAAAGTATCGAGGACTATATGGCTCGTGAGGTTCTACCTCATATCCCTGATGCTGCCGCTTTCTTTGAAGAAGATCTCGGAAAGAAAAAGCCTGTCATCAAGACCGGTGCAGAAATCCCGTTCACACGATATTTCTACAAATATCAGCCATCTACGCCGAGCGAGGAACTTGAGACCAGATTTAAGGAATTGGAACTTTCCGTGACTGAGCGTGTGGCGAAGTTGTTCGAGTAAAGGAGGCCTGCGAGGGTGTTTAAGTTCATATTTGAAATACTGACCGACCCTTTGGGGCTCCCTATAGAATGGTACTGGGAGTATCTGATTTTGGCTGTGATCGGTGCCGTTGCATACGCTGTTGCTTACCGTTGCGTCGGCGATATGTACAGCGGCGGGATGATTGACGGCAGCACAAGCGGCTCTTTCTTTCATTGGCTCATTCGCCTGATTCTGTTTGTTGCCCTGTGGGCAGTTACCTACGGAATCATTGCAGCGGTGAAATGGCTGACGGATAATTGGGTGCTGGTTCTGTGTATCATGGGTGGAGTTGTCGTTGTTGTGGGTATCGCCACAGTTATTGCGATAATTATCCGCAAACGCAGAAATAAAGCGGGATTGGAGGCATCAGCTGATGAGAGCAACTAAGAATAGCGGCTTTGAATGGATTGGAGAAATTCCAACCTCATGGGAACTGTATAAGGGTAAATATATGTTTACTCAACGCAACTTGCGTGGAAATACTATAGAGTTACAACTGCTTTCTCCTACACAAAAATATGGCGTTGTGCCGCAGTCAGTTTATGAAGACCGTAGTGGAATGAACGCTGTGAAACTCAACGAAAATGCTAATTTATCTGCATTGAAAACAATTCATAAGGGCGACTTCTGTATCAGCCTAAGAAGTTTTCAAGGAGGATTTGAATACTCAGAATACGAGGGTGTCGTTTCTCCGGCATATCAGGTGTTTTACCCGGTTGTCAAAGTTGCCAGGGGGTACTATAAGTACTTGTTTAAGGATAGCGGTTTTATTGAAAAAATGAACTCCTATACTATGACGCTTCGGGATGGAAAGAATATAGCTTTTGCTGACTTTGGAAATACCTATATTCCTTGTCCGCCTGTTGACGAACAACAGCACATCGCCGATTTCCTTGACGCTAAATGTGCCGAAATTGATGCGCTGACTGCCGATATCCAGTCCCAGATCGACACGCTGGAGCAGTACAAGCGGTCTGTTATCACCGAAACTGTCACCAAAGGGCTGAACCCAAATGCAGAGATGAAGGATAGCGGGATTGAGTGGGTTGGCAGGATGCCATCGTCATGGAGAGTGTTAAAAGGTAAATATATGTTTGCACAGCGAAGCCTTCGTGGTAATTCCATGGAACTTCAGCTTCTCTCTCCTACGCAAAAATTCGGCGTGATTCCACAGATGCTTTACGAGGAATTAAGTGGTATGAGCGCAGTTAAACTGAACGAAAAAACAAATTTGTCCTTACTTAAAACCATACATAAGGGTGATTTTTGCATTAGTTTGCGAAGCTTTCAAGGAGGATTTGAGTACTCAGAGTATGAAGGGGTAGTTTCTCCTGCATATCAGGTGTTTTATCCTACGCTTGAAATCGCAGACGGCTATTATAAATATCTATTCAAGGAACAAGGGTTTATTGACAGAATAAACTCTTATACGATGACACTGCGAGACGGCAAGAATATCGCTTTTTCTGACTTTGGTAATACCTATATTCCATATCCGCCTTTAACAGAGCAATCAGAGATTGCAATTTATCTTGACAGAAAATGCAATCAGATAGAGGCACTCATTGCTGAAAAGCAGCAGCAGCTAGTAACACTTGATGAGTACAAGAAATCGTTGATATTCGAGTATGTAACTGGCAAGAAGGAGGTGCTCATCTCATGAAGGTTGAATTCATAGAGTCTGAGTTCTGGGGCGCAGCCTTGCTCGTTGCGGAAGCGGATTTTAAATTGGCTAAGACAAAAGATGCCGAGTTCGACAGTTTGGCTCATGCTACAACCGCTTTTGCAAATCTATTTGACGTGGATTATACCATTGCACGGAGCGAATACAATGCAGCTCTGGATGCTCTTGCGAAAAACGGAGCAGTTATTTTTACAATTGGCTCCTCGCAGTATTCAGAGCGTAGATGGGTTGAAATTCAAGTGTCGAACAACAATCAACCGCAACGTGTGCTTTATGCCAATGAGGATGGGTATCACTTGATTCGCCATGCACATTTCAATCCAAGAGCGGTTGCAGCCATACAAAAGCGGCACAAGGAGGAACGGAAGAAATGACAAGTATTCTCTCCGAAAAAGAATATCAGCATTTCATCATGGACAGGCTCTCGCAAGACAACAGCTATATCGTCCGCAAGGCGACAAGTTATGACCGCCTCTTTGCTATGGACCGGGAGCTGCTATTTCAGTTTCTGAACGACACCCAGCCGGATGAGATGGCGGCACTCCGCAAAATCTACAAAGTCGACCTGGAGGATACCCTCGTCAGCTTCATCAATGCCGAGGTCACAAAAGCGCGCGGCAGCTTGCTGGATGTGCTGAAGCATGGCATTGAGATTTCCAATATGAAGCTGGAGCTTATGTACACCAAGCCTGCCACCACCTTTAACCGGGAACTGCTGGCAAGGTACGAGAAGAATATTTTCTCCGTTATGGAGGAGGTCTGGGCAAGCGACGACGAGCGCGTTGACCTGGTCATCTTCCTGAACGGCATTGCCATCATGTCCTTTGAACTGAAATGCAATGCCGCCGGGCAGTCGTACCAGGACGCCATTTATCAGTACCGTGTTGATCGTGACCCGAACACCAGACTGTTCCGCTTCAAGGCCGGGTGCCTTGTGAACTTTGCGATGGACTTAGAGCAGGTTTATATGACCACCAAGCTCGCAGGCAACGCCACCTTCTTCCTGCCGTTCAACATGGGAAACGGTGAAGGTGTCAATGCCGGTGCGGGCAATCCTACCTTCAAAGACAAGTACAGCGTCTCCTATATGTGGGAGGATATTCTGACAAAGGATACCGTCCTTGACCTCATCAGTAAGTTCATCTTTATCGAAACCAAGGAAAGCAAAGACGAGCTGACAGGAAAAACGAAAAAGTCCGAGAATGTCATATTTCCTCGGTATCATCAGCTCGATGTGATTCGCAAGCTGCTGGGTGATGTCCGTGACAACGGCACAACGCAGAATTATCTGATTCAACACAGTGCAGGCTCCGGTAAAACGAACTCCATCGCATGGCTTGCGCACCGTCTGACTTCACTGCACGATGCAGATAATAAAATTATCTTTGACAATGTCGTGATTATCACCGACCGAGTCGTAGTTGACCGTCAGCTTCAGAAGGCCATTATGGGCATGGAGCATAAAGCTGGACTTATCCGTGTGATGGATGATAAATGTAACTCCGCCGACCTTGCGATTGCCCTGAACGGCAACACAAAGATCATTGCGACGACGATTCAGAAATTTCCGTACATCGTGGACAGTGTTGCTGGACTGAAAGGCAAGCGGTTCGCCGTTATCATCGATGAGGCACATTCTTCCACAGCCGGTAAGGATATGGCGGCAGTCACCATGTCGCTGGGCTCCGGCGATCAGGAAATCAGCGATGTCGAGGATATGATTACGGATGAGATTCGCCGCAACGGCAAACAAGCCAATGTTTCCATGTTTGCGTTCACCGCCACACCCAAGCCTACAACGATTCAGTTGTTCGGTCGGCTGAACACCAAGGGACAGCGTGAGGCGTTCCATATCTACTCAATGAAGCAGGCCATCGAGGAAGGCTTTATTCTGGATGTGCTCCAGAACTACACCACTTACGACACCTTCTATCAGCTGAACAAGGAAATCGAAGAAGATCCCCGCTGCAAGACCGCTGATGCGAAAAGACAAATTGCCCGTTTTGTGGAACTGCACGAGACAAACATTGCACAGCGTGTGGAGGTCATTGTGGAGCATTTCCGCACCACGGTTATGCCGGAACTCGGCGGTATGGCAAAAGCAATGGTCATTACCGCTTCCCGACAGGGTGCGGTCAAATACCGTCAGGCGTTTGAGAATTACACTCAGAAAAAAGGCTACACCGATATCAAGGCATTGGTCGCTTTCTCCGGCAAGGTAAAGCTCCCGGACGATAACGCCGAGTACTCTGAGGCTTCCATGAACGGCTTCCCGGAAGATCGGCTGACAAAGGTATTTGACAAGGACGAATACCAGGTGCTGTTGGTTGCCAACAAGTATCAGACCGGGTTCGACCAGCCAAAGCTCTGTGCCATGTATGTCCTCAAGAAGCTGAAGGGCGTTTCCGCTGTTCAGACGCTTTCCAGACTGAACCGTATCTGCCCGCCGTTTGAGAAGAAAACCTTCGTGCTGGACTTTGTGAATACATATGAAGACATCAAGGCAGCGTTCGCACCGTATTATACGACCACCTTGCTTTCTACTTCTGTAACGCCGACGGCGATTTACGATTTGGAGGCACAGATCGATGCGTACACCGTTCTTGACCCTGATGATATCGAAAAGGCCAACGAACTGCTCTACAAGGGGAATATTTCCTCCAAGAATAAGCAGAAGCTGACTTTCTACTTCAAACGGGCAAAAAATAGGATCGAACAGTACGAGCTTATCAAGCAGCACGAAATCGTGTCCATGATGCGCCATTTCGTCCGATTTTATGAGTTTCTGCTGCAGGTGTCCTGTTTCGAGGATACCGACCTGCATAAGAAATATAACTTCATCACTTATTTGCTGGCTTACATCAATATCAAGCATCCGGGCGGCGGATATAATCTGGACGGTAAAATCAAGGCTACCAATTTTGTTCAGAAAAAGGCGGAGGAGCATACGATTCCAAACCTTGTTGCACAGCCTGTGGTAAAGCTGCCGACAGCCGAGAGCTTTAGTCTGACCGAAGCAAAAGAAGAACGGCTTTCCCATATCATTGCGGAGATCAACAGCCGCACAGGAAAAGCCTATGATAACGATGTGGCGGTCAAAGCTATGCTGCAGATTCGGGATATTCTGCTGAAGTCCGACAAGCTGAAAACCAGCGCACGGAACAATACTGTTAAAGATTTTGAATTTTCATATTTTGATGACATTGACGATGCATTGATTGAGGGCTTGGAGCAGAACCAGGATTTCTTCTCGCTTCTTCTCAGCAACGATGAGATTAAGCGGCAGGTTCTTGGTATCTTTACAGACGAGATTTATAAAAGCCTGAGAGAGGCATAAATTGCTTCGGTTCATAAAGTGAATGCGAAAATTGTCAGTCTTTTAAATTCCGGCTAACAATCCGAAAACTAATATCAGTGCATTTACAGTAGACGTGTGACTCGTGTTGCGCTGAACACATGACGGCCCTGAGCTAAAAATCTATGCTTATTCCGGTTTGCTTGAATGTATAATAGTAATCCTCAAGTATTATATATGCAGATGAAACAGTAATTTTTATGCTTTTGGAAAAACTGAAATGATGAGGTTTTAATGCAAATACATATCTTTAAAGCAAATGTCTAACAAACATTAAAAACAAATAATATAATAATCAAGTGTTAAGCAAATATCTATTATTGGAGTGTAGAAATGGCAAAATCAATATTTTCTTTTTTTTCTGGTGCGGGCCTATTAGATTTAGGCTTTGAAAACGCAAATTATAATATCGTTTTTGTTAACGAGTTTAATCAGCATTTTTTGCAAGCCTATCAATATGCCCGTAGAAACCGGAATTTTATGCCCCAGTATGGATATCATCAGTGTGATATTAGGGATTTTTTGTCAGGAGAACCCAATGCTATGCTTCATCAATATATCGTTGACGAACATGAACAAGAGAATCTTGTTGGTTTTATTGGTGGCCCCCCTTGCCCAGATTTCTCTGTTGGGGGAAAGAACGAAGGCAAAAACGGGAAAAATGGAGTTTTAGCGCAGAGTTATGTGGATTTAATCATTGATTGCGTTCCAGATTTCTTTGTATTCGAGAATGTTAAAGGTTTAGTAAAAACAGCTAAGCACAGAGAATATTATGTGGAATTAAAAACAGCAATTTGTAATGCGGGGTATTATATTTGCGATAAAACATTGAACGCACTAAATTTTGGTGTTCCGCAAGATAGAGAAAGAATTATTTTAATTGGGATTCGGAACAATATTCCCAATATTCGAACTAGGTTAAATGAAAACAACAAGATTAATTTTCCATGGTTAAATAATGCTGTTTTTGACGATATTAATGAGATAAAAAGCCTAGTGTGGATAGGGCAACAAAAATTTGCTGAAAATAATATCAGATATTGGCCCCGTAGATTGCCAAAACAATACAAAGAGCTAGCCGTAGAAACATGGTTTAGAAAAAATGATGTTATTCATCATCCTAATGGCAATGACATATTTAGAGTTAAAGCTGGATTAAATAAAATGCAAACAATTGCAGAGGGCGACGTTAGCCGCAAATCATTTAAGCGTTTACACAGATGGAGATATTCTCCTACTGCAGCATATGGGAATAATGAAGTGCATTTACATCCATATAAAATCCGAAGACTTAGTGTGGCAGAAGCTATGGCAATCCAGTCGCTACCGGATTGGTTTTCTTTACCACCAAAAATGACCTTATCTAATAAATTTAAAGTGATTGGCAACGGGGTTCCATATCTGATGTCAAATGTCATTGCACAAACTCTTAATGATTTTATAGACAATATTCTAGTGGAGGAATAAGTATGCAAAAACGACTTTCTTTTGATTCGCGAATTATTGAACATATGGGAAAGGATTTGATTACAGCACCTGAAGTGGCTGTGATTGAGCTAATTAAGAACTCTATTGATGCTAAGAGTAAAATTATTAACTTTAAGATTCACTCTGAATTAAACACAGAAATATTACCTTCGTGTCTTAAAATGCACCAAGGCATTTTGGATATTGTCAAGGAATTATCTAATAGACCCTTCTTATTGTTTGAGGATTTTGGAAAAGGCATGAATGAAACGACACTCGATGAGGGCTTTTTAAAAGTAGGCACACAAATCAAGTTGAAAGAAGATGATGTTCTTTTTGGTCAAAAAGGTATTGGCCGTTTGGCGGCTCAACGACTTGGCAATACTTTGGTAGTTGAAACCACACAAAAGAAGGATTCTCAAATTAATATAGTAATCATCGATTGGAACAAAATCACTAGTGAAAAAATCGATAACATTTCAGTTCCTTTTTTCACTTCGCCAAAAGACAATCTCGAAGAATCATATACAAGAGTGTGGATTTTAGATGCAAAAATTGATGATGTTGTCAATAGACCGCAACAGCAGTTACTTTTTATTGATAGCGAGATGATTGAATTGAAAGAAGAAGTTGCTTCTGCACTCGCTTTTTTGGTTTCTCCATATGGTGTAGATAAAGGTATTTGTATTAATGTTTACTATGACAACATTTTGATTCCATCAGCATTTGATTCTAAATTTCTTGAAGTGGCTGAAAGTATTCATTCATTCAAGTTATTTAGAAATGATAAAGGTAAACTTCAGCTGGACATGCACATGCAAGTAAAACCTTTTTTCATTGCTAAAACTCATAAAACTAGATTGGGAAATAATGTTGATTTCTCATTATATAAATTAAGCGTTGATGCGTATTCTTCTCTCTATGAAAAATATATCAAACGTTATGAAGATTCTTTAACGCGAACAATGGATCAAGAGCAACTTATATGTTATTTTGAAGATAAACAGCGTCGAATCTATAGAAGCAGGGTTACAAAAGACAAAAAAGAGCGGTTTGAAAAATATATTCATCAAATTGCAATTAACCAAATTAAAAATTTGGATAAAATTACAGAAATATCTGGCGAAATATACTCTTTTAAACGCGACAATATAGTAGGAGCATTGTATCTTGATTTTTTGAAAGAAGAATATCCAGAACGTTTTAAAGATGTTTCTATTCGGCATTTGCAAAATTTTCTTAAAAATTTTAATGGCGTAAAATTATATCGTAATGCTTATCGCATTGGATTCTTAGGAAATAAAGATAATGACTGGATTGAAATGCAACAGTATCGCACTATGGGGCAGCAGTTTTATCGATTTAATTTGGGTGATACACTTGGATTTGTTAAAATAAATGATGACAATCAAGAATATATCAAAGAAATTAGTTCTAGACTGGACATCTATTCTGATGATATATCAAGAACCTTTAAGGACTTTATCAACTATATATTCAATGAGTTTTTTTATCAGTTTAATAGATCTGCAGATGAAGTTACTCGTAATATATTATTTGAGGAGGGGTTAATAGAGGAAAATATTCAAGAGAAAGTAAAAAAGGCAACAGATGAAACAGCAGAACTTCTTAGGAAAAACAAAAAACTACTTGATAAAATATCAAGAACCAAAAAATTATTAAATGACAGTGTTGTTTTTAGTAACAATACTGCCTCGATCCCTACTAAATTATACAAGGATACAGTTGAAGCACTAGACGAGATTGCAGGAAATTCTGATAATACCGACCGCATAATTAAAGAGAGTCAACGAGCATTAAGCATATCCAATGATAAGTTGAAACAGATTGAGATCGAGACATTCAACAATTTTAAACTCATGTCTAATGGTTTAATAACTGAAAGTATAACACATGAATTACATTCAGTAATTACCGATGATGGATTCGAAACTTTAACTGACAATTGGGACGGGATAGGAGATTATTTAATAGCCCACAATGTATTATTATACAATGATGAATTTATTCCTTTGCGCGAGGCATATGATACTGTTATTGCGAAAATCGACGATGTGGGGAATTTGTATGATTTGTTGGAAAACACTTTTATTAAAGGAGATAGCAAAACGGATTATGCTTTGGAAAACTTGAGCGAAACCATTTCCAAGATTGAGAAGACTCTCATCAAAGATTTGCAGAAAAACAAAATCCGCATTTTGTATGAAAATATGAATTTTGTGCGGGCATTACCTAAAGGTGTTATGTTGCATGTTTTTTATAACTTAATCACTAATTCTAAGTATTGGATTGATTATAGAAGAAAGCATTCTAAATTAGACTATTCTTATTCTTCGGAAGAGGCGATGGATTATATTTGTATTGATAGCACCCAGCCTGGTGTTATTGAAATTAGCGATACTGGTACGGGTGTTTTGCCTCATATGGAACATGTTTTATTTGGAGCATTGCAATCCGGAAAGGAAGCAAATAAAGGAAGAGGAATGGGACTTTATATTGTTAAACGATTTTTAAACTCTTTCGAGGCTGATATTATTCTTTCCGAAGAAAGAAATAAATATGGGAACAGATACAAATTCATTATCACACTTCCAGAATAAAAAGAAAGGAATAAAAAAACTATGGATTTGCAGGATGTTTTTAGATTCACAAACTTAAAGTGTGTTGTTTCAATAGATGATGATTGGAACTATCATAACACTGCCGAGGCCGTATTGTATGATATTTATCAGTTGCCTTCGGAAGATAAAAATCGTTTGTTGACCGAAATACAGGAATGTGATGAAGCTACTTTTAACGTGTTGGAAAATGCTATCACAGAAATGGAGAGAATAGGTTTTGAATCTGATGGAAAAGCAAAGTATAAAATTTATAGGTATATCTCTGATGAGAGGGCACTAAATACTATTAAAGCCTTCTTAGATACACATGTTAAAAAAATTGAAACTATTAGTAAGCGGTACGGCGTTGGGCTCAAGAGCGCTGGTGTCATTTCATTGAAAGACACTATTTCTACGGCGAGAGAAATGGGAATTCCAATTAGAGTATATACCGATTTTTCGGCGCAAGATAAGGCTCATTTCGAAAGATCAGTGTCCGAATTAACAAGTAATAATGGGTATGTCTTTTGTATTATTGACGATCATATGCAACAAGAAAACCGAGCAGATGAAATATTAAAACTAATAGCAGATAATGCAGCTTACCAAAAGAAGGTAGGGTGTGTGTTGGTTACATCCGGAAACAATTCAAATAAAGCTCGATATGATAGCAACATTCATGTTGAATTCATACAGAAACAAACGGTTACAACAAAAAGTGCGATAGATAATTTCAACATACAACTATCCATGGCTTACTTAAAGAGTTTGTACAGAGTAATGTTGGCAAATCTACAAATTGCTAAAAAAGAAGCAATAGACACCGTGTTTGAAAATTTATACAAAGATGTAGATACGGCTATCCATATTTCTACCATGGCTCGTATTGAAGGTGTTACCAACTTTGAAATGATTAACAAATGGATATTTTCAAAAGAACGTAACGAAATTGAAGAGCAGAGGATTTCTGATATAAAAAATATTATAGCATTATCTAATGTGCTTAATAATCTTCAAGAATCTACATCCATACGTAAAGACGAAACCGGCAATGAGTTATACTCGAATGATTTCTATGATAAGACCGTTAATATATTGCATAAAATGATTGATGTGGGAGATGTATTTGATGTAAATGGTTCTTATTATGTGTTAATCGGACAAGAGTGTGATTTAGGATTAAGATCTACAGGAGAGCGAAAAACGGAAGTATTAGAGTTTGTCGCCGCACACATATATGATTCTGCTACTGAAATAATAAAAAATCAATTTACATACGAACAAGCAATAATTGCAAATTTCCCGACGGAAGACGGTTCTTTAAAATATTTAACAGTCAATTGTGGAAAACGGTACTATGCCAAGCCGGAAGTGTTTGATATTTGCACGTATAATTGTGATGGCAAATCGATAATAAATATTTCAAAGCCTTTGGAACAAGATGTTAAAACACTATTGTCAGAAGGATTGATTAATTTATATGCTCAAATTCAACAACACTTTCAAGAATTCAGTCACGTCAAACAAATGATTGAGGATGAGCAACTATTCAAATCTTTTGTTAAAACTGTGGGTTTGTCAAATGAAAAGAATCAAGTTATAGGATACGACGAGTATTTATTTGAAAACGATACTGTCACATATCCAATTAGAAGAGTATGTCGATTGAGAAAACACGCACAGTTGCTTCATAGAATGTATTTAAATTATAGAGGGCGTCAGGCCGAAGAAGCGGTTTGTTTTAGCAGATATATAGAGATTGATTATAAATTGGGTGATTCTATATTCCGTGCTAAATGTTTGTTATCCTCTAAATCAAATAGTAATGAAGAACACAAATTATACAAGCGACCTTGGGTTGTAAAAACAGAGGATATAAATCATTATTTGAACACTGTAGGGAAGGCCCCAATTAATATGGGTGAATGCTTTCTAGAACTCCCACAATCGACCACGAGTATTGCTGGATGCCGCTTTAAGAAATACTATGATAAACTATCTAAGATGCATTTTATAAGTGTCGAATAAAATCGATTTTCCTCTGGACTTATGCAATCTCTTGTGATACTGTTGTGTACTGCAAAGGAGGTGCGGATATGGCACAGATGAGTTTAGAAGAATTGTACCGCGGAGAAGGCGTGGGAGAAAAGTACGGCATTATGGGAGAAGTGATGAAAGACTTCCTCCAAAATGGGCGTCCGTCGGAATACGACGAGCGGACTTGGCTTGATATGCTGCTTGTAAAACACGCGCTGATTGCGGCAGAGAAAATGAAAAATGAGGGCGACACGGTGTCGGGTATGACCGATAACGTGCCGCCCTCTTCCTATGTGAGGTGGAATGAAAATGACAACACTTGAAGATTTATACTACGGCAATATCGTTCCGCACGAACACAGTTTTAAGCGCGGGAGTGCTTACAGCGAAGTGTTGAGCTATGTTA
>OIZA01000760.1_pt1 | contig 14243 bp, 12 predicted proteins | sample 1588381 | NCBI WGS metagenome assembly OIZA01 (sample SAMN03283277) | human gut metagenome | biome: human-associated habitat; material: feces | host: Homo sapiens | place: Peru | collected 2012 | reverse complement strand
ACCAAGAAGCTTAAGAGCCATTATGATTTGTTCCACTTCTGTGATGAGCAGAGTGTGCCCATGGCGTTTTGGTACGCTTGCTGGAATATGTGGTATGGGTTGATGAAGAAGAGAATGTATGAGAAGAGGATGTAATTATATGGAGGATTACCATTAAAATGGATTATCAGAACTTTTCTAATGAAACCAAAAATATCATTTGTCGACTGTTGTCAGTTGTGCCAGATGAGTTATTTTTAAAAATATCATATCACTTAAAGACAAAAAGGAATCTTGATTTGAATAATCCGAAAACATATTCTGAAAAAATAAATTGGCTAAAAGTATACGATCATAATCCTTTGTATACAACGTTAGTTGATAAGTATGAGGTGAGAAATTATGTAAAAGAGAGAATCGGTGAAGAGTACCTTTTTCCTCTTTTGGGTGTTTGGAATAATGTTAATGAAATTGATTTCGATAAGTTACCAGAAAAGTTTGTCCTAAAATGCACCCATGATTTTGGTTCAGTAATTATAGTTGAAGATAAAAAACTTATGAATGTTAGACTGATAAAAAAGCAACTCAATGCACAATTAAAATACAACTTCTATTATAGAGGAAGAGAATGGGCTTATAAAAATGTAAAGCCGCGTGTAATTGCAGAAAAGTTTATGGAAGATGGGAATAAGCGGTTAATAGATTATAAATTTTTTTGCTTTAATGGTAGGGTAGAGTTTATGTTTATAGCAACTGGTAGAGGTTTAGACTTACGATTTGATTTTTTCACTAGAGATTTTAAACACATTAATACTACTAATGGTGTACCTAATGCAGATATCACACCAAATAAACCAGAATCATATGAAGAGATGATAATTATAGCAGAAAAACTTGCAAATGGAATCAATAATGTCAGAGTAGATTTATATGATATTGATAATAAAGTATATTTTAGTGAATTAACATTCTATCATAACGGTGGCATGGTTGCTTTTGAACCATATGAAATGGACGAAAGATTAGGAAAGTATTTCTTGATGAAGTTGTAAGAGGTGTATTGTACAATGTTAGGAATGGTGAAAGATTGGTTTATACGTTTTAAACGTGACGCAGCAGAAAGAAACCTTAACGTTAATATAAAGGATTTTTCTAAATTAATAGTAATTAAAATTCTTGCAAACAATACAATAGCGGATTATTTAGACAAAAAATTATATAATGATAAAGAATTTGTGAAATATATATTCCATCTAAGATCGAATAGGAAAACTTGGAATGAAGTAATGAAAAAGTACAAATCAGATGAGACTTTCCTATGGAGCGTCTACCATAGAATAGATTACTTGTTTTGTATTTTTTTATATCCTGGGATAAATATTGTGGATTATTTCAGATATGAATTTTATAACTTCTCACATTATAAAAGAAAACAATTTATTACAAAAGGTTATCTTAAGAAGTTAGATAGAAGGTTCAATGGTGGATTAGATAACAATAGTATTGCTGTTAGTGTTTTGTCAGATAAGCATTTATTTAATAAAAAATTCTCGGATTTTGTACATAGGAAATGGATAATATCTGATAATTTGACAAAAGAAGATTTTCACATTTTTTGTAAGGAATTAAGTGAAGTTATAGTTAAGCCTCTTAATGGCATACAAGGAAAAGGTATATATAAGGCTAATGTAAAAGATGATAGTGATATTGATGTTATTTATAATGAAATCATATCATCTAAGTTTATCATAGAGGAAGTTATAAAACAGCATCCTGACATTTCTTTAATTAATTCTACATCCATTAATACAGTCCGTATTTTTACAGTAAAAAAATGTAATGGAGACATAATAGTTTCTGATGCAGCTTTTCGTGTTGGTAGGTTTGGGAAGTCTACCGATAATTATCACGCAGGAGGAATCGCGTTTGCTTTAGATAGAGATACAGGAATGGTAATCAGTCGTGGTATTGACGAGAATGCAAATTCATATTATGTTCATCCAGATAGTAATATAACTATGTTAGGTCTTAGAATACCTTATTGGGAAAATGTTAAAAAGACTTGTATAGAAGCGCATAAAAAGATATTCCAATTAGGATATATTGGATGGGATGTAGTTATATTAGAAGATGGAAATATTGAATTAATAGAAGGAAATACTTTTGCAGGTGTAACAGATTTATATCAAGCACCTTCATTAGATGGAAGAAAAAAAGCCTATGATGATTTCCTAAAATAAAAATTTTGTTAGGGTGATGTGATTTGAATAAGATGAAAAATAGAGTAGGAATTATTGGGCATGCAGCAATTGGAAAAGATTTTTATGATGGGCAAACCGTATCAACAAGATTATGGATAAATAAGTTCTCAGAGATTAGTGATTTTAAATTGACTAATATAGTAGATACTTATAATTATAAATTCAGATTTTGGAAAATATTATTTGACTATCTTAGCTGTATACTGAAATGTAAGCACATTATAATAATGCTATCAGGAAATGGATTAAAAGCATTTTTGCCATTAATTTATTATTCTAATAAATTGTTTGGAAAAAATTTTTATCATAGGGTGATTGGGGGCAATTTATGTGAATTTATTGCAAAAAATCCAAGATATATTATTTATCTCAATGCAATAAAGATTAATTGGGTACAATCTAATACCATGGTTAATGATTTAAGAAAGATGGGAATTACAAATGCATCTTATTTAGAAAATTTCAGAGATATAACTCCTATAAATTCAGGAGATATTGCATATAGATTCGATAAACCGTTTCTCTTCTGTACATTTTGTCGAGTAGCGAAGTTAAAGGGAATTACTAATGCCATAAATGCAATATCAGAAATAAATAAAGAGGTAGGTAGCAAAGTAGCTGAATTACATATCTATGGACCTGTAGAGTCTGATTATAAGCAGGAATTTGAATCACTTCTTAAGTTGCATAGTGAGAGTGTTAAGTATAAAGGTAGTGTTAGTTCAGAGAAAGCAGTAGATGTTTTGAAAGAATATTATTTTCACTTGTTTCCAACTATATGGCCAGGAGAAGGGTTTCCAGGTACTATTATAGATTGTTATAATGCTGGATTACCTACGATAGCTAGCAATTGGGCATATAATGCAGAATATATCCATGATGGAGTTCAAGGGTATATATACGATTGGCGGTCAATGGAGGACCTGAAAGCGTGCATTTGTAAAGCAGTAAAATTAAGTAGAAATGAAATGCTTCAGATGAGAAATAATAATTTAAAAGAAGCTAGGCGTTATGCTGCAGAGAATGTGATGAAAAAAATATTGTCATTTATGAAATCTAATTAATAAAAGGTGGTTTATCAATGAGAATTATGCAGATTTTTCCGAAATTTTTATTTGGTGGTGCTGAAATTATGTGTGCAAATTTGTCTATAGCTTTACATAATTTAGGTCAAGATGTGATTGTAATAAGTCTGTATAATTACAAGTCACCAATAACGAAAAAGATGGAAGATGCGGGCGTGAAAATAGTCTTTTTAAATAAAAAAGGCGGAGTAGATTTTAATTTATTACGTGATTTATACCAAGTTGTAAAAGCGTATAGACCAGACGTAATTCATTCGCATTTGTATATTTGTAAATATGCTCATTTTATCTCAATGTTGGCAGGTATCCAAAGAAGAGTACACACTATACATAGTTTAGCAAATCGCTCTGATAGAGGGATTAATCGAATTGTCAATAGAATTTTATTTTCATTCTTTAATGTAATACCTGTTGCATTAAGTATAACCGTGAAAAATAGTATTTTGTCAACATACGGTATTGATGAAAAAAAAGTACCAGTCGTTTTCAATGGCATACCTTTAGATAAATGTCTATCTATTAATGGTTATAAATATAAAATAGATAAATTTGTGCATATTGGTAGATTTACAGAACCTAAAAATCATATAAATTTAATAAAAGGATTTGCGAGATTCCATAAATATAACAAAGAAGCTAAATTATTCCTATATGGCGAAGGAGAATTGCTAAAGGAATGCAAAAAATTAGTCACGGAATTGAATGCAAATGAATATATTGTGTTTTGCGGATTAACTAGTGATGTTTATAAAGTGTTAAATGAAATGGATGTGTTTATACTACCTTCATTGTGGGAGGGGATGCCAATGACGTTAATTGAAGCAATGGGGACGGGATTACCCATTATTGCTTCTAATGTTGGAGGTATACCAGATATGTTGGAAGATGGTGTTAATGCAATATTAATTAATCCTGATTCTGATTCTATAGCTTGCGCTTTGAAAAGAATCTGCAACGATTATGAACTGAGAAAACGAATAGGTATGAACGCTTTAAAACATTCATTATATTTTAGTGCAGAAAAAATGGCTAAAGAGTATACGAAAGTTTATGAGAGTGAGTAGAAATGAAACTAAAAATAAATCTATCAAAATTCAATGGAATAGGACTACATACATTAGCAATAGGATCATATTTCATATTATTACCATTAGATTGTATTAATATTGGGTCTTTAGGTTCTGTATTGAAACTATTAGCAATTATACCTTTAGGAATTTTAATTTTCAAACAACCAATTCAGGATATAAAAGTACACTTAAATAAATTAAGCATTTCTATTGCCATAATAATATTGTCTATGATAGTTTGTAATAGTTTTTCTGTTATATTCGAGAGATCTACTTTCGAGCTCATTTCTTTTTTATCAAATGTTTTATTTATTTTTATCTTAGGTGCAACAATCAAATATACAGAAAAAGAACAAGATTTTTTATATATTGCTTATGTTTTTGGTGGTTTAGTTTTGCTAATTATGTATTGCTTATACGGAAATTTTGAATTCGAAGGCAGGCTTAGCATTTTTGTAGATGCTAGTGCAGACAGAGCATCACAAGATCAAAATTATGTTAATGGATATATGTTGCCTTTTTATTGTTTCTGTCTTAATGATTTTTTGCGAAGGAAGACAAAGTTACCATTATTTAGTAGTTTAAGCTTATTTGCTGTAATGCTACTTACAGGTTCTAGAGGTTCATTAATAGCATATCTTTCTGTGAGTATATATTTAATATGTTGTAATGCAAAGAATATATTAAAACTACTTGCTTCAATGATAATTTTATCTATAACATTATTTTCAGCCTATCTTATATATGATCAATTTGCTAATAGTAGTAAATTTGTTGTTTTTGATAGATTTACATATCAATTTATTTCAGGGCATGGTACGACTGGTAGGTTTGACTTATGGAATGATTCTTTGTTATTTATGTCTGAGAGTTCTTTATTTCGATTGTTAGTCGGTTACGGACTAAGAGCATCTACGGTAATTACTCATGCTCATAATGTGGCTCATAATTTATTCATAGAATTTTTTGTTTCTGCTGGAATAATAGGATTGTTATCGATAATCAATATCTTTTACCAATGCTATAAAAAGATAAATTATATTGAAAATAACACGATAATGGCTGCCTTTTTAGGCTTTTTAGTAATGTCGATGTCTTTATCGATAGTTAATTATAAGCCGCTTTGGTCTTTAATACTTATCGTAATGATATTACAAAAAAGAAACATAAAACAGAAGATTAATATAGAGAGGAGAAATAGCATATAATTAGCGATGCTAAGTTAGGTATTATGAAAAAATTTATTATAACTATTGATACCGAAGGTGACGATTTATGGAATTGGAAGTATGGTAAGAATATAACTACTGAAAATGTTAAATATTTGCCTAGATTTCAACAACTGGCTGAAGCATATGGATTTAAACCAGTATGGCTGTCTAATTATGAGATGATTTCCGATAACAATTATATAAAGTTTGTTTGTGACATTGAATCTCGTCAAGCTGGGGAATTAGGAATGCATTTACATGCATGGAATAATCCACCATATTATAAGCTAAATCAAATTAGAGATAGTCAACCATATTTAATAGAGTATCCGTTTGAAGTTATGGAAGAAAAAATCTCATTTCTAACTAATCTTATCGTTCAAAAGACAGGTATTCATCCCGTTTCTCATAGAGCTGGTAGATGGGCTATGGATAATAGATATTTTGATTTGCTCGCAAAATATAATTATAAAGTTGATTGTTCATGTACTCCGCATGTAAATTGGGAAAAATCGTTGGGCTGTACTGAAACTGGATTTGGAAGTAACTATACAAATAGTTCTGAAAAGTCAATGCAGATTATTACTACTAATAATAGGAAGGTATTAGAAGTACCAATGACCATTAGACTAAAGCATGATTTTTTGTTGCCGTCTAATTTTAGATTGAGAACGTTAGCTTCATCAGTATATCATATGATATTTGGGAGAGCATCATGGTTAAGACCTAATGGGCATAATCTTAATGATATGCTTCGGTTGGCTTCAGAAGAGAGTGATAATGATTATATTATGTTTATGATTCATTCTTCTGAATTAATGCCAGGCGGAAGTCCAAATTTCAAGACGATAGAGAGTGTAGATTCCTTGTATAATGATATTGAAAAATTATTTAGTTTCGTTGCACAAAATTATGATGGGTGCACATTAAGAGAATATTCACAGATGAAAGGACTATGAAATGAAAATAGGTATTTTAACATTTCAACGAACATCTAATTTTGGATCTATGTTACAGACATATGCTTTAGCAGCAGCTATTAGGGCGTTAGGTTATAATGCTGAAGTGATTGACTATAGGTGCAGTTCTGTAGAAAGTAGAGAACGACTGACTCCTAAGTTTAGTTCGTTAAGAGATATAGCTAGGTACTTGATTGTTGATCGAAAATTAATAAAGAAAGGAAAAGCATTATTGTCATTTTTAATGGGCAAATGTATGTTAAGTAGTAGAAGATTTGAAAAGTCTGATTTAAACAAAAGCTTAACTGAATACGATATTTTTATTGTTGGAAGTGATATAGTATGGGATCCGCTCATAACAAACAGTGACCTTACGTTTTTCTTGGACTTTGTTCCGCAGAATAAAGGTAAGATATCTTTTGCTTCTTCTCTTGGAAAAGAACCTGATTATCATAGTATATTCTGGGAAAAGGCTTTTTATAATTTAACTCTTTTTGATTCAATAGCAGTAAGAGAGGAAAAAACTGCAAAAATTTTTTCCGATTATTTAAAGAAAGATGTAAAGTGGGTGTGTGATCCTACATTGTTATTAGACGTGAATGAATGGAATAAAGTTACTTCAGATAAATATAAGGGAAAGAATTATGTCTTGGTATATTTTAATGCAGGTACATCTGTAGAAGATGCAATTGAATATGCGAAAAAAATCAACGCAGAAGTATATTTGGTAAATTATAGCTTTCCTGTAAAAGGGACTAAGAGCATTAGCGAGATAAATTTGGAAGACTTTCTATCGTTGATTAAATATGCAAAATGCGTATTTACAGGCTCTTATCATGGAATGCTTTTCTCTATATATTTTGAAAAAGAGTTTTGGTTTTATAATAGAGCTCATGCAGAGCGTATGATATCTTTAGCTTCTAGATTTGATTTATTGTCGCGTGATAGAGGAAAAAACCAATTAGTTATGGAATCCATAGATTATTCAAAAATCACACCATTAGTTAAAGAGTTTAGAAATGAATCAAAAAAATGGTTGAACAATGCAATTTTAAAAACGGAGGAACGTCTTAAAAATGAGTAAAATTCGGTTATGCGAGCCAGCAACTTGCAGTGCATGTAAAGCGTGCATTAATATATGCCCTAAAGGAGCTATTTCCATGGAGACAAATGTTTTAGGGTATATGTATCCGAAAATTGATAATCGAAAATGTATAGAATGTAATTTGTGTCAAAAGACTTGTCCATCGCTAAATAAAGTAAGCTTTAATAAGCCTTTGAAGGTATTTGCAGCATGGAGCACCAGTGATAATGATAGATATAGTAGTGCTTCTGGCGGAATAGCTACTGCACTCTATAAAACTATGGTCACCAAAAAAGCTTTTTTCTCAGGTGTGAAGTTTGATAGTCAATTTTATGCATACCAAGATTTGTATAATAATTTAGATGAACTTTCTGATTTAAAAAACTCTAAATATGTATATAGTGACATGAGGAATATATATAAGAAGATAAGGAAAGTTTTGGCTAACGGAAGTGTAGTTTTGTTTATTGGAACGCCTTGTCAGTGTGCCGGAGTTAAAAACTTTATACCTGAAAGTATGCAAACTAGTTTGTTTTTGGTAGATTTGATTTGCCATGGTATGTGCCCTTCAGAATATCTTGTCGAGCATATTAAAAGCATAGAGAATGAAAAAAATACAAAAGCAGAACATATTTCGTTTAGAGATCCAGATACATATACATATACATTTACATTTACATTAAGAAATAGTAAAAACGAAAAATTCTATCAGAAAAAAGTTCTTGAAGATGATGTTTATCAGATAGGTTATCATAAAAGAGTTATATATAATGAAAATTGTTATAGCTGTATATACGCTAGAGCAGAAAGATGTACAGATATGACCATAGGTGATTTTAGTGGGTTAGGCAATATTGAACCTGTGAAATATGATATTCGTAACGTATCATGTGTCCTTGTTAATACTACAAAAGGTAATAGGCTTGTACAATTTTTGCAGGAAGAAAATAAAGCTTTTTTTGATGAAAGACCAGTCGATGAAGCGTTAAAATTTGAACAGCAGTTGCAAAGGCCATCTCTGCCTAGCGTATATAGGGATAAATTTTTAGAGTTGTATCATAGTAAAGGATTTGAGATAGCTGCGAAGGATGCTTTACAAAAACAAATATTATTAAACCAATTTAGATCTATTTTGAAAATCACAGAGACTCGATTATTGTTATCACGTTTATTACCAAAAAAAATCAAGGATATTATAAGATATTTATGTAAAATATAAGTTTGAGAGAGGTAGAAATTTTGCCGGCGAATAAAGGAAAAGAACTGATTAAAAATACTGGTATTTTGGCCATAGGCAATATGGCCACAAAAGCTTTAACATTTTTTTTATTACCTCTATATACGGCGTTACTGACTAAAGAAGAGTATGGTGTTATAGAGATTTTAACAACTTATGTAGCGTTGTTGATACCTATTGTAAATTGCCAGATGTCCCAAGCAGTTTTTAGATTTGCAACAGAAAATAGAAAATCTGCAAAGATTCTAACCAAAATATTTACTTCTTCTTTTTATGTATCAGTTTTATTATTTATTATATATGTGGCTTTGTTTTCGATCTTATATAATTTTATACTATTACCATACAAATGGTATTTGTTAATAGGCGTATTCTTGAATGTTGCAATGCAAATGGTTTCGTATGCAGCTAGAGGTATAGGTGATAATATAGCTTATTCGGCAGGAAGTTTTCTGTTTGCTTCTTCTATTATTATATTGAATGTTATTTTCCTAGTTGTTTTCAAAATGGGTATATATGGTATGTTTTTAGCTTATTGTATAGGTCCAGTTATTGGTATTATCTATGTTATATTAAAAATACGGCTATGGCGTTATATTAAATGGCATGAGTTTTGTGTGGAAACTGTTAAAGAGCAATTATGTTATGCTATGCCATTAGTTCCTAATGAGTTATCTTGGTGGATATTGAATGTTTCAAATAAAGTTATAGTAAATAATTTTCTGGGATTTGCAGCTACTGGTGTATTTGGTGTAGCTGCAAAATTTTCTGCGATTTTCTCAACAGTTTTTAGTATTTTTAATGCTTCATGGACTGAACAAGTAGTTTTGCATTTTAATGATAGTGATGGTAAAGAATTTATCCAAGATATTTTTGACAGAGGTTTAAGATTTTTTATAGCAATGAATTTAATGACTATAGCTAGCATGCCGTTTGTGTATCCTGTATTTGTAAATGCAAGTTATATAGAAGGCTATAGTCTAGTGCCGTTATTGTTGATAAGTTGTATTGGTCAGGTTTTTGTTGGACTAGTTAGTCCTATATATTTGGTCAATAATGAAACGAGAAAAATTGCAGAAGCTACAGTTTGTGCTGGATTTATTAATGTATTGTCTAATATTTTACTTATCAGGTACATTGGCATATATTCAGCATGTATTGCGTCAATTTTAGGTTATGCTACTGTTGCTATAATTAGAGTAATTGATATAGAAAAGCGATATTTTTCTCTAAATCTAAATAAAAAAATTCTTGTGTCCTCGGTATTGACATACATGGTAATTATCGCCTTTTATTACTACAATAAAGGAATTGCAAATGTACTTTGTTGGTTTGGATGTTTGTTATATTGTTTTTATATTAACAAAAGAAATCTATTACCAATGTATAGAATGTTGAAAACTAAGATTAGTAAGGGAATTTAAAAGTCAATATATTTTTGGAAGTGTACAAATAATGATAGAAAGTATATCTGAAGTAACTAAAATTTAATTTTTTATAGTAAGGACGGAATCATATAGAACTTGGCCAGCTTTTGTTTTTCATGGATCCTGTTTGATGTTTTACTTATAATTCCATGTTTGACGTTATATACAAGAGCAATGTAATCAGCTTGATTATATCTTTGGTAAGTATTATAATAGGAGTAATTGGAGTAAAGTTATTTCCTGATGTGTTTTATATATAGACAGGATTTAGTTATATAGGTATTTTATTCTTAGTCATATAATTAGGCAATACGGTATTGATAAGTTAAGCAAATTAGGGGTTCTTACTTGGCTTTTAGCATATGTTGGATTATACGTAGTAGTGACTTATTTGAAGTCTTTTAATGGCTTGTTTTTTAAGATAAGTAGTTTTCGACTTACTGTTTTTTTGCAGTCAATAGGTGAATCGATTATATTTCTTTTACATTAGCGGTTTATCTATTTTTTTAATTCATCTATTTAATTGATATGTTAATCTCTACGTTAATGTAGTTTCAACGTGGCATTTGCTATTGTTGATTCTGCTATTAGCACGAAGTTTATTTATATGGTTAGAGTAGTTAGAATGTTGATGATTGAAAATTCATAAGTATTTCTTTAAGAAGAATTAAGATGACCATATAATATACTTGGATAATATTAACCATACAAAACAAAACCAAATAAAGAATTTAAGTAACAAAATGTTATTTGTTTATTCGAATAAAATATGAACACCTATTATTGGGAGAATAGAAAATGCTTGGTTTGAAAATAAAAATAAAACTCAAAAAGATACTGAGATATATAGATAATAAAGGTGTCATTTATATCTTGGCTTATATATTATTAATTTCATCTCTTTTAGATTTGCTAATTAAATCGATATCTAGAAATCTAGGTTATATAGAACAAAGTGTAAAGTTATTTGTGGATTGAGGTGTTAATAATGAATTATATAGGAATAGCTTTGACGTCGTATGATATTAATATTTGCAAAGTTATTGCTGATAAATTAGCAGATAAAAATCCACAATTAGAGAAGTTTTCTGCTGTTATGAGTGAAACTAATTCTGTAAGCGTTAATAATATAAAAAACTATATAACTGTTTGCAAAGAATTAATTTACAAATCTTTTACTAATGACATAAAATTTGGCTATTTAGACAAAAAACTTATTGTTAAAACTGATGATATAAAGCAAAAATACAGAGATGGATATGTGCCAATAATTATTATACCTGATGAGTTTATTGAAGAATTCACAAATCATCCTTTTGCTGAAAAAATAATGATATTTAGAATTGATGATAATCAGTCATATAGAAATCCTTCATTAAAGAAATACAACAAGTGTACATATAGGATTGATTTTACACATTATGACCAAATTTGTGTTTTAATAGAAAAGCTATGGCAATATAGAAATTCTGGTGGTGCTCTTTCTAAAGATATGATTACAAAAATGTTAAGATGTAATATGCTTATTCAAGATGCCAAATTTGAGAATATTAGCTATGCATCTTATGATTTATCACTTGGGGATGAATATTATTATAATGGGAAAGTACGAACTTTAGATAACAATCAGCCATTTTTACCTATAGAACCATATGATTATATAATTGCATCAACTAAAGAAATGATAGCATTTCCTAGAGACGTAGTTGGCAGATTTGATTTGGTCGTAGGTTTATTTTTTGAAGGAATTATTCTTTCTAATAGTACACAAGTTGATCCTGGTTTTAATGGTAAGTTGTTTTGTCTTTTGTTTAATACATCAAATAAAACTGTATATCTTAAACGTGGTATGAAGTTTTCTACTATTGAGTTTAATAAGTTAATTGAGCCAACTGAGGCTTACAATGGTAGTCATGCTTATGAAGATTCGATGATTTCCTACTTGCCTCGAAATATAATGAATGGAGCAATTAATGAATTAAAAAAGGATGTAGAGAAACTTCGTTCTGAAAACACTAAAATGCAACAATTATATATTGCTTCATTAGCGATTATGATTGCGGTATTGGCACTTAAATCAATTGGGGGATAATGTTATGTATGATGTAGTAATAATAGGTGCTGGCCCATCTGGATTAATGGCTGGATATATATTATTGAAATACGGAATTAGTGCTGTAATTATAGAACAAGGAAAAGAATACTATAAAAGGCAATCTGATAACCCTTATGATGTTAGTTTTGGCTTTGGTGGGGCTGGTTTGTTTTCTGATGGTAAATTTTCTTATCCTCCAGCGGCATCAAAATTATGGTCTACTTTAGAACCAGAAATTTTAGAAAAAGCTTATTGTGAATTTAAGAGATTAGTATCAGGGTTAGGTATAGAATTAGCTAAATGGAATAGTGATTGGATAGTATCATCTAATGATTATGATAAAAAAAAGGGAGAAAAATATTACAAGCATATACAAGTTGAAAAAAAAGATCGTGAGCGTATTTTATGTGAATTAAGAGCTAAATTTACTGAAAACGAAAATCTTTTTTTGAATACTAAAGTTAATTGTATAAGAAGATTAAGAGGGCAGTATGTTGTTGAATGTGATGGTGGTGCTTGCTTTACATCTAAAGATATTATTATTGCGACAGGTAAACGTTCGTCCAGCGAATTGTTGCGAGATATAGAAAATATTAAATATAAAAAGATTTGCGAAGTTGGTGTACGAATAGAATGCAATGCTGAATATTTTAATAATGAAAATAAAAAATCCGATTTGAAGATAATTCATTGTATTGGGAATAAATCAGATATCCGTACATTTTGTACTTGCTGGCACGGTAAGGTTGTTGAATCTTTGTATGATGATGAGCATATTACATATAATGGTGAGAGTATTAAAGATTCTTCATTATCAAATATGGGAATTGTTATAAAAAGTTCAAATGTAAAATCAACACTATATATGAATGCACTAAATGTATTCAAGAACTTAAAGCCCAAGAAGGTGGAATTATATAGATATAGAAACGGTGAAGAATTTTTAGGCAAACATTTAGATGACAAGATTCATGAAGTATTAAATATATTGCTTAAAGATAATGCTGTGGGAATGGTATATGGACCAGAAATAGAAAAAATTGGCAAATATCCTGATGTAGATGTTAATTTGCAAATAGCCACTGGGATTTATGTTATTGGTGATGGAACGGCGTTATTTCGCGGACTAATAGCAGCTTTTGTAAGTGGCGCATTTGTAGGTTTAAAACTAAAAAAAGATCGGGAGTTTGATAATGTAATTGCAAATTTAGCAATTAAAACTAGTCCTACAGAAAAAATGAAAACTGTATTTACGGCGCACTCAAAAACTAATTATTATGCTAAAAATGTTATTTGCGAACATGTGTTCAAAAATGGTATGATACCAATAAATCCATATAGATGTTTCGGCTATTTTCTAGATGATAGGATAGATAGGGATATTGTGCGACAAGCTAATAATCAGATGGTTGTAAAATGTGATGAATTATGGGTATATGGTCCTATTTCCGATGGAGTTTTATTCGAAATCTTAAATGCTTTAAAATCTAATAAAAAGATTAGATTTTTCAGCGTTGGAACAAGATTAGATGATATCTATGAGATATCGATTGATTCATTGAAATTTGAACCTGAAGTTCATGCAAAGCATATTAAACGATCTGAGATTCAAGGTTTTATTAGAAGACATATGGAAATGAATAAGCTGAAATGATAAAGTGTTATTTTTGAGTTGTCGAAATAAGAAATAAACATTTCTTGTGTTGCGTGTATTTTGTCAAATGCAAAAGAAATGGAGCTGTTAACCATGCAAAAAGTAACCAAAGCAGTCATTCCTGCCGCAGGCTTAGGCACACGCTTTCTGCCTGCGACGAAGGCTTGTCCGAAGGAGATGC
>OIZA01000758.1_pt1 | contig 14253 bp, 10 predicted proteins | sample 1588381 | NCBI WGS metagenome assembly OIZA01 (sample SAMN03283277) | human gut metagenome | biome: human-associated habitat; material: feces | host: Homo sapiens | place: Peru | collected 2012 | reverse complement strand
CTCTACTCCCGCTTCTGGCATAAGTTCCTGTACGACATCGGCGTCGTGCACACGAAGGAGCCCTACGCCAAGCGCACGAGCCACGGCATGATCCTCGGCGAGGGCGGCGAAAAGATGTCCAAATCCCGCGGCAACGTCGTGAACCCGAACGACATCGTTGAGCAGTACGGCGCGGATACGCTGCGCGTGTACATCATGTTCATCGGTGATTTTACGAAAGCCGCCGCATGGTCGAGCAACGCTGTGGCGGGCTGCCGCCGCTTCCTTGACCGCGTGTGGAATCTTGCAAGCGAGCCGCTCACCGACGACGAGATCTCCCGCGACAACGAGAAGGAGATCCACCGCGCCATCCAGAAGGTGAGCTCTGATATCGACGAGATGAAGTTCAACACTGCCATTGCGCAGCTCATGTCGCTCGTCAACCAGTTCTACTCCAAGAAACCGACCCGCGGCGATATCCGCGTGCTGCTGCAGCTTCTCTCTCCGTTTGCGCCGCATATCTGCGAAGAGCTTTGGCAGATCCAGGGCTTTGAGGGCCTTGCGAGCGAGGCTGAGTGGCCGGAGCACGATGAGGCGAAAATGGTCGATACCGAAAAGACCATCGCCGTGCAGATCAACGGCAAGCTCCGCAGCACCGTTGTTGTCCCGGCGGACAGCACGGTGGAGGTCGTTTCCGCTGCGGCTCTCGCGGATAAGAAGATCGCGGGCTATATGGATGGCATGGAGATCGTCAAGACGATCAACGTTCCCAATAAGCTCATTAACTTTATCCTCAAACCGAAGAAATAATTTTTAAAAGCAATGCGCCCGAAAAAACTTCGGGCGCATTGCTTTTTGTAATAAATCCAGAATAATACGGCATACTAACGGCGGATTTCTTGTTAAGGAGGATTTCGCATGAAAAAGTGGATCGTATATATTCTTTCGCTCACGGCGCTGGTTATTTCGCTCTGCGCGTGCGGCACGGCGGAAAAGCCTGCGGCGACGAACGCGCCGAGGCCGTCGGGTACCCCGATGACCGCGACGCCGGACATGAACGACGGGATCGTAAACGACGATGACGGCATCATCACCGACGACGATACCGGCGTTGTGCCCACGCAGACGCCGATGGCGGACACGTCGGCCAAACCGTCTGCCTCTGCGCAGGCGACGGATGGCGCAGCAAAAAAGTGAAAAACACCCCGCCGGGTCCGAAATGGACCGGCGGGGCGTTTTGTAAAGCGAGAAAGCCTGTAAGCCGGGTTCTGTCTGCGCAGCCATCTATCTAGACGCACCGTTGCCGATGCGTTCCAGCCGCCTCCTCGGGACGACCGGGCCGGTCGTATGTCCCTCCACGGCGTTGCTCCGGATAGAGTTTACAGCACCGTTCCGTCTCCGGACGGTGGGTGAGCTCTTACCTCGCCTTTCCACCCTTACCTGCCCGAAGGCAGGCGGTATATCTCTGTTGCACTTGTCCTGGGGTCACCCCCGGCGGGCGTTACCCGTTATCCTTGCCCTGTGGAGCCCGGACTTTCCTCACGCACAGGCTTTCGCCTTATGCCCGCGGCTGCTTGGCTTTCTCGCACAGGTATTTTACCTGTTCAAAGCGCGCTTGTCAACGGCGATAGGTGTTGAATTTCTGCCGGAAAGCGAATATAATATATAAGTTAAAGAAGATATTCAGGAGGCAATTATGACACTCGACTCTTATATACAGTCTCTGCACGGAAAAAGCATTGCAGTCATCGGTCTCGGCGTGAGCAACCGGCCGCTGCTGCGGCTGCTGCTCGATGCTGGTTATACCGTCTCGGTGCGCGATAAACGCACGCGCGAGGCGTTCGGCGAGGACGAGGCCGCAGCGCTGGAAGCGGCGGGCTGTCGTCTTGTGCTGGGCGATGGGTACCTTGCCGGTATCACCGAGGACGTGATTTTCCGCACGCCGGGGCTTCACCCCTTTACGCCGGAGCTCGCCGCGGCCAAAGCGCGCGGAGCGCTTCTTACGTCGGAAATGGAAGCCTTCTTTACCGTCTGCCCGTGCCGCATCATCGCCGTGACCGGCTCGGACGGAAAGACGACGACTACCACCATTATTTCTGAGCTCCTGAAGGCGCAGGGACACCGCGTATTTCTCGGCGGCAACATCGGCACGCCGCTGCTTGACAAAGCGCCGGAAATGACAAGCACAGACTGGGCGGTGCTCGAGCTCAGCTCCTTCCAGCTCCACAGCATGAACTGCCGGCCGGATATCGCGGTCGTTACCAACGTTTCGCCGAACCATCTGGACATTCATCCGAGCTATGAGGACTATCAGACCGCCAAAAAGCAGATTTTCCTTTCGCAGGGCTGTACCGGCGTCACGGTGCTCAATGCCGACAACGCCATCACACGCGCCTTTGCGAAGGATTGCCCCGGCAAAGTCCGGTTTTTCAGCCGTGAGACCGCCCCGGAAAACGGCGTGTTCCTGCGCGAAGGCGTAATTTACCGGTCTCACAACGGGGAAAAGACCAAGCTCATGGACGCAGAGAGCATCCTGCTCCCAGGTTTACATAACGTTGAAAACTATATGGCGGCGTTTGCTGCCACCGACGGCATCGTCTCGGATGATACCTGCCGCGCCGTGGCGGAGAGCTTCCGCGGCGTTGCACACCGGCTCGAAATGATCCGGACGCTGCATGGCGTTACCTACTGCAACGATTCCATTGCATCCAGCCCCACGCGCACGATCGCGGGACTTCACGCGCTGCGGCAGAAGCCCATCCTTATTGCGGGCGGGTACGATAAGCATATCCCGTTCGACAAGCTCGGCGACGAAGTCTGCCGCCATGTCAAGGCACTGTTCCTTACCGGTTTTACCGCGGAGAAAATTTACGATGCCGTGACAAAATCGCCGCTGTATGACCCCAAAACGCTGCCGATCCGGAAGATCGACGATTTCCGCGAGGCGGTGCTTGCCGCCGCCGCGAGCGCGGAGGAGGGGGATCTCGTGCTGCTTTCTCCGGCCTGCGCGTCGTTTGACCATTTCAAAAACTTTGTGGAACGCGGCGAAACTTTCCGCTCCATCGTTAACGAACTGAAATAAAGGATATACTGCCATGAATTACGAAGAGCTTTATACACTGGCCGCCCAGGTGGAGGAACGGCTTCAGCCCGTCTTCCGCGGATTTGAGCGCACGGCGGAGAAGAATACGAAGCGCGTGCTGGATGCCTTCCGCGCGCACCGAGTGTCCGAGCCGTGCTTTGCCGGAACGACCGGCTATGGCTACGATGATCTCGGACGCGAAACGCTGGAGAAGGTCTATGCCGATGTGTTCGGCGCGGAGGCGGCGCTCGTGCGCACCACGTTTGTAAACGGCACGCACGCGATCGCCTGCGCGCTTTACGGCGCTCTCCAGCCGGGCGACACGATCCTTGCCGTTACGGGAGCGCCGTACGATACGCTCCACACCGCCATCACCGGCTCCGGCCGCGGCTCGCTCGCCTCGCTCGGCATCCGGTATGAGCAGCTGGAGCTTGCTTCCGACGGCGGGCCGGACTATGCCGCGATCACGCAGCGCGCATCGGAGCTGCGCCCGGCAGCGGCGTTCGTTCAGCGCAGCCGCGGATATGCGCCCCGGCGCGCGCTTTCGGTCGCGGAGATCGGGGAGATCGTCCGCGCAGTAAAGGCAGGCTGCCCCAATACGGCGGTCATCGTGGATAACTGCTACGGGGAGTTCACCGAGGAATGTGAGCCGACGGCGCTCGGCGCGGACCTCATCGCCGGTTCGCTCATCAAAAACCCCGGCGGCGGACTCGCCCCCATGGGCGGGTATGTTGCCGGCCGCGCCGATCTCGTGGAGCAGGCGGCGGAACGTCTGACGCTTCCGGGCATCGGCAGCGAGTGCGGCGCTTCGCTCGGCGTGAACCGGACGCTCTTCCAAGGCTTCTTCTTTGCGCCGCACACCGTGTCACAGGCGCTCAAAACGATGGCCTTCGCCGCCGGAATGCTCGAAGAGCTGGGCTTTGAGAGCTTCCCGGCATCGGATGAAAAGCGGTCGGACATCATTCAGACCATCCGCCTGAAAACGGCGGACAACCTTGTGAAATTCTGTCAGGGTATCCAGAAGGGCTCGCCCGTGGACAGCTTCGCCCTGCCCGTCCCGGCGCCGATGCCGGGGTATGAAAGCCCGGTCGTCATGGCGGCGGGAACGTTCATTCAGGGCGCGTCGCTCGAGCTTTCCTGCGACGGTCCGGTGCGCGAGCCGTATCTCGGCTTTTTGCAGGGCGGGCTTACGTACGAATCCGGCAAGCTCGGCGTGCTGAGCGCCTTGTCTGAAATGCTCGCCTGACGCATATACTTTTGGGCATAAGGGGGTGTTCCCGTATGCCGTTTCCGCGAAAAATCACACCGCAGCAGACGACCGTGCTGCTGCTCCTTGCGCTCACCGGTGCACTGATCGCGTTTCTGATCCCCGCCGTGCGCTATTTTCGGACGCTTACCGGCGCTATGGCGGTATCCAACGCATCGGATCTCATCACGCAGACCGTGAGCAACATCGTGGAGAACGAAATGCGCCTGCTTGGGCCGGACGGCGGAAAATTCGTATCCTTTGAAAAGGACGGCGACGGGCAGATCAGCGCTATTGTAACCGATACGTCGCGGGTGAATATCCTCTCCGCCGAGCTTCTCAACGCCATCGTGGAGGCTTCCGACCGGGGAGATCTTGATCTTTCGATCCCCTTCGGGAACCTGCTTGGCATCAGCTTTTTCCTTGGCCGCGGGCCGACCGTACCGGTCAAGATCACGATGCTCACATCTTCACGGGTGGATTTTCGCAATGTGCTGACGGATGCCGGCATCAACCAGACGAAACACCAGCTTCTTTTGGAGGTGTGTGTTGATGCGGACGTCCTGCTGCCGTGGGAGATCCGCTCTACGCAGATTGTCACGGAAGTGCTGGTTGCCGAAACGATCATCGTCGGACGTGTTCCGCAAACCTATTTCTATACGGGAGAGACATGATGGACTATTTACAGGAGATCGCCGAGCTCCGCGAAGAGCTGCGCCGCCATAGCATAGCCTATTACGACAAGGATGCCCCCACGATTTCGGACTTTGAGTATGACGCGATGATGCGCCGTCTGGAAAATCTGGAAGCGGAGCACCCGGAGACCGTTACGCCGGACTCGCCGACGCAGCACGTCGGCGGTCACCGTTCGGAGAAATTCTCGCCCGTGCACCATGCCGTTCCGCTTGAGTCGCTCAGCGACGTTTTTTCCTATGAGGAGCTGACCGACTTCATCCGCAAGACGAACGAAACGCTCGGCGGCGAACCGCTCTATACGGTCGAGCCGAAAATCGACGGTCTTTCTATGGCGCTGGAATACCGGAACGGCGTCTTCTATCAGGGCGCAACGCGCGGCGACGGCGTTACGGGCGAGGACGTAACGGAGAATCTTCGCGTCCTGCGCAATATACCGCTCAAGCTGGAAAACGCGCCCGAGCGGCTGATCGTCCGGGGCGAGGTATATATGGCTCGGGAGGTCTTTCTTGAGCATAACCGCCGCCGCGAGATCGAGGGCGAAACGCTCCTCGCCAATCCGCGCAACGCCGCGGCCGGGTCCATGCGTCAGCTGGACCCGAAGGTGACCAAAGAACGTCAGCTCGATATCATCGTTTTCAATGTCCAGCTTACCTCCGGCGAACAGCCAAAAACACACGCGGAATCGCTGGACATGCTGGAAAAGCTCGGATTTTATACGGTGCCGCATAAGGTGTTCCGCACCGTGGAGGAATGCTGCGAGGAGGTTCGGCGCATCGGCGATACGCGCGAGAGCTATCCCTTTGATATTGACGGCGCTGTCATCAAGATCAACGACCTTGCGCAGCGCGAAATTCTCGGCAGCACCGCCAAGGCGCCGCGCTGGGCGGTGGCGTATAAATACCCGCCGGAGGAGAAGCCCTCTGTAGTGCGCGACATTGTCGTGCAGGTCGGCCGGACCGGCGTTTTGACGCCGAAAGCCATTGTGGAGCCGGTGCGTCTTGCCGGTACGACCGTCACGGCGGCTACGCTCCACAATCAGGATTTTATTGATAAGCTCGACGTGCGCATCGGCGATACGGTCATCGTGCGCAAGGCAGGGGAGATCATTCCGGAAGTCCTCCGCGTTGATCTCACGAAGCGGCCGGAGGGAACCGTACCGTTCCGCCTGCCGGATACCTGCCCGGAGTGCGGCTCGCCGGTGGAGCGCGACCCGGACGGCGCAGCGGTGCGCTGTATGGGCGTGGAATGTCCGGCGCAGAGGCTCCGCAATCTCGTCCATTTCGCTTCCCGCGAGGCAATGGACATTGAAGGGCTCGGCTTCTCGCTTGCCGAGGCGCTGGTGAACAGCGGCATGGTGAAAACCCCGGCAGATCTCTACCGGCTCGATGCACAGACCGTTGCGACGCTCGACCGCATGGGGAAAAAGTCCGCGGAAAACCTCATAAACGAGATCGAAAAGAGCAAGCAGCAGGATCTCTCCCGTCTCCTGTGCGCGTTCGGTATCCGGCAGGTGGGGCAGAAGGCGGCCAAGGTGCTTGCGCGCACGTTCGGTTCCATGGACGCCATCGAAAATGCCACGCCGCTGGAGCTGACTGCCGTGGACGATATCGGCCCCATCACCGCCGAGAGCGTTGTCTCCTGGGCGCAGAACCCGCAGACGCAGCATCAGCTCCGCATGCTGCGCGAGGCAGGCGTCAACATGCTCAGCCGCGAGGAGCGCCGTGACAACCGCTTCCTTGGCAAAACGTTCGTTCTTACCGGCACGCTCACGAAGTATACGCGCGACGAGGCGAGCGCCATCGTTGAATCCTTTGGCGGCAAGGCGTCATCCTCGGTCTCCAAAAAGACGTCGTACGTCCTCGCGGGGGAGGCCGCCGGGAGCAAGCTGGACAAGGCGCGTACGCTTGGCATCCCCGTCATCACGGAGGATGAGTTTGAAGAGATGATCCGCTGAAACATAACAGCAGCCCCTTTTCATGGAGAGAAAAGTATGAGCACGAGAAAAGAAATGATAACCGAGTTCTACGACCGGAGCGACGAGAACGGCCGGCTGGAGAAAAGCAGGCACGGTCAGCTCGAGTACGCGATCACGATGGCCTACATCCACCGCTTTTTGAACCCCGGAGCCAGGGTTTTGGAGGTCGGCGCGGGGACTGGTCGGTATTCCATTGCGTTGGCTAAAGAAGGTTTCGATGTGACCGCGGTGGAATTTGTTGAAAGCAACCTTGCCGCTCTTAGAGAAAAAAGCTGCGGGCTTGATTTGATCCGTTCCTATCAAGGCGATGCTACGGATCTTTGTCTGTTTGACGATGACTCCTTTGATATGACCCTTGTTCTCGGCCCCATGTATCATCTGTTTGCTCCGGAAGACGTGAACCGTGCAATTGACGAGGCGATCCGGGTCACGAAGCCGGGCGGCACGCTCCATTTCGCGTTTCTTTCGATATACGCCCTTATGTACTCCAATGCCCTCTACGGCAGCTGGGCGCCTTATCAGGAAGAAAACTTCACGAAGGATTTCAAGGTAAGGCACTTTCAGGAACAGCTGTTCACCGGTTACGATGTATGCGAGTTTGAGCGTCTGTTCGATGAAAAACCGGTAGAGCGCGTCACAACCGCAGCCATGGACGGTCCGCTGGAGGCGCTGGAGAAACGTCCGGATTTCTTTATTTCGGACGAGAATTTTGACGCGTTTGTTAAGTGGCATCTTGCGTTTGCCGAAAAGCGGGAGCTTTTAGGCGGGTCCAACCATCTGCTGTATATCTGCCATAAGACGAAGCGATAACGATGCATAACCTCCGCATGAGAAATCATGCGGAGGCTTGCCGTCTTTGCTTCAGGCGCAGTTTGTCCTGCTGCATATTTTAAAACTTTAAGACTCTTCTCATATTTTTCTTATAATTGTTTTGTATAGTATTATCCGAAAATATTGCTTTTTTCCGCAAAGTCGGATAATCTGAATATGACTTTAACCGAGCCTGGGGGACCTCTTTTGGAGAACAACATTCTGAAAAAAATATCGCGGCAGATCGTGGATAAGCGCGTGATCATCATGATCGCATTTCTGGCCGCGTGCGTTTACTGTGCGCTTTCCATCAGCCGCGTGCATGTGAATAACGATATAACCTCGTTCCTTCCTCCGGATACCGATACCCGCCGCGGGCTCACGATCATGGAGAACGAGTTCACGACGTATGCAAGCGCCAACGTTATGCTTGCCAATACGACCTATGAGCGCGCGAGTGCCGCTGCGGAGAAGATCGAGGCGCTCGAGCATGTGACCGGCGTGACGTTTGATAATTCTCCGGCGTATTTTGTGGATTCCGCAGCGCTGCTCACGATCTCCTTTGACGGCACAAGCGACGATGAAAACGTCATTGCGGCGATGAACGAGATCCGTTCGCTCACAGCAGGCTTTGATACATATACCTCCTCGGACATTGGCGCGGACCTCCTTGGGGAGATCGCGCAGCAGATGGTCGGTGTCGTAGCGCTGGCGGCGGTGGTCATCATGGCGGTGCTGCTCTTTACGTCGCGAAGCTATTTCGAGGTCGTCATTTTTCTTATCGTCTTTTCTGTTGCGGCGCTGCTCAATATGGGCACAAACTTCTGGCTGGGCGAGATATCCTCCATCACCAATTCCATTGCCGTTATTTTGCAGCTCGCGCTCGCCATCGACTACGCCATCATTTTCTCCCATCGCTATCAGGACGAGATCGACCGCTTCCCAACGGAACACGAGGCACTGATCGAAGCGCTTTCCAAATCCATCGTTGAAATTTCCTCCTCGAGCCTTACAACGATCTCCGGTCTTGTTGCGCTGATGCTCATGCAGTTCCGGCTGGGTTATGACCTCGGTCTGGTGCTATCCAAGGGCATACTCTGTAGCCTTATCACGGTATTTCTTCTTATGCCGGGACTGATCGCCTCGTTTTTCCGCCCGCTGCGCAGAACGATACACAAGTCCCATGTGCCGGATATCACCGGCTGGGGACGGTTCCTCATGAAAACACGCTTCGGCTTTGTCGCGGTGTTTGTTATTATCCTTCCGCTTGCCATCTGGTGCTCGAGCCGGACGGAATATGCGTTCAACGACGCGGGCATCGACGAACTCAAATACTCCGAGAGCCGCGCGGCGGCGAGGAAGATCACCGGCACCTTTGCGAACGACACGACGATCGCCGTGCTCGTTCCGAGCGGGAACTACGAAGCGGAAAAGCAGTTCCTGCGCGACGCCGCGGAGCTCGACAATGTGAAGACCGTCACCGGTCTTGCGAATATCGAGATCGAGGACGGGAAAGTACTGACGGATTCTTACACGCCGCGTATGTTCTCCATGCTGCTGAACATCGATTTTGAAGAGGCGGAAATGCTCTATGCCGCTTACGGCGTGGAGAACGGGCAGTATCAGCCGGTCTTCGGCAATGCCGAGACCTATTCCGTGCCGCTTATCGATATGTTTCTGTTCCTCTTTGAAAAGATCGATCAGGGCATCGTGACACTCGACGCCGATTCGCAGGAGACGTTGGACGGCCTCCGCGGTGAGCTGGAACGCGGCGAAGCGCAGCTTCGCGGCGAAAACTGGGACCGTATGGTCATCACGGCGGACGTACCCATCGAGGGTGACGAGAGCGTCGCGCTCGTAAACGCACTGCGCTCGCTGGCCGACGGACGCTACGGTGAAGGAGAGTGCCTCGTCATCGGCGACGTGACGAGCGCCAAGGAGCTGGCGGACACCTTCAACGGCGATTCGCTGCTCATCAATCTGCTCACCATCGCCTTTGTTTTCATCATCCTGATTTTTACCTTCCGCTCCGTTGTAGGTGCGGCGCTCCTCGTGTTCGTCATTCAGGGCAGCATCTGGATCAACTTTACATTTCTGTACCTGACACATACCCGCGCGTCATTTGTCACGAATATGATCGTCTCCGCCATTCAGATGGGTGCGACGATCGACTATGCCATTGTTATCATGAGCCGGTATCTGGATCTCAAAAAGTTCCATACGCCGCAGGAGGCGATGGCGCAGGCGGTCAACGAGAGCTTTCCGACCGTTATGACCTCCGGCACCATCATGACCGTTGCAGGCATTCTGATCGCATACCGCGTGTCGGACGTATACATCGGCCACATCGGTCTCGCCGTTGGCCGCGGCGCGCTTATATCGGTCATCCTCGTTTTGAGCGTTTTGCCGCAGCTCATCGTGCTGCTCGACAAGGTCATTGAAAAAACAACATTTCGGAAAAAAACGACGACGGGAGGTGCCGTGGAATGAAACGATGGATCGCAGCGCTGCTGAGCGCGGTGCTGCTTCTTTCCGTGTCCGGCGCGGCGCTCGCCGCCGACCCGGATACCGTTGAGATATCCTCTGCCGAGGATCTCGCGGAGCTTTCCGCGCTGTGCACGTCGGACGCTTGGTCGGAAGGGAAGACGATCGTGCTCGCGCGCGACATCAGTCTCACCGGCTGCGATTTTTCGCCCATCCCGCTGCTGGCCGGAACGTTTGACGGCCGCGGCCACAGCATACTCGGCATATCCCTTGATGGCGACGCCTCAACACAGGGACTTTTCCGTATGGTGCTGAAAACCGGCGTCGTGAAAAATCTCACGGTCTCCGGCACCCTCCGCGCGACAGGAAACGGCGAAAACATCGGCGGTATCGCCGGGGTGAACTACGGAGCGATCGAAAATTGCCGCTTTGACGGGGATATTCTCGCGCAGGCCGCGGCGGGCGGCATCGTCGGGCTGAACCAAGAGGGCGCTCTCGTGAGCGAGTGTAAAACTTCCGGCTCCATTTCGGCCTACCACCGCGCCGGCGGCATTGCGGGCGAGAACCGCGGCGTGCTCAGCGAGTGCGAAAACCGCATGAGTGTTAATACGGATTATATTGCCGTAGAACAGCCCGACCAGAAAAAATCGTTTGATATTTCCACGCTTACCCTGAACGAGGAAACCATCATTGATATCACGGATCTCGGCGGTATCGCCGGGCTGAATACCTCCGTTATCAAGTACTGCGACAACTACGGCGACGTGGGATACCCCCACACGGGTTATAACGTCGGCGGCATTGCCGGACGCCAGAGCGGCCGCATTCTTGGCTGCACAAACGCCGGAGAGGTCACCGCACGCAAGGATGTCGGCGGCATCGTCGGGCAGGTGGAGCCGTATACCTCGTGGAACGTTACCGGCACAGGTCTCGGTGAAGTGCAGTCCCAGCTTTACCGGCTGGAGAGTTTGCTGCGCACTACGCTCGGCGATTTCGGCGATTCGCAGGCCGAAGCAAGTGCGCTGATGCAGCAGATCCTTGAGCTGCTCGGAAACTGCAGCGATATCATCGGCGGAATGTATCCCGACATTCCATGGCCGACACCCGGCGGCGACGGCGGCAGCGATACCGGAGATGCCGGCGGGGGGAGCGACAACGGAGACGCCGGCACAGGTGAGGACACCACCGGCGGATGGATCGATCCGGGCAGCGGCTCAATGGACGATCTCTCCGATAATCTTCAGCAGATCGTACGTCTTCTCGGCCAGATGACGGACGTTTTTACGAGCGACGCCGTGATCGAGGATATGCAGAACGTCCTCTCCCAACTCATGAACGTCTCTTCGGCGATCATGAGCATGGCGTACAGTCTCGGCAATGCCTCGGTTCAGCTTGAGGACATTTCCGACACCGACGATGACGATGAAGAGCTCTGCCTCATCGCGCAGTGCGCCAATACGGCGTCCATCACTGCCGATACGAATGTCGGCGGCATCGCGGGAAACGTGTCGCTCGATATCTCCTTTGACCGAGAGGATCAGCTCAACATTTCCTCCACGCTGATCGGCAGCGGAAAATATGAGATTTTTGCGCGCATTTCGTCCTGCGAAAACAGCGCTTCCGTCGCGGCCTCCAAGTCCTGCGCCGGCGGTATCGCCGGACGAATGGATTACGGTCTCGCGGTCGGCTGCTCCGCGCTCGGCGAGGTGACAACGGCGGAGGAGTATGCCGGTGGCATCGTCGGACACAGCTCTGCCGCCGTGAGGAATTGCCGCGCACGCGTCAATCTCTCGGGCAAACGGTATGTCGGCGGCATTGCCGGGTTAGGCAAGGACATCTCCTCGTGCAGCGTCATGCCGCACTTTGAGAATCGCGCGGAGCTCTGCGGCTCCGTGGCGGGCTATGCCGACGGTACGATCGCCGAAAATCTCTATTCCGACTCCACGGTCGGCGGTGTGGACGGCTTCAGCTTCACCGGGCAGTCGGACTATATGGACTATGAGGATTTTGCGGCGCTTCCGGACACGCCGGACTTTTTCCGCAGCATCGGAGTGACGTTTGTAAAGGACGGCGTGACGGTGGAGACGGTCGAAGTGCCGTTCGGCGGCAAGATCGCCTCAGTCCCCGCGGTCGCGGACGAGGACGGGATGTACTGGCAGTGGAACGACTTTGATCCCAACGAGGCCGTATACTACAGCCGGACCGTCGAGGGTGAGTATATCCGGCCGGTCACAACGATCTCGACCGGCGAGGATGAGCCGCTGTTCCTTGCAGAGGGCACTTTCCGCGACGGGCAGACGCTTCTTGCTGTGCCCTTTGTGCCGGATGCGGAAACGCTCGGCATCGATGCGGCGTCCCTTCTCGCGGCATACACGGTGCGCGTTTCCGACTATTCCGAGCCCCTCACCGTGCGCATGCTTACCTCGGCGTCCGGAAGTCTCTATACACTCTCGGAAGGCACGCTCACGCCGCTTTCGTTCACCCGAGACGGCAGCTATATTGTTTTCCGGCTGGACAACGGCGCGTCGATCGTGTACCTTGCGCAGGAAACCTCCCGTACCGGCTGGATCATTGGCGGCATTGCGGGCGGCGCTGCAGCCGCCGCGGCGGTCGTCCTGATTATCGTGCGAAAAAGAAGAAAAAAGACTTAACAAGTTCTTGACGAATTCTTTATTTCCCTGTATGCTTTATATGTATTCTCTCCGGCGGTACGTCCGCACAATCCGCCGGGGAGACGTATTTTGTAAAGCAGAAAGGTGAAATGAGAGTGGAATTACTTCATTGGGCGGAGAGTGTATTAAAATACCTTGTGCAGTTCGGGATCATTCTTCTGGAGGGAACGGGAGCGGTCATTCTCCTGTTTTCCGGCGCGAAGAGCGTTGTCCGACTTTGTAAAAATCAGCCGCATGCACGGCTCTCCATGGCGCAGGGCATTGCGCTCGCGCTGTGCTTCAAGCTCGGCGGCGAGGTGCTGCGCACAGTGATCGTGCGCGAGTGGAGCGAACTTCTTGTACTCGGTGCGATCATTTTCCTCCACGCGGCTATGAGCATCCTCATCCATTGGGAGATCAAGATGGAGGAGAAACGCCTGTCCGCCATGAGCGACCTTACCGACTGATACATCAAATTAAAGAAGCTTCGTGGTTATAAAAATCACGAAGCTTTTTTGCAGCCTTGTTTTTGTGATGCACAAAAGCAGGTCATTGTCCGAACAAGCTCTTGAAAATCTCCGTATTGTCTGGTAAAGTTACTGTGTCTAAGCACTAAAAGGAATCGAGGCGATCAACCAGAACAAAGAAGGAGGCTTTCACACATGAAGGGAAAGAAAATCGTATCAACGCTCCTTGTGCTGCTGCTTCTCGCCAGTCTGCCTGTGTCGGCGCACGCGGCGGTGTGGGACATCGGCAAGGGCGATATCACGATAAGCGCGGGGAGCGGCGGGCAGACGGTCACGCAGGGAGACGGAGCCGCTGTAGAGGACAGCGCGCCCGTCATTACGGGAAGCTCCACGGAAAACACCGTCACCATCAACGCAGAGAAGGACCAGACCGCAAGCGTCACCCTCTCCGGCGCAAACATCGACGTGAGCGCCATTCTCACCAAGCCGTAAACGAAATTTCAAACTCCATAAAGCGGGCAGGCACAGCTTGTGCCTGCCCGCCTTCTATCTCCAAAAGCGCAGTGGTGCGAAAAAAACACCGCTGCATGGTGCGGAAAAAAACCTTACGGCATTCACGGGCGCGGACTGCCGCGCCTGGTTTCGGTTGTGCGCTTAAGGGACATAACAAATAATCCGAACCCGTTTCCCACAGGGAAGAATTGGCAAGGAAGAAGGAGCTAACATAGTGCAGTTTTCGTCGCAAGGCGGAAACGGAACGGTGTTTGCTCTTAACGGGAACCAAATCGAAGCCCAGCGGAGCGGGTTTGATTTGGAAAAAGCGTTTCCAAACTAAACTGCGAGCCCAACGAAGTGGGTCGCAG
>OIZA01000756.1_pt1 | contig 14312 bp, 12 predicted proteins | sample 1588381 | NCBI WGS metagenome assembly OIZA01 (sample SAMN03283277) | human gut metagenome | biome: human-associated habitat; material: feces | host: Homo sapiens | place: Peru | collected 2012 | reverse complement strand
TGCAAAACTCTTGGTCTTTCTTTTTTCGGGACTATTCTTTTTTCACAGCCCCTTTTTTTTCAACGCCGTAAACAATTTTTCATACTACTGTAGTGGTGACTTCGATGGAGTGCCCGCTTTTCTCGGATAAGTTTTCGGTGTCTTTTTCACTTTTTCGATTACAACAAAAGAACGATGCAGATCCGTCTGTGGTATTTCAAACTTACGAATTTCCTTCAATCCGCCTCCAAGCAAAAATATTGCATGTTTTGCCGCTGCGGCTTCTTCCTCAATTTCACCGGATTTGTATGAGATAAATTTTCCTCCGGTTTTTACAAATGGAAGACAATATTCACTCAGTGTGGACAAATTTGCAACAGCACGGGAAACACAATAATCAAACTGTTCTCTGTAATCATTATTTCTCGCAAGTTCCTCCGCACGCGCATGCACCGCATTGATACCACTGAGTTTCAGTTCAGCGATTACATCTTCCAAAAACAGAATCCGCTTGTTTAAGGAATCCGCCAGAGTAACCTGAAGTTCCGGATAAATGATCTTCAAAGGAATTCCCGGAAATCCTGCGCCCGTTCCCATATCCAGCATGGATTTTTTTTCATGAAGCGATTCAAACTGTCCAAGCGAAATGCTGTCCAGAAAATGTTTTTTTAACACTTCATCAAATTCAGTAACTGCAGTCAGATTCATCACTTTGTTTTTTTCAATCAACATCTCGTAATAAGTAAGAAACTGATCTCTTTGTTTATCACTTAAAGTAATGTCCCATTGTCCCAGTATCTGTTCAAACCATGTAAAATCGTAAGCCATATCAAACCTCTACTTTTCGTGCTCCTGTCTGTAATGCATTTGTTCCATGTAAACAAGAAGAACTGAAATATCAGCCGGTGAAACTCCGGAAATACGGGATGCCTGTCCAATTGAAATCGGTCTGTAAAGTTTCAGTTTCTGTCTTGCCTCAAGACGAAGACTTCCGACCTCATCATAATCAAAATCTTCCGGAATCCGTTTCTTTTCCAGCTTCTTAAAATGCTCAACCTGCTTTATCTGACGTTTGATGTATCCGTCATATTTGATATTAATGTTGATCTGCTCAATCACTTCCGCAGGAAGTTCCGGACGTTCCGGATCGATCGGCGCAAGCATTTCATAACACAGCTCCGGTCTGCGGATCAGTTCACTCAATGAAGTACCTGTATTCAACGGCACACTTCCATACTGTTCCAAAAGTTCCTGTACCCTGCTGTTTGCACCGACATGAACCGAATCAAGACGCTTCATCTCATCTTCAATCAGCTGCTCTTTTTTTACTACCCAGTCATAACGTTCTTTGGAAATCAGACCGACACGATATCCGTATTTGGAAAGTCTTAAATCTGCATTATCCTGACGCAGCAGCAGGCGGTACTCCGCACGTGAAGTCATCATACGATATGGTTCTTTCGTTTCTTTTGTTACAAGATCATCGATCAGAACTCCTATGTAGGATTCAGAACGATCCAAAATAAGAGGTTCCTCACCTTTTAAATACATCGCCGCATTGATCCCGGCAACTATTCCCTGTGCAGCTGCTTCTTCATATCCGCTGCTTCCATTAAACTGTCCGCCGGAAAAAAGTCCCTTGATCTTTTTAAATTCCAGGGAAGGCTTTAACTGTACCGGATTGATGCAGTCATACTCAATGGCATATGCATTACGCACAATTTTACAATGCTCGAGCCCCGGAACGGTACGGTACATTTCGTACTGAACATCCTCCGGCATGGAACTTGACATTCCTCCAATATACATTTCATTGGTATTTAAACCTTCCGGCTCCACAAAAAGCTGATGTCTGTCCTTTTCCGCAAATCGGACTACCTTATCCTCAATAGATGGACAATAACGCGGTCCGGTTCCTTTTATCTTTCCGGAATACATCGGTGAACGGTCAAGATTTTCTCTTATGATCTCATGTGTTTTTTCATTCGTATAAGTAAGCCAGCAGGAAACCTGGTCGATCTGCACATCATCCGGATTGGTTGTAAACGAAAACGGAACAACTTTTTCATCACCAAACTGTTCCTGCATCTTGGAAAAATCAATCGAACGTTTATCAATACGCGCCGGTGTTCCTGTCTTAAAACGGAACATTTCAATTCCATGCTCTTTTAAGGAATCCGTCAGATGATTTGCTGCCATAAGTCCGTTTGGCCCGGTATAATTCACCACATCTCCATACAGACAGCGCGCTTTTAAGTAAACACCAGTGCAAAGAACTACTGCCCTGCTGTGATAAACCGCTCCGGAAAAAGTTTTCACTCCGACGATCACATCATTTTCCGTGATAATTTCGGAAACTTCTGCCTGACGGATCGTAAGATGCTCGGTATTCTGCAGTGTTTTTCGCATTTCCATACTGTAATTTGCCTTATCCGCCTGCGCACGCAGAGAATGAACGGCAGGACCCTTCGACTTATTGAGCATTTTAGACTGAATGAAAGTTTTATCAATATTAACTCCCATTTCACCGCCAAGTGCATCCAGCTCCCGCACCAGATGTCCCTTGGAGCTTCCTCCTATATTGGGATTACACGGCATCATTGCAATACTGTCCACACTCACCGTAAAAACAATCGTCTCAAATCCTAATCTTGCACATGCAAGTGCTGCCTCACAGCCGGCATGTCCGGCACCAACCACACAAACGTCATAACTTTCTTCTACTACCGACGCCATTTTTTATCCTTCCTTTAACACAAAAATTTGTAAATTATTTTCCCATACAGAATTTACTGAAAATTTCATTGACCAGATCATCATCCACCGCTTCACCGATGATCGTTCCCAGTTCTTCATAAGCACTCATCAGATCGATGGAATAAAAATCCTCCGGCATTCCGTCTGCAATACTTTTCCGTACCATGACAAGACTGTCACATGCATTTTTAAGTGCTGTTTTATGTCTCACATTGGTGATATAAACTTCATCATTAAAATCCAGTTTTCCATGAAAGAACATATTTTTTATGGCTTCCTCCAGCTCATCAATTCCAATATGCTCTTTGGCAGATATCTGAATAGTTTCTTTGTCCAGAAGTTTTTTCATCTCATCCACAGTTATCACCGGATCAAGATCTGATTTATTAAGCAGAACGATTGCATTCCGCTCCCTGATCAATTTTATGATGTCGTGATCTTCCTCACTGAGTTTTCTGGAAGAATCTACAACATAAATCACGAGATCTGCTTCCTTTAAATATTCCTTTGCTTTTGTGACTCCGATTTTTTCCACCACATCTTCTGTCTTGCGGATGCCGGCGGTATCAATAATATTCAGACTGATTCCGTTCAGGTTGATCTGTTCTTCCAGCACATCTCTGGTTGTTCCTGCCACATCCGTCACGATCGCACGCTCTTTTCCAACCAGTGAATTTAAAAGAGAAGATTTTCCGGCATTTGGCTTTCCTACAATGACCGTGTTGATCCCTTCCTTTAACAGCTTCCCGTTGTCCGCAGTATTCAACAGTCTTTCTATCTTTGTCAGTTCTTTTTCCACAATCTGATCCAGTTCTTCACCATAACCATCAATATTATAATGCTCCGGATCATCCAGTGCTGATTCTATATAGGCGATCTGATGCAAAATCGTTTGCCGTATTTCCTTAATAACTCTTAAAACGGAACCCTCCAGTTGCTGCATGGAAGTTTTTAATGCAAAATCATTTTTTGCATTGATCACATCCATAACGGATTCCGCCTGGGAAAGATCGATTCTTCCATTCAGGAATGCACGCTTCGTATACTCTCCCGGTTCTGCCGGTCTTGCACCATACTTGATCACTGTCTCAAGTATTTTTTTTACCACAAGAACTCCACCGTGACAGTCGATCTCAATCGTGTCCTCTCTCGTATAGGAATTCGGTCCACGCATCAGCAGTACCATGACCTCATCAATTACTTCCTCGCCATCCACAATATGACCATAATGAATGGTATGACTTTTCATCTCAGATAATTTTTTTGTTCCCCTTTTCGAGCGGTATATTTTATCTACAATCGAAAACGCATCTTCTCCACTGACACGGACAATTCCGATTCCCGAATTGGTCATCCCCGTGGCAATTGCTGCAATTGTATCTGTCGTCATAGTTTCCTCCAAATCAGCCTGATTTTCCTGTCACTGTGATAGAAAAGGGTGTTTTTAACCGAAGCCGTTTAAAAACACCCTTTTTATGTTCCTATTTATCTTTCTTTAATGTAACGACCACATGTCTGTGAGGCTCTTCTCCCTCACTGTGTGTAGAAACATATTTATCATTCTGCAAGGTAGAATGAATCACTCTCCGCTCGAAAGGATTCATCGGCTCCAAAGAAACCGGACGTTTTGTACGCTTTACCTTATATGCAATGTTTTTCGCAAGATTTTCCAGCGTTTCTTTTCTCCGCTTTCTGTAATCCTCCGTATCCAGTTTTACCTTTACATATTCATCCGTATGACGGTTCAATGCCAGGCTTGTCAGATACTGCAGGGAATCTAAGGTCTGTCCTCTCTTTCCGATCAGAACACCCATTTCATCTCCCTTTAATTCTACATCTACGGTATGATTGTCTTCCTCAACTTCAACAGAAATATCAACCTTTAAATCCATTGCTTCAAAGACCTGATTCAAAAAGTCTTTTACACAGTCCTCCATGGTAAATTTTCTGCGAACACGAATGACTGCCGGTTTGCTTCCGATTCCAAGGAAACCGGAGCTTCCTTTTTCAACTACCTCAACCTCGATCTGATCACTCGTTGTACCTAATTTTATCAAAGCCTCTGTTCTTGCATCTTCAACTGTTTTGCCAGTTACTTCAATATAATCCATAGAACTTCCCCCTGACTATTTATTGTTTTTCTCGTTAAATTCGCGCACCATATTCGCTTTCGCTGCCAGGCTGTTCGGATTTGCCTTGCTGGTGTACTCTGCCGCTTTTTTAAGCTTCTCCTCTTTTTCTTCTTCGGTAAGAGAGGATAATGCTGTATTTCTCTTCGTGCTCATACGGGCCGCATTATTGATCTGATTTTCGGCAATTCCCATTTTTTCACGTTTCTTCTTTGCCTTTTCCTGATTCTTTGCAATGATATCATCCAGATTGATCTTTTCCATATGCTTATTGATCAGAGACTGCTGAATGATACGGCATACAGCACCTGCAATCCAGTAAATACCAAGACCAACCGGAGTAATAAAACACATAAATGCCATAAATACAGGCATCGTATTATTCATCATTTTCATCTGTTTTGCCATCTGGTCATTGTCACCACCAGCCTGTGGCATCAGTTTTAAACTGAGCATCTGTGTAATATAAGAAAGCACAGGAACCAGAATTGCTGCAATAAGAACCAGATACAGATGACTGGAAAAGGAATTTTTAATAATTGCAATCGGTGTATCGGAAATATTCATTCCGAGAAAATAGTTAAAATCATGCACCGATGCATGCGTTGTATCGATCACATTGGAGAGATCCGGAAATTTATCCTTTAATGTATCCCATCCATTTGTCGGAAGTTTATATACAACATCAACAATATAATTATATAAAGCGCTCTTATCCTTTACCGTAAAATCAGTCTGTACACCAAGACTGTAAGTCTCTGTCAGTTTTGTCATGATGTTCTGATATCCGGAAACATTCATGATGCCGTTTACCAGATCGGCAAACACACCTTTGACACTGCTTACATAAGCCGGTACATTCTGAAACACACGATATAATGCAAACCAGATCGGCATCTGGACCAATGCCTGTACACAACTGCCGGTCGGAGAAATACCGTACTTTTCATACAGCTTCTTGGTTTCCTCCTGCATCGCCATCATGGAAGCCTGATCTTTCCGGTTTCCGTACTTTTTCTGAATTGCCTGAAGTTCCGGCTGCATTTTCTGTGATAACTTGGAAAATTTCTGCTGTTTTAAGGTCAGCGGAAACATACACAGATAAATGAGCATAGTAAGTATGATAATGGATAACGCAATACTTTCCACTCCGAATGTATTGGAAAAGAACATATAGATTCCGTTCATGATCCATCCGAAAAATCGTGCGATCGGCCCGAGTATTTTTCCGGAATACTGTGTTAATACTATTTCTGTCACAAGAAAGCCCTCCTGAATTTATGGAACTGGATCATATCCACCTTTTGAAAAAGGATTACATCTCAATATTCTCCACGCCGCCAATGCGCCGCCTTTTACGGCACCATATTTTTCCACAGCCTGAAGCCCGTATGTCGAACAGGTCGGACAATACGGACATTTTGTTGTCTTCAGCGGTGACAAATATTTTCTATAAAATTTAATTAAAGCAATTAAAATTTTTTTCAAAATTATTCCATCTTCTTTTTCGTTCAAAGAAATTATTTTTCTGTACTTATTATTTTGTGAAGACGTCCAAGGTGTAACAGCGCACTTTCCACTTCACGATATGACGCACTTTTTGCCGATACCCTTGCGACAACTACAATGTCCAAACCATTATTGAACATGTCCTCATGTAGTCTGTAACTTTCCCGGATCAATCGGGTAAGATGATGTCTTATAACACTATTTCCTACTTTTTTACTGACTGATATCCCTATTCTGTTACGATCTGTCTGATTTTCGAGAACATACATCACCAGAAGCCTGTTTGCATAAGACTTTCCTTTTTTGTATACATTCTGAAAATCTCTGTTCTTTTTTAATGATTCCATTCTGTTATCATGCCTGAAAGAAGAAGAAAAGACCACAAAAGCTGTGGCCTATGCTGATAATTTCTTTCTTCCTTTTAATCTTCTTGCAGCCAATACTTTTCTTCCGCCTGCTGTACTCATTCTCTTTCTGAAGCCATGCACTCTTTTTCTGGAGCATTTCTTCGGCTGAAATGTCATCTTCATCCTGGTATCCACCTCCTCTATGTTAAAAAACATCATTCTCAATTATATCAAAAAAACCTCTAAAGTCAAGCAAAACCTGCTTTTTTTTCGCATCCTTTATTTTCCGGTGCCTTCAGGTACATTTCCACATATCAACATGAACACTATATATATAAGGAAGAAACACTTTATTTCTACATTTGGTATATTTTGTGGACACGCTGTGGATATCCCCCGCTTTTGCTGTTCATATCCTGTTTGGAAGCTTTTCTCTTTTCTTCTCCTTTTTCTCAGGTTAACCTTTATATTAGCGTGACAGCCCCTATTCCACATTTTAAACATTTCCCTTATCCCCTGTACCTTTTCCCTCTTTCTGTGCCTTATATAATCTTTTATCAAGAATTAACAATTGCTTATTTGACACTTTTAGTTTATTATAGAAAGTGTGTTATTTTACTTATTGCAATTAAGGGGTGAAATAGCACTTCTTGAGATACATAAAAAATGGAGATGGAACATGGAACAGATTTTAGAAAAATGGGATAAAATTTTACAGGAAGTAAAAGAAGAATATGAACTTACCGAAGTATCCTTCAATACATGGTTAAAGCCGCTTTCTGTATCTGCTGTACAGGGAGACAAGCTATATATTCTGGTTCCACTGGAAAAAATGGCAAGGGATTTCATTGAAAAGAAATATACACTTCCGATCAAGGTGGCCGTTGCCAACCAGACCGGTCAGGATTATGATATTTCTTTTATTTTGCCGGAACAGGAAAAAAAGATAAAATCTTCCTATAATAAGAAACCCGCACCGACTTCCGGTACGACCGATATTTCAAATTTAAACCCGAATTATACGTTCGATACCTTTGTCGTCGGCAACAATAACCGTCTGGCCCATGCTGCTTCCCTTGCAGTTGCGGAGTCTCCGGGCGAAGTATACAATCCTCTGTTTTTATATGGAGGCGTGGGACTTGGCAAAACACATCTGATGCATTCCATCGCCCACTTCATTCAGGCAAACCGGCCGGAAGCAAAGATTTTATATGTTTCTTCCGAAAGTTTTACCAATGAACTGATCAATGCCATCCGTAACGGAAACAACACTGCAATGACAAAATTCCGTGAAAAATACCGTAACATCGATGTTCTTCTGATCGATGATATTCAGTTTATCATTGGAAAGGAAAGTACCCAGGAGGAATTCTTCCATACCTTTAATGAGCTTTATCTGGCGGACAAGCAGATCGTAATATCCTCCGATAAGCCTCCAAAGGATATGGAAACCTTAGAAGAAAGGATTCGTTCCCGTTTTGAATGCGGACTTACCGCAGATATCGGTTCACCGGATTACGAAACCCGAATGGCAATTCTGCGCCGTAAGACCGAAACTGACAATTTTGAACTGGATGACGAGATTTTAAGCTATATTGCGAATAATATCAAATCCAATATCCGTGAACTGGAGGGTGCACTCAACAAACTGATGGCATTTTCCAATCTGGTACATACACCGATCACAATGGATCTCGCCGTGCGGGAGCTGCAGAATGTGATCTCACCGGACAAGCAGAATGAAGTGACACCTCAGCTTATCATAGATGTTGTGTCTGAACATTTTCAGATCACTCCGGAACAGATGAAATCCAAAAGCCGCAGCAGCGAGATTGCAAAGCCAAGGCAGATTGCAATGTACCTCTGTAAGAATATGACGGATATTTCCCTGGACGGTATTGGATCTCTTTTAGGTGGAAGAGATCACTCTACCATTATTCATGGTATAAAAAAAATCTCGGATGAATACGAATCCACGGAAGCAACACGCAGTTTGATCGACACAATAAAAAAGAAAATAAACCCTAATTAACAATTTTGGTTAGTTATCCACATTTTTTTGTGGATAACTCGGTAAAATTGTGTGTAAATCTGTTGGACAAGGTGTGAAAAGTGTATTTTCTCTTTTTTGCATCAAAATCCTTATTCACATTTCATCCAGTTTGCATCCGCATGCTTTTCACATGGTTTTGCCCTTATATTTTTTTCTAAAACCCTTACGCGATCATACTTACAGGAGTTATTAACTTATTAACAACACTTAAGACTAAGACTTTGAATTATTTTTATATTTATATCTATATGCCAGGAAGGAGTTTTACACATTATGAAATTGATCTGTTCTAAACAAAATTTACTTTATGGAGTTAATATTGTTTCGAAAGCAGTACCTACACGTACGACAATGGCTATTCTGGAATGTATTTTAATTGATGCTTCTGCAAATGAAATAAAACTGACTGCAAATGATATGGAACTCGGAATTGAAACAAAGATTGAAGGTCAGATAGAAGAAAGAGGAATCATTGCACTGGACGCAAAGATTTTTTCCGAGATCGTCCGTAAGTTACCGGACAGTGATGTAACAATCGAAACTGACAGTAATTTCAAGACAACGATCACATGTGAAAAGGCAAAATTCAATATTGTAGGAAAATCCGGAGATGACTTCTCCTATATTCCATTTATTGAACGAAATGAATCTGTTCATATGTCACAGTTTACCTTAAAGGAAGTGATCCGTCAGACGATTTTTTCCATCGCCGATAACGACAACAATAAACTGATGACCGGTGAACTGTTTGAGATCAATGAAAATGAATTAAAAGTTGTTTCCCTGGACGGACACCGCATTTCTATCCGCAAGATTCAGTTAAAAGAGAACTATGAACACAAAAAAGTGGTCGTTCCCGGAAAAACATTACAGGAGATCAGTAAGATCCTTCCCGGAAATGCTGACTCTGAGGTAGATATTTATATTACAGACAATCATATTGTATTTGAATTTGATGATACGACAGTAGTTTCACGTCTGATCGAAGGTGAATATTTTAAGATTGAGCAGATGCTTTCTTCCGATTATGAGACAAAGGTAAAGATCAACAAACGGGAGCTGCTTGACTGTATTGACCGTGCCACGCTTCTGGTGAAAGAAGGAGACAAGAAACCGATCATCATGAATGTGACCGACGAGAGTATGGAACTTAAGATCAATTCTTTTATCGGTTCCATGAATGAGGAAATCAACATCAAAAAGGACGGAAAAGATATTCTGATCGGATTTAATCCGAAGTTTTTTATTGATGCGCTTCGTGTCATTGATGACGAAGAAGTGACACTCTACATGGTAAATCCGAAAGCACCATGCTTTATCAAGGATGATGAGGAAAATTATATCTATCTGATTCTTCCGGTAAACTTTAATGCTGCGGCAAATTAAGGATGGGGCAAAAAAATGAAAGAAGTAAAAATCAAAGATGAATTTATAAAACTTGGACAGGCAATGAAGCTTGGTGGTATGGTAGGCTCCGGTGTGGAAGCAAAGATCGTGATCACCGATGGAAAAGTGGAAGTAAACGGTGAGGTCGAATGCCGGAGGGGAAAAAAGCTTCATGACGGAGATATCGTTTCTTTTGATGGAGAGACGATAAAAATTGTAGGATGATCTTAAAATCTATTGAATTAAAGAATTTTCGTAATTACGAAGATCTGAATCTGAAATTTGATAGTGGAACCAATATTTTGTTCGGAGATAATGCCCAGGGAAAGACCAATATTCTCGAAGCTGCATATGTAAGCGGAACTACCAAATCCCACAAAGGCAGCAGGGATAAGGATATGATACGGTTTGGAGAAGATGAAGCCCATATCCGTACACTGGTTGAAAAGCAGGGAAAAGAGTATCAGCTTGATATTCACTTAAAGAAAAACCGCAGTAAGGGCATTGCCATAAATAAGGTGCCGATCAAAAAGGCGGGTGAATTATTCGGAATCCTGAACATGGTATTTTTCTCACCGGAGGATCTTAATATCATAAAAAATGGTCCGTCGGAGCGCAGAAGATTTTTGGATTCTGAAATATGTCAGCTCGATAAGATCTATTTATCGGATCTGACGAAATACAATAAGATCTTAATGCAGCGCAACCGGCTGTTAAAGGATATGATGTTTCGGCAGGAACTTTCCGAAACACTTCCAGTGTGGGATATGCAGCTTGTTGAATATGGAAAAAGGCTGATCCGGCGAAGAAGACAGTTCATTGAAGAACTGAGTGGAATCGTCACGGGGATACATAAAAATATTTCCGGAGACAAAGAGGAGCTGATCCTTAAGTATGAACCAAATATTGATGCTGAGTTTCTGGAGGATGAGTTAAACCGTGTCAGAGAAAAAGATAAAAAGTATGCGCAGACTTCAGTCGGACCGCATCGGGATGATATTTCCTTTTTCATCCATGGCGTGGATATCCGAAAATTCGGTTCGCAGGGACAGCAGCGGACTTCGGCATTATCCCTGAAGTTATCGGAAATAGAACTGGTAAGGCAGACGATCCATGATACACCGGTTTTGCTTCTGGATGATGTATTATCCGAGCTTGACAGCAACAGACAGAATTATTTACTGAACAGTATACATGATATTCAGACTATGATCACCTGTACCGGTCTGGATGAATTTGTAAGAAACAGGTTTCAGATAGACAAAGTTTTTCATGTGATAGATGGACATGTAAGTGAGACAACAGAAATGTAAGGTAGTTTCCGTGAATAGGAGGATTTTAGAATGAGTGCTGAATACGGAGCAGATCAAATTCAGATTTTGGAAGGATTAGAGGCAGTTCGTAAAAGACCGGGTATGTATATCGGCAGTACGTCTGCGAGGGGATTGCACCATCTGGTGTACGAAATCGTAGATAATGCCGTTGATGAAGCATTGGCAGGCGTTTGTAAAAATATCTATGTGACGATCAATGAAAATAATTCCATCACAGTGGAAGATGACGGACGTGGTATTCCGGTCGGAACGAATCACAAGGCAGGAAAATCTGCGCTGGAAGTTGTATTTACCGTGCTGCATGCAGGTGGTAAATTCGGTGGCGGAGGATATAAGGTTTCCGGCGGTCTGCACGGAGTTGGTGCTTCTGTCGTAAATGCATTGTCGAACTGGCTTACCGTAGAGGTATATCATGACGGAAAAATTTATTCGCAGAGCTATAAGCGCGGAAAAGCAGATGGTGAAGTAAAGGTGATCGGTGAGTGTGACAATGTAAAGCATGGAACAAAAGTTACGTTCAAACCGGATGATACGATTTTTGAGGAAACAGTCTATGATTTTGGAACTTTAAAGCAGCGTCTGCGTGAAACAGCATTTCTTACCAAGAATCTGCGTATCGTTTTGCGGGATAAAAGAGAAAATCCGGAGCGTGAGGAAGAATATCACTATGCCGGAGGTATCAAGGAATTTGTTACTTACTTAAACAAGAGCAAAGAAGCGCTTTATGAGCAGGTCATCTACTGCGAAGGCACACGTGACGGAGTATATGTGGAAGTTGCCATGCAGCACAATGATTCCTTTAACGATACGACCTTCAGCTTTGTAAATAATATCATTACGCCGGAAGGAGGTACACATCTTGCCGGTTTCCGGAATGCAATGACGAAGACCTTCAATGCCTATGCAAAGGCAAACAAGATATTAAAGGATAATGAACCGCCGCTTACCGGTGATGATATCAGAGAGGGACTTACAGCAATCATCAGTATCAAGATCGAGGAACCTCAGTTTGAAGGACAGACCAAGCAGAAGCTAGGAAACAGTGAAGCAAGAGGAGCCGTTGATTCAGTGGTGAGTGAACAGCTTACTTACTTCTTAGAGCAGAATCCGGCAATTGCAAAGACTATCTGTGAAAAATCACTGCTGGCGCAGCGCGCCAGAGAGGCAGCCAGAAAAGCGCGTGATCTGACCAGAAGAAAAACGGCGCTTGAGGGCATGTCACTTCCGGGAAAACTGGCTGACTGCTCCGACAAAGATCCGAAAAATTGTGAAATATTTATTGTCGAGGGAGATTCCGCCGGCGGTTCCGCAAAAACAGCGAGAAGCCGTGCAACACAGGCAATTCTTCCGCTGCGTGGTAAGATTCTGAATGTGGAAAAAGCGAGACTGGATAAGATTTACGGAAATGCGGAGATCAAGGCAATGATCACAGCATTTGGTACCGGAATTCATGAGGATTTTGATATTTCAAAACTGCGTTACAACAAGATCATTATCATGACCGATGCCGATGTCGATGGTGCGCATATCAGTACCCTGATGCTCACCTTCTTATACCGATTTATGCCGGAGCTGATCAAACAGGGGCATGTTTATCTGGCACAGCCGCCTCTTTACAAGATCGAAAAAAATAAAAATGTATGGTACGCTTACAGTGATGAAGAATTAAATAAGATCCTCACTGAGATCGGACGTGACGGAAACAACAAAATCCAGCGTTACAAAGGTCTTGGAGAGATGGACGCTGAACAGCTCTGGGAGACTACCATGGATCCGGAAAAGCGTATTTTGAAGAAGGTTATTGTAGATGAGGAATCCTCTTCCGAAATAGATGTTACCTTTACCACTTTGATGGGAGATAAAGTAGAGCCAAGAAGAGAATTTATAGAAGCGAACGCAAAATACGTTCAGAATCTGGACGTATAGGAGGTTTAGGTAAATGGATGATAAAGTTTTTGATCAGATTCATGAAGTTGATTTAAAGAAAACAATGGAATCCTCTTACATCGATTATGCGATGAGTGTTATTGCATCCCGTGCATTGCCGGATGTAAGAGACGGCTTAAAGCCGGTACAGAGAAGAGTATTGTATTCCATGATAGAGCTTAATAACGGTCCGGACAAGCCACATCGAACGACACTGCCGACTGTCCTTTGCTGATGGTCACAGTAGCCGGAACCTTAGTATGTTCGGGCAGTGACGAAGTTATGCTGAATGTCTCGTCCATACTGCGGTCGCCACTGCGCTTCAAAGTGAGGCGCATCGACTCGCCTTCCTTCACACTCTTGTCGGGAGCGGTAAGGAACAGGTGTTTCTCAAGCTCAGCAGTTCCGCCGGTTGCGGTGTTGTTAGCTCTGTCGGCGTTGTACTCACCGCAACCGCTGTTGGGCTCAACCACAACCTTTGCCGTCACTTCGCCTTCGAGACCGACGGTCTGCGAGAGGTTGAAGGTGGCGTTGCGTGTGATGTAGCCGCCCTTGAGCAGCGTATTGCTGAAGTAAGTATTGCCTACATGCACCACTTCTTCTGTCTCGTTGCTCACGAGATATACGCGTTCGGTCCAACCGCTGCGCGTATCGGCGTTGCCAACGTTGCTCACTTTCCAAGAGACTGTGACCGATTTGCCCGGCACAAGCGTGCTTCCGGTGATGTTTACATCGGTAGTGGCAAGGTCGGGTGCGTCTTCTCTCTGCACCGTGTAGCTGCCGTTCACGTTAGAATTGCCCTGGATGTTGTCGCCTTTGCGGTTTGTGATGATAACATCCGACAAGCTCACGACGTACTCCGTGCCGGGGTCCAATCCTGTCGGCACAGCCA
>OIZA01000753.1_pt1 | contig 14340 bp, 15 predicted proteins | sample 1588381 | NCBI WGS metagenome assembly OIZA01 (sample SAMN03283277) | human gut metagenome | biome: human-associated habitat; material: feces | host: Homo sapiens | place: Peru | collected 2012 | reverse complement strand
TGTACCTCCGTTCAATCGTTTTTTGTTAGGTCAAAAACGATTGATACGGAGGGCTGCGGCATCTTATTGCCGAGCGTTTATGAGATAAAAAAGCTTTATACAGACCGCAAAAGGGCAAGCCAAGCTGAAATTCCGCTTTTTCGGAAGTTCCTTTGGCTATTTGCTTGTTTTGTTTAGAATTTTGTTGAGCCGATATGTAAAAAAAATAATGGCTCAATTTTGTTAAAATGCTTGTCCGAGTTAAGAGAACACGGAAAGCTATTTCAACGCCTTTCGCTTTTTGTTGTTTTTCATTTGTTCACCTTGACATTCCGGTACGGTATATGGTTGCCGTCCTATAATTCATTTTTGTATTCTACTTTTTTTGTATAGGTGAATTTCCCGTCCGCGTAGCACCACTTGCAGTAGTCCTCGTTGAACGCGCCGTCTGGCTCCCGACTGGTGGTCTCGTCCTCCAGCGGCATCCCACAGCACTGGCACACGAGGGTTCTCGGCGCCCCCAGCAGTGTGTTGATGGACACGTTGAACAGCTCCGACAGCAGCTTCAGCGTCTCCGGCGCCGGCACGCTGTCGCCGTTTTCCCAGCGGGACACAGCCTGCCGCGTGACATAGGTCTTTTCCGCCAGTTCCTCCTGCGAAAGCCCCGCCTTGGTGCGCAGGCTGCGGATCACTTCTTTTGTTTCCATAGGTTTCTCCCCTTTCTTTTATAGCAAGGGTAACACGGGCGGCGCCGCATTGCAAGCAATTGTCAGTTGCTATTGCTCCCCTGCGCAGAGCTGCCAGTCAGTCTCGGGAGCACTTCTCGGCGTCGATAGCCAGCACCACCATCAGGGCATACAGGGCGTCTTTCTCCTCCGCCACATCGATGACATAGGTGTCCGTCCAGTGGAACAGCTCCTTGGACACCGTGGCCACCTGCCGCCCCTCAGCGTCCGTGATGGTGTAGTCCCACTCCATGAAGCTGCCGCTCACCTGCCAGCCGTTGAAGTCCAGCGTGAACGCCGGCCGCAGGAACGTGAACTCCTTGCATATGGTGCCCACGCACATCTCGCCGACGTACAGGTCGAATTTGGGCAGAAACGTGAGCACCCGCTGCTTCACCGTGGCAATGTGCTGCCCCATGGGATCGAGGATGTGCAGGCAGTGCCCCCAGGAGAGCTTACCCTCCACCGTGAAGGCCACCGCGCCGCTTTCGTCCGCTTCATTCATGTAATAAATGTCGTAGCTGTCGAACCACGAAAACATCCGCTGCTTGAAATATAGCTTCATGCCGGCGCTCCTCTCTTTATATAGTACCGTTGATCGACAAGGGCAGCCACCCTTCACGCCTCATTTTCCTGAAATTTTTCCTTGTCCAGCATTTTAATGACTTTGGCGGGGTTGCCAACCGCCACGGCGTAGTCCGGCACGTCCTTGGTGATCACGGAGGCTGCGCCCACCACGGCGTGGCGCCCCACCCGCACGCCGGGCAGCACCGTCGCCCCCGCGCCGATCCACGCATAGTCGCCGATCTCCACCGGCTTGCCGGTCAGTTCGGCCAGCATCTTCGCCGCCTTTTCCGTTTAAATAGTATACCATAGTTTTTGCAAAATTTGAAACAGAAAATTGAAATCAGTGTCGTCACTTTTTATTCCAATATCGCACCGCTGCAAACAAAAAATAAAACCCCCGGGGTCTCTTGTCATGCAAGAGGCCCCGGGGGTGCTGTTTTATTTTGCCGCTTAGGTTTTTTCTTTTTGGCTTACGCCTCCCGCTCCTTACGCTTCAGAACGAAGGCTGCGGCGAGAATCGTCACGGGCAGGGCGATGACCCAAACCAGCACGCCGGTATCGCCGGTGGCGGGGGTGGTGGCACCAGGGGTACCTGCGCCGTTATCATCGGGCAGGAGGCTCTCGTTGGTGCTGCGGCAGAGCTTCACAGCGTCCTTGCCCAGGGGGTCGTCGGTGCGGTTGTGGTCGGCTTTCCACCAGCAGCCTGCCACATAGGGGCCCTTCACCAACTTCCCGTCCTCAGCATACAAATACAGCGTGTAGGGGTCTTCCTTGCTGACCTCCATTTTCGAAGTGTTAAAATAGGTCGCGCCGTCCTTTTTCATCAGATTCGCATACTGATTGGTGTCCACAAACTCCACGGCACCGATACCCTTGGTCGCGCCGCAGTCGGCGGCGTAGATATTATTGGAAATATTGTCAAATTTGTTCAGGCTGCGGTAGTAGCCGATAATGCCGCCCACATTCTTCTCTCCCTTGACCTTACCGAGGAATGTGTTGTCGGTGATGGCGTAGCTGTTCCATGCCTGGGCCACGATCTCGTCACCGCCCAGGATGCCGCCCACATTCTCCTTGCCGGAGACTACAGCGTCCTTGGTGACGGAGCAGTTCTTCACGCCGATGTGGACGCCGTTGGGCGCGCTGCTGTCGTTATAGCCGCCGCCAACGATACCGCCAGCGTTGTTGCCGGAGGCTTCCACCGTGCCGCCGAAGGTGCAGCCGCTGACCGTGCAGTCACCCATGGAGTTATCCTTCGTACCGATGATGCCGCCCACATAGTGCACGCCCTTCACCGTGGCATAACTTACGCAGTTCTCCACCGTTCCCTGCATACGCCCGGCGATGGAGCCGATCTCGCTCTGGGTGCCGTCATAGCCAACCACAACGCCCTTTTCAATGGTGCAGTTGCGGATGGTGACGGTGCAGTCTGCGCTGGCGCCGGCAAAGCTGTTGAAGCGCTTATCGATCTCCGCTCCGATGAGACCGGATTTCAGGGTGCTGCTTCCGCTTTTCAGTGTCACATTGTCGATAACAATGGCGCTGCTGTGCAGGCCCACACCGTGCAGGTCGTTCACCAGGCCGTAGCCGTTGATCTTTTCGCCATAGATGTTCAGATTTTTGACCTCCGCGCCGAACACATAGCCCAGCAGAGGCTTGCCGCCCTCGGGGACGGTCAAGGTCTTGTTGTTGCCGTCAATGCTGCCGGAGAAGGGGAAAATCGTTGTGCCGACCTTATGACCGTAGGAGTAGTCTCCCTTTTCTAAATCGCTCTTCAGGCAGCCGATGGGCTCCCAGTCTGCGGGCAGCGTAATGTCGCTGGTGAGCTTGAAATACTTACCCGCATAGGTGTTGCCGCCTGCAACCGCCGCGGAGAGCTTCTGCAAGCCGTTGGCGGTATTCAGTATGTACGGGTCGTCCTTTGTGCCGGAGCCGACAAGGGAATCCTTGACCGTAACATCCAGCGTTGTGCTTGCGCCCCGATAGGAGATCGTCACAGGAACTGTCCCCTCTTGGCTCAGAGTAAGGGGGTCGATGGTCAAGTCCTTCAAATCCACCGCTGCCTTCTCTGTTCCGTTCGCTCCGTAATACGCATAGACCTCCATGCCTGTGGTGTCCATCGGGTCCCCAACGAGATATGTCGTCTGGGTTGGCATCTTTGTGACCTCTAATTTGGACGGACGCTCATAGCAGGCCACAGTATAGGTACTGGGTACAGAGGTTTCATTTTTGCCTTGCACCTTGATCGTCAGATCAAAGTGACGGCTCCCGGCGCTGCCCTGCCAAAGCGCAGAGGCATCCAGCTTGTATTCCACATATTTGTCTGCTGTCGTCACGGGACTTCCGTTTACCGTCACGGTTTCATCGTTATTCGCACAGGTTTTTATATAGACGAGATAGGCGCCCGCATAGGGGATATAAGCGGTATACCCTTCCGTTTTCGTCGGCTCCAATTTAGCATATATGATGGCGGTTCCATCGAGGCTGCTTTTCAGTGTTGCACCGCTCAGCGTAGACTGACGCTTGACAGTAAAGGTATATGTACCGTAGTCATCATCCGTTCCGGCCTTAAGGATAAGCGTGTTGCCGCTGCATGTGTCGGAAAGGAAGCTCCATAACATATATTCACGAAATTGTCCCTTATCTTCTCCTTCAAGGTCACTTTTCTCATCCCATCCATCTTCGACACCCTCGTAACTAAATATACCCTTAGAGCCCGTCGGCGCGTCCTTTCCCAAGGTAAGTCGGATGTCGGTATAAGATGCACTATCGGGAATTACAAGAGAATACTTGTGTATGCTCGGGCTAAAGTTGGGAGTCATCGTATAGCTCGATGTGAATTGGTCGTCAGTGCCAAAAACAATATCGGCAAGATAATTCTTCTCCCCGGTATTCTCCGCAAATGCCGGAGCGGGCAGCAGCGACAGGGCCATGACCAGCGTCAGCAGCAGAGATAAGATTCGCTTTTTCATCTCTTTTGTTTCTTCCTTTCAAATTTTTAATATATTTGTGAACGCCCGGGGGCGCTTGCACACGAGGAAATATTAGCCTCCCTTGCCTAAAGGGAGGGGGACCAACCGAAGGTTGGTGGAGGGATTCGTGCGGGGTAAAAGGAAATTCCTCCGCCGCAAATCCGCGCGTGGGAGAATCCCCCAGGCACGGCTTCGCCGTGCCAGCCCCCTTTAGGCAAGGGGGCCTTTGGGGACGGGGGGCGCGGATTGCCACGGGCGCGGTGCGCCCTCGCAATGACAGGGTTTTTTACATAGGGCGCGGTATAGCGGGCCGATGTGGGCATCGGCCCCTACGGAACGGTTTGTAGGGGTAGACGACTCTGTCCGCCCGCGCCCGATAGCGCAACGCTTTGTAGGGCAGGGCCCGCGTGCCCTGCCGGTGCGGTAGGGAAAAAGAATCCCCCAGTCACGGCTTCGCCGTGTCCAGCCCCCTTTAGGCAAGGGGGCCTTTGGGGACGGGGGGCGCGGATTGCCACGGGCGCGGTGCGCCCTCGCAATGACATATTTTTTACATGGGGTGCGCTTTAGCGGGCCGATGTGGGCATCGGCCCCTACGCAGGGAGGCTTTTATGTCTTCTGGAAAGCGGGACGGGAAAGGTCTGCCGTCCTCCCCCGCCCCGGCGGCTTGAAATGGCTATCATGCTTTCCATGGAAAGCATGAGGCAGTACTGCCTCGGCAAAAAATCACCCGGCTGCCAAAAAGCAGTCGGGTGAAGCGTTCGCATAACAGCTTTGGCCCCGGTACTGGCAGCGACCCGGGAGCAGCGCCTTGCGTTCCTGACTTAGCCGAATAAATCGGCATCACAGTGACCGTCTCGCGGGGATTTTCACCCCATTCCGCCGCCGGGATAAACCCGGCTCACGCTGTCCCGTTATTCAGTTTAAGTGCATTATAGCACAGGATATGACATATTGCAATGGAGAAAACCTCCGTCATTCGCCCCGACTTGACATCTCCCGGTGCATATCTTATATTGTTCTTAGGCGAAAGCCTAATCTCGCAGCCTTCCGGTGAGGTCCACACCCCGGTGTGGTCTCAGGCATTCATGGGCCCCGTAGGGCATTCTGACCCCCTGTACGAAGGCAGTCCCATGGAGGCCGACAGTTTTTGGCGCTGTACCGGCAGCGCGGGTGTGCGCCCTTCCGTTGAAAGCGGAAAGGACACAAATGAACGACTCAGTCGTTATCATCTACAACGGTGCGCAAGTATCGGTGCCAAAGGAGGTCGCAGACTTCCTGGAGCAGGATCGGAAGCGGGAACAGGCACAGGAAAAGCAGGACGCAAGGCACCTGAGTAAAAGTGCGTTTGAAACGGTGCTGTCCGGCTGGGATGGTGTCAAGCGGCCCGTGGAGGATGCGGCGCTTAGGAACCTCCGGCTTGAAAATCTGCGCAGAGCCATTGCGGGGCTGGATGTGCAGGGTCAAAACCTGCTCTCTCTCCGTTACGGCGAGGAGCTGACCATGGAGGAGATCGGCCAGATCTACGGCATCTCCAAAATGGCGGCATCAAAGCGACTGAAAAAGCTGTACCAAAAGTTAGAGGATTCTGTCTTATGACAGGGTCCTCTGACTTTTTTGGTTTACAAATCCGCTCTAAGTGTCCTATAAGGTGAGGGACTATGGCTGGTGGCCGCAGCCGAAAATGTCCCATCTTACAGACAAGGAGTGATCTCTATGGACCCATTCACCCAGAGCCGGGAACTTCTGTACTTCCTGGCCGCGCACACCGGGCAGGAAGCCGTTCGCTACATTCGGGAGGAAATGCGGCAGGCTGCCCCGGGCCGCATCCCCACTGCATGGGAGCTGCGCAGCTACTTTCAGTTCCCGGACCGTCCAACGGCCCTGACGGCATGGCAGCAAATCCTCGCCGTGGACAAGCTGCTGGAGTATGCGGAAATCAACCTCCGCACCCTGTGCGACCTGCTCCGCTATCGGCAGCTCAAGGGATTCGGCGTCGTCCATTCCGTGGATGAATTCACCGCGCTGTGCCATCCCCATGCAAAGGAGAGTGAAGAATGAACCGATCTCATTACACAAACTATGACCAACTACCCCTGTTTCTCAATGCAGAACTGGTGGCTAAGACGCTGGGCGTTGCGCCCTCCAGCGCCTATGAGCTGATGCACGAAAAGAACTTCCCCACCCTGCGCATCGGCAGCCGCATGGTGGTGCCGAAAGACAAATTTATCGAGTGGGTGGTGCAGCATACGAAAGGCGGTGGCAGCGAGTGAGCAAAGCCAGGCCGCCTATGGGCTGGGAGCGGGCGAAGAATTGTTTCCCCGTGCCCAACGAGCTGCTGCAACTCAATCTGCCTGCCGGTGCTGTCGCCGTGTACATTTACCTGCTGTGCCACGCCGACCGTCGAACGAACCAGTGCCATCCCAGCGAAGCGACTATGGCAAAAGTCCTGCATCTCTCCCGCAATACCGTAGCCAAGCATGTGCGCCTGCTGGAGGAACGCGGGCTCATCATCACGGAGCGGACGCAGGTACAGATGAAAAATGGTATTAGGAAAAACGGAAACCTGCGGTATACCATCGTCCCTATGTACGATGTCTTGGAGCAGCGTTACCAGCGGCAAATGGCCGAGCTGGAGCGTCAGCAAGTGCAGCAGAAGCTGGCGACACAGGTCCCAGAAGCCCCGTGTTCGCCCCTGTGAGCCGCTGTGTGAGCTCCTTCCGGGCGGGGCAGCGTCCCTGCCCCCGGAGAAGGATTTCAAGCCGTTTTCGGGCGGTTTTCGAGGACATTTTCGGCTCTACGGAGGACGAAAGTAGAAGCAGGATAAAGGGCTGGCGTCGTTACCGCCGCTCTGCCTGCTCACATCTGCCCGCGGTGCGGACAGTTTGCGGAGGTTTTCATCGGAGTCGAGGTTGACGCCTATTATGCAAGGTTTTACGACGGCTGGCGTCTTAGTCCCCATAACGAGAGCGTTTGCGGGATTTTTGATACGCCTTACTAAGCTTGGGAGGAATTATGAGGGAAAACAAAGATAGATTGAATTTCCGGATGAAGCCGGAAACGGCGGAAAAGTTAGCGCACTGGTACAAGGCCGACCATTGCCGTAGCAAGAACGAGTTCGTGGAAAAAGCCGTGAACTTCTACGCGGACGCGCTGGCGGCGGAGAACAGCGCCACGCTGCCGCTGGCCATACAGGCCGCCATCGACGGGCGGCTGAAGCTGCTGGAGGATCGTATGGCAGCCATTCTCTACAAGCAGGCGGTTGAAATAGATATGGCTCTCTCCATCCTGCTGCAAAGCGTCAATGTGGACGAATCGGTGCTCCGTCAGGAGCGGGCCAAAAGCATCGCGACGATCAAGCGCACCCATGGTCGTCTGCGGATGGAGCAAAAGCTCCGTGAACAGGAGAATGAGGAATGGCAAGGCTGATCATCAAGAGTCCCTACATCAAGTGCGGCGGTGGGCAAAACGCCAGCGGATATCTGCAATACATCGCCACCCATGAGCGGGTAGAGATCGTGCCGGATGACCGTCCGCCTACACGCAAGCAGGAGCAGCTCATTCAAAAGCTGGCGAAAGATTTCCCCGACGCAAAAGAACTTCTGGAGTACAATGACTACACAAACGCCCCCACCAAAGCCAACGCATCGTCTTTCATCACGCTGACGCTGGAGCAGAACCGGAGCCGCGTGCAGTCTACCGAAGGCTACGCTAAGTACATTGCCACTCGCCCCCGAGCGGAGCGGTTGGGTAGTCATGGCCTGTTCGGCGACGCAGATCCTGTGTCGCTGAACGCAGCCATGGACGAACTGAGCCATTACACCGGCAATGTGTGGACACACATCATCTCCCTAAAGCGGGAGGATGCAGCACGCCTGGGCTACGACAATGCGGCGGCATGGCAGGCACTTCTGCGGGCGCACCGCAACGACATCGCCGCTGCTATGAGCATTGACCCGAAGGACTTCCGCTGGTACGCCGCCTTCCATAATGAGGGCAATCACCCCCATGTCCACATGATGGCGTGGTCGGCGAAACCGGGACAGGCGTACTTGGACAGGAATGGTATCAAGGAAATCAAATCCGTACTGACCAACGAAATCTTTCAGCAAGAACTGCTGCATCTCTACGAAACGAAAAGCACTGCCCGTGACGAGCTGGTGCATCAGACACGGCAGGCCATGTTGGAGCTGGCACAGCGTATGCGGGACGGTCTCTGCATCTGTCCGGACGCTGAGAAAGGCCTCTGGGAGTTGTCGCAAAAGATGAATGGTGTGCAGGGAAAGAAAGTCTACGGCTACCTGCCGAAACCCATGAAACAACTTGTGGACAAAGTGGTAGATGCCATGGAGAAGCTGCCCGTGGTCAACGAGTGCTACCAAAAATGGTGGGAGCTGCAATGCCAGCTCAACGATTACTATTCCGAACAGCAGCTGCAGCGTCCCCCGCTGTCACAGCAAAAGGAGTTTCGGCAAATCAAGAACGCGGTCATCCGTGAGGCAGAACACATCCGCCTGGGCCATACGTCTTTCGAGGACGCAGCCTCGGCGCAAGAAGATGAAGCGACAGATGACCGCAATATATCCTACGACTGTTGGGAACTGCGGAAAATCATTGCTGGCGAAAACATACCGCTGGAGGAACAGGACCGTGCCGCTACGGAGCTGGAGCAAATCGCCCGCCAAGGTGACCCCCACGCCCAATATCTTATGGGCCTGCTGTACCGTGACGGCGGCCTGCTGTACCGTGACGGCGGCCTGCTGTACCGTGACGGCGGCCTGCTGGTGCCGGACGCAGAGCAGGCAAAACACTGGCTGGAGTTGTCGGCGCAGGAGTTACCAGACGCCCAATATGCCTTGGGAAAGCTGTACCTCTCAGATGATTCAGATATGCACGATCCCGCAAAAGGTCTCTACTGGCTGCAGCAGGCGGCAAACAGTGGTCACGAATACGCTGCCTACCGCCTGGGCAAGGAGTATTTAGCCAGGGAAAACATTTCCAAGGATACCGTAAAAGCAGCAGCGTACTTGCGGCAAGCAGCAAAGCAGGCCAACCCCTACGCGCAGTATCTGCTGGGGAAACTCTACCTCACAGGCGAAGGCGTTCCCAGGGATGAAGATGAAGCACAACATTGGTTTTCCATAGCGGCGCAGAATGGCCACGCCTACGCCGGATATTTCCTCGATCTCATGGAGCAGGAGAAGGACCTGCCATCGCCCAACATCCTACTCTCTGCCACACGCCTACTTCACCACATGGGCAACATTTTCCGAGATAATGCACCGCACCCCGCCGTGCCCGCAGGTATCCACATCGACCGCAAGCGCCTACAGCGCTTGCGCGAAAAGAAGATGGCCCTGGGCCACAAATGGAACGACCATGAGGAACAGCAGAGTCACAACATGAGATGGTTATAACCGTCCATATTCTGCGCTGCTGTAGACAATAAAAAGGTCTTTCAAAGAACGGCAACATCTTCGGCTTGTTATAGGAGCATAATTAAGTGGAAGCAATATTGCTATACAGACATCATCTGTGGTAAAATATCACTAAACAAGGACGGAGGAGGCTGCAGCGATGGATCCAGATATGATGAAAAATGCTGCGCTATCCAAGGATAGCATCGAGGATGTCAACGCAATGAAAGAGCGTTCTTGGGAATGCGGTCTCCCGCCATATCTCCAGCACGATTTGGATGCCTATAAAGATGGGCTAAAAAACGGATCCACGATTTTAGACTGCCTGTGGGGCGAGCTATACGGAAGTATCAACGCCGCAGAGATCGATGACGGCGCAATTACACCGGCACAGGCAGATTATCTGCGGCAAAAGTATTTGTGGAGGTGATAAAAATTGCCAGACTTTACAAACTGCAGGCGATTATATGACCGGGTATATAATGGAGCCAACGGCAAGAAAATTGCGATAGAATATGAGGGCGAACCGTATATGCTGAAGTTCCCTCCCTCTGGAGAGAACAAGCAGACGGAACTCTCTTATACCAACAGCTGCATCAGTGAGCATATTGCCAGCACCATATTCAACATGGTAGGTATTCCTGCGCAGAAGACGATCCTCGGGACCTTCGAGGTCGGAGGAAAAAGTAAAATCGTCTGCGCCTGCAAAGATTTCACCGCGGACGGAAGTCGATTGTTCGATTTCTGCTCCATCAAGAATACAGTCATAGACTCCGAACACGGCGGTGCCGGTACGGAATTGAGTGATATTCTGGATACCATTGAAAAGCAGTGTTACATTGACCCGGCTATACTGCTGAAGCATTTTTGGGATGTGTTCGTAATTGATGCCTTTCTGGGTAACTTTGACCGCCACAACGGAAACTGGGGCTTCCTGTACCATGATGAAACAAAATCTGCTACACTGGCACCTGTTTTTGACTGCGGAAGCTGTCTTCTGCCGCAAGCCGATGAACGCATCATGAACACCGTGCTCAACAATGGCGACGAATTGAACGCGAGAATATTCCGTTTCCCAACATCGGCAATTAAGCTCAATGGCAGAAAAATCAACTACTATGATTTTCTGCAGGCAGCAGAAAATCAAGACTGTAATGATGCTGTCATGCGGATGGCTCCAAGGATCAATATGGACGAGATATGTGCTTTCATCGAGAAAGTGCCTTTCTTAGATGCAACACAAAGAAGGTTTTATCAAGTGTATCTTGCTGCTCGGAACCAACGAATTATTGAACCCGCGTACACGCATCTCTTGGAGCTGCAAAGTCTATCCCCGACACTTGAAATGTAACGCATACAAACACACGGATGCCAGTTCAAAACTGCCGCAACCAATGCTGTGAGGCCCTGCTCAATTGAGCAGGGCCTCCTTTTTCAAAAAAGTAGTAGCTATTTGGGTAGCTTTGTGGTATGTATGTTGGCTAACAAAAGCAAAGGAGCTGATTCCATGTCCAAGAAACGCGCCAACGGCGAGGGCAACATCCGCAAGCGCAAAGATGGCCGGTGGGAGGGCCGCTACACCGCTGGCTATAACCCGGAGACCGGCAAGCGCATCATCAAAAATGTCCTGGGCAAGGCCCAAACGGAGTGTAAGGCGAAGCTGGCCGCCGCCAAGGAAGCCGCCAAAGGCGTCGATGTCAGCCGCGCCGACGAATATACCGTGGCCACCTGGCTGCGGAGTTGGTACGACATCTACGCCAAGCCCAATGTGCGAGTGGCCACGGCTGACCGCTACCGCCTAATGATTGAGCAGTACGCCATTCCCCACATCGGCAGCATCAAGCTCACGAAGCTGACTGCCCACGACCTGCAAAAGCTCTACAAGGAGTTGATGGAAAGTGGCCGCACCAACCGCAAAAGCGGCCACGGCAATCCGGGTCTCAGCAGCACCACCGTCCGCAGCCTGCACCTGATGCTGCACAACGCCCTGAACCGCGCCGTAAAAGAACGCCTGATCCTCCGCAACCCCACCGAGGACTGCATCGCGCCGAAGGTGCAGAAATTCGAGATGCAGATTCTTCCACCGGAGCATATTAAGGATTATCTGGATGCTGCGGATAAGAGGGGACTGCTGCCTATGTTTTATCTGGAACTGGTCAGCGGACTGCGCAAGGGTGAGCTGACTGCCCTCCTGTGGAGTGACCTCGACATCACGGACAAAACCATCTCCGTCAGCAAGCAGTACGTCAAGAACCCCAATGGGGAGTTGACACTCTCACGCCCCAAAACGGAGACATCGGTCAGAAAGGTCAGTATTCCACAGGAGGCTGTTGACCTGCTGGTTGCCGAACACAAGAAGCATCCCGACAACCCATATATGTTCCCATCGCCCGTCACAGGGGAGATGTATTACCCCGATTCCATTGTGAACCTGCATAAGAAAATTCTGAAAGACGCTGGACTGCCGCATATACGCTTTCACGATCTCAGACACACATTTGCCACGCTGGCTTTACAAAACGGCGTGGACGTGAAAACTGTCAGCAGTATGCTGGGGCACTACGATGCGGGGTTCACTCTCCGCACCTACACCCACGCCACCCGTCAAAAGCAGGACGAAGCCGCACAGACCATGGGCAGCTTCATGGCACAGGTGATGTGAGCTGATCAAACTGCACCACAATAACAAACTAGAGCTCCTGCCCATGGGCAGGAGCTCTAGTTTACTCATTTCACCGCATCCAGAGTGTCATGGCTACCAACAGGACGCCTAGAAAACCGAAGCTGATGGCGGAGAACCGCACCATGAACCGCCCCGTCTGCCCCTTGACGTGCCTTGTGTATTCCCGGAAAGTGATCAGGCTGGCCAGTGACGCCACCAGCGTCCCCGCGCCGCCGATATTCACGCCCACCAGCAGTCCTCGATAGTCGTCGGTGAACCGGCTCAGCAGGATGGCTGCCGGTACGTTGCTGATGACCTGACTGGTCAGTGCCGCCACCGGCATGGCCCCGTGGGTGAGCAGCTTCCGGAACAGCTCACGCACCGGCTCAATCCGCGCCATGTTGCCCGAAAAGGTGAAAAACGCCGCAAACGTCACCAGCAGTCCCCAGTCCACGCCCAGCAGCGCACGGCGATCCAGCACCAGCAGAGTCACCACGATAACGAGCAGTCCCAGCCAGTAGGGGATTCCCCGCAGCACCATAGCCACCGCCACGCAGAACAGTACGCCGTATACCGCAGTACGACGCTTGTCCGGCAGTGTCTCCTGCCGGGGGACAGTCAGCCCTTCACGGGGCAGAAACAGACAGCACAGCAGGATCAGCGCCGTGGACAGCAGGAACGGCGGCAGCATAATGGACAGGAATTCCCCGTTAGGGATGTTGTAGTGGTTGAACAGATACAGGTTCTGGGGATTGCCGAAGGGCGTCAGCATACCGCCCAGGTTGGCGGCGCAGTTCTGCAGAATGAATGTCAGCGCCGTCCATTTCGTCTGGCCGGTGCGCTCCAGCACAAACCAGCTGAGGGGCAGGAACGCCAGCAGTGCCGTGTCGTTGGTCAGCAGCATGGATCCCACCAGCGTGATACCTACCAGCGCCGTCACCGCGCCGCGGGTGGTGTGGAACACCTGCACCAGCCTCTGCGCCAGCGGAGGAAACAGTCCCACGCGGCGCAGCGCACCCACCACCGCCAGCACGCACAGCAGGCAGGATAGCGTTTTCACATCGTAGTAGCCAAGATAGGCCGCGTCAGGCGGCACGAACACCGCCGTCACCGCCGCGGCCAGCACCGCAATCACCGGCATGGCGTTGGCCTTACACCATCGTAACAGCTTCATAAATACCTCGCACAGCCTCGTAAGAGGCAGAAAGAATCAACGGCAGGTACTGTAGCATATCCTGCCGCAAAATACACGAACGCGACGAAACAAAGAAAAGGCCTTTCAGAACAACGGCTTTTCCGTCCGCTCATCTTTTGCCCTTTCCGAGCATTTCCCCGTGTGGGTCACGGTGTGGGTCAGACGGTTGACCCACATTTTGACCCACATATAAAAGTGCCTTTTTTCAACAAAAAAACACCGAAAACCGAGGTTTTCGATGCTTTTTGGAGCTGCTGGGCGGATTCGAACCGCCGACCTCATCCTTACCAAGGATGCGCTCTACCTACTGAGCTACAGCAGCATATGGCGACCAAGATGGGGCTCGAACCCACGACCTCCAGCGTGACAGGCTGGCGTTCTAACCAACTGAACTACTTGGCCATATTGTGCGCTTTTTTGTCGCAATCGAGCTTACTAAGTATATCAAATACAACGCAGGTTGTCAATGATAAAATGGCAGGGGCAGAAAGATTCGAACTCTCGACACGCGGTTTTGGAGACCGCTGCTCTACCAGCTGAGCTATACCCCTATGTGGTGGGCCTTCGGGGACTCGAACCCGGGACCGGACGGTTATGAGCCGTCTGCTCTAACCAACTGAGCTAAAGGCCCAAATAGATCGATCTCTGAGGCAAAAAGAAGAGTGCCGCCACCTTTATAGATGGCGGCACATCCTTTTGTGGCGCCTTCTGTAGGGCTCGAACCTACAACCCTGCGGTTAACAGCCGCATGCTCTACCATTGAGCTAAGAAGGCGTGTTGGCGCTACCTATTTTTCCGGGCCGTCTCCAGCCAAGTATCGTGGGCAGAA
>OIZA01000752.1_pt1 | contig 14342 bp, 9 predicted proteins | sample 1588381 | NCBI WGS metagenome assembly OIZA01 (sample SAMN03283277) | human gut metagenome | biome: human-associated habitat; material: feces | host: Homo sapiens | place: Peru | collected 2012 | reverse complement strand
CACTTCTATTGTGCCATCCATGAGCTCAACAAGTTTTTTCGTAATGCCCATTCCGATGCCACTGCCCTCAATATGACTGGATGTAGTGTTACGTTCTCTTTCAAAAGTTTCAAAAATACGCTTTTGGAATTCTTCAGACATACCAATTCCATTATCAGTAATGGTTATGCCGTAATGTACATCATTGCGCAGAAATTAGTATGGAAATCCAACGAGGACGGGTATCTGGTTGGATCACGAGGCTCGGTAGGTTCGTCCTTTGTCGCTACGATGTCCGGTATCACGGAGGTAAACCCGCTGCATCCGCATTATTACTGCGAGAACTGCCATTATTCTGATTTTGATTCGGAAGATGTAAAGGCGTATTCCGGTCGTGCAGGCTGTGATATGCCGGATAAGATCTGTCCGAAGTGCGGCAAGCTGTTAAAAAAGGATGGGTTTGATATTCCGTTTGAGACCTTCCTTGGCTTTAAAGGAAACAAAGAGCCGGATATTGATCTGAACTTTTCCGGAGATTATCAGAGTAAGGCGCATAAATATACCGAGGTTATTTTTGGTGCAGGACAGACCTTCCGTGCCGGAACGATCGGTACACTGGCGGATAAGACTGCATTTGGTTATGTGAAAAATTATTATGAGGAACGCGGTGTCCACAAGCGGAACTGTGAGATTGACCGTATTGTGCAGGGGTGTGTCGGCATACGACGGACAACCGGTCAGCATCCGGGTGGTATCGTGGTACTTCCGGTCGGCGAGGAAATCTATTCGTTTACGCCGATCCAGCATCCGGCAAACGATATGACAACGGATACGATCACGACACACTTTGAATACCATTCCATTGACCACAACCTGTTAAAGCTTGATATACTGGGGCACGACGATCCGACAATGATCCGTATGCTGGAAGATCTCACCGGATTAAACGCAAGAACGATACCACTTGATGACAAGGCGGTCATGTCACTGTTCCAGAATACAAATGCCATTCAGGTCACGCCGGATGACATAAACGGCTGCCAGCTCGGAGCACTCGGTATTCCGGAGTTTGGTACTGATTTTGCAATGGGGATGCTCATGGATACCAAACCGACGGAATTTTCAGATCTGGTGCGGATATCCGGACTGTCCCACGGTACGGATGTATGGCTCGGCAATGCGCAGACACTGATCAAAGAGGGGAAAGCAACGATTTCCACGGCAATCTGTACGCGTGACGATATTATGATCTATCTGATCAGTATGGGACTGGAGAGTGAGACTGCGTTTACGATCATGGAGTCCGTGCGAAAGGGTAAGGGCTTAAAGCCGGAGTGGGAGACGTTAATGCTTGAACACGGTGTGCCGGACTGGTACATCTGGTCATGTAAAAAGATCAAGTACATGTTCCCGAAGGCGCATGCGGCTGCTTACGTTATGATGGCATGGCGTATCGCCTATTGTAAGGTGTTCTATCCGCTTGCCTATTATGCGGCATATTTTTCCATCCGTGCGACCGGCTTTAACTATGAACTGATGTGTCAGGGCAAGGACAAATTAAATTACTTTATGCATGATTATGAAAAACGTAAAGACACCTTATCCAAAAAGGAACAGGATGTTTATCGTGATATGCGTATTGTGCAGGAAATGTACGCAAGAGGTTATGAATTTATGCCGGTGGATATCTACCGCGCCAGCGACCGTTATTTCCAGATCATTGACGGAAAGCTGATGCCGGCGTTAAATACGATAGAAGGTCTGGGCGGCAAAGCTGCCGAGCAGGTCGTTGAGGCTGCAAAAGACGGAAAATTTCTTTCAAAGGATGATTTCAGACAGCGTACCAAGGCAACGAAGACCGCGATTGAGCTTATGTCGGATCTCGGACTGCTCGAGGGGCTGCCGGAATCCAACCAGTTGTCCTTATTCGACTTTTCTTAAGGAGACGGTTTTGTTCATTGACAAATAGGAGAAGGAATTTTAATATAAAATAAAACAGGATAAGGGTGAGTGGAAATATGCGAGATTTAGAAGATATCCGTAAGGAAATCGATTCTGTGGATGCGAAGATCGTATCGCTTTATGAGCAGAGAATGAACCTGGCGGAACAGGTGGCAGAATACAAGATCGGTACGGGAAAAAAGGTTTTAGATAAAGAGAGAGAAAAAAGCAAACTGGAGAAAATAGGAGGTCTTGCCACAACGGAATTTACCAGATGTGGTGTGACTGAACTGTTTGAACAGATCATGGCAATGAGCCGGAAACGGCAGTATCAGATGCTGACGGAGCATGGAATTTTGGAAAAGCCGGATTTTGTGCCGGTGGACAGTCTGCCGAGGGAGAACAGAAAAATTGTATTCCAGGGTGTGGAAGGTGCCTATGCCCAGGTGGCGATGGAGACTTTTTTTGGCAGAGATACCGACAATTTTCATGTGGAGAGCTGGCGCGATGCGATGGAGGCGATCCAGAACGGAGAAGCCGATTATGCGGTGCTTCCGCTTGAAAATTCTTCCGCCGGGATCGTATCACAGAACTATGATCTTTTGATGGAATACGATAACTGCATTGTGGGAGAGCAGATCATAAAGATCGATCACTGCCTGCTTGGCACGAAGGATGCGGCACTTTCGGATATCACACAGGTATATTCCCATCCGCAGGGGCTGATGCAGTGCGCCGGATTTTTGGAGACGCATCGTGACTGGGACAGCATCAGCACCAAGAACACAGCGATGGCCGCAAAAAAGATCAAAGAGGACGCGAAAAAGAATCAGGCGGCGATCGCAAGCAGACTGACAGCTGATATTTATGGATTAAAGATCTTAAAGGAAAGTGTGCAGGATAACCCGAATAACAGTACGCGGTTTATTATCGTATCGAGCAAAAAGATGTATGTGCGGGATGCGAAAAAGATCAGCATCTGCTTTGAGATCCCGCATGAAAGCGGTTCGCTGTATCATGCATTGTCCCATTTTATTTACAATAATCTGAATATGGACCATATTGAGTCACGTCCGATCAGAGATAGAAACTGGGAATACCGTTTCTTTATAGATTTCGTTGGAAATCTGGAAGACAGTGCGGTAGAGAATGCGCTCCGCGGTCTGAAAGAAGAGACTGTGAAGCTGAAAATTCTGGGAAATTATTAAAACAAAGCGTAAGGAAGGCAACAGATATGAAAAGTGCAAAAGAACTGATTATATACAAAGATTTTAAGAACGGCAGGTTATTTTATGATTTTACCTGGATTTTAGAAAATTATAACAACGACTATTATAACAAAGCGGATATCAGGGCTTTATTTTATGAGTGCTTTCATGATCTGCTGGAACTTGCGGGCAGCCATGGCTTTGAGGGAAATCTGTGGCATAACTTCCTGACGTTTCTTCTGATCAACAATGAAAATGCATACAGCACGGCCTGCGAGAAACGTGGAAAGATCGGTGGCAGCCTGGAGGAGATCGCACTTCACGATTTCTCCATTTTTAAGGACTTTTTCGATTTTGATCTGGATATTCTGAAAAAAGAACTGGAAGTCGACGATATTGCGATATTAAAGAACTATATCAGTACGGCGGACAATGGGAAAATATTAAATAAGAGAATCCGTGACCGGATCATCTCCCTGAGCAGACAGCTTGAACAGGCAAAAGATGTACAGGAGTTTCTTTCCTGTGTTGCGGAGTTTTACAAAGATTTTGGTGTCGGGACGCTTGGGCTGCACAAGGCATTCCGCATTGAACATGATGCAGATGGAAATGCTGTGATCGCGCCGATCAGCCGTATCGCCCATGTGAAGCTGGATGATCTTGTCGGTTATGAGTCTGCAAAAAAGAAGCTTATTGATAATACAGAAGCATTTGTAAAGGGAAGATCGGCAAACAACTGTCTGCTGTTCGGGGATGCAGGAACCGGAAAATCTTCCAGTATCAAGGCAATCATCAATGAATATTATGATGACGGACTTCGCATGATCGAAGTATATAAGCATCAGTTCCAGGATCTGAACGCGGTCATCGCGCAGATTAAAAACCGGAATTACAAATTTATCATTTATATGGATGATCTTTCTTTTGAAGAATTTGAAATTGAATATAAATACTTAAAGGCAGTCATTGAGGGCGGACTGGAGAAAAAGCCGGACAATGTTCTGATCTATGCAACTTCAAACCGCAGGCATCTGGTCAGAGAGACATTCAGCGACCGTACACAGCAGGAAGATGATCTGCACAACAATGATACGGTACAGGAAAAACTCTCACTTGTGGCAAGGTTCGGTGTATCCATTTATTTCGGAGCGCCTACGCCGAAGGAGTTTAAGAACATTGTAAAGGTACTGGCAGAAAAACAGCATGTGGATATGAGCGAGGAAGAACTGCTCACAGAGGCGAACAAATGGGAACTTTCGCATGGCGGACTTTCCGGACGCACCGCGCAGCAGTTCATCAATTATCTGCTCGGGCAGCAGGGAGCGGACGCTTGAAGAAAAATGCAGAGAGGATGAAAGCATGAATATTACAACGTTTGCAGCAATTTACATCGGTTCCTATGAAATCAGCATGAAGATATTTGAGCTGTCTTCCAAACGGAAAATACGTGAGATCGATTATATCAGAAAAAGAGTTGAGCTTGGCAAGGATGCATATGCAAAAGGGTATATCGGTTATGAACTGGCAGAGGAAATGTGCAGTGTACTTTCCGAATATACAAAGATCATGGAGGGCTACAAAGTAGATGCGTATAAGGCGTGTGCAAGTGCAGCTGTCCGTGATGCCAAAAACGAACTTTTTATTCTCGATCAGATCAAACTGCGTACAAAACTGGATGTGGAAGTCTTAAGCAATTCCGAGCATCGTTTTATCAGTTATAAATCGGTTGCGGTACGTCCGGAATTTAACAAGATGATCGAAAAGGGGGCAGCAGTGGTCGATGTCGGGGGCGGAAGTCTGCAGATCACACTGTTCCGGAAGGGAAAAGCCATCACGACGCAGCATCTTTTGCTTGGAACCATGCGTATTTACGAGAAGCTTTCGGAGATTGGAAATGCTGTTATCTACTATGATGACCTGATCAAAGAACTGGTTGATAAGGAACTGGAGCGGTTTAAGGATATTTATCTCAAGGATAATAAGCTTCAGTATCTGATCATGATGGGGGATTACAGTACCGAGATCATCCGGAAACTGGAGAAAAATCTGGACCGGACGACCGTGGATGCCGGAAAATTTGTTAAATATTTAAATAAAATGAACCGCAACAGTCTTGGGAAAATTGCGGAGGAATTAAGTCTTTCCAATGAGGCAGATCCGCTCATTTTACCGTCGATCGTGCTTTACAAACGTATTGCGGAAGAACTGGATGCGGCGTCGATCTGGGTTCCGGGATCGGATATCAATGACGGTATTGCCTGTGATTATGCGCTTGAGCACAATATGATCAGGGTGGAGCATGATTTTGATGAGGATGTTATTTCCGCTTCCAAATATATGGCGGAGCGCTATAATGGCTACACACCGCATATTGATGCACTGACTGAGATGGCAACGCTTGTCTATGACAGCATGAAGCGGGTACATGGGATGGGAAAAAGAGAGCGTCTGCTCCTTCAGGTTGCAGCAATTTTGCATGACTGCGGGAAATACGTGAGTCTGGTAAACGGGCCGGAGTGTGCATATGGGATTATCATGGCATCTGAGATCATAGGACTTTCCCATCTGGAACGGGAGATCGTTGCCTGTACGGTAAAATATAATACGTATCCACTGGATGACTATGAGGAGCTGGCAGATAAACTGGATCAGAAGAGTTATATGATCGTTGCAAAGCTGGCAGCAATATTAAAGGTTTCCAATGCAATGGACAGAAGCCACAAGCAGAAATTCAAAAATGTAAAGGCATCCCTGCGCGGAAAGCAGCTTGTGATCACGATCGAGTCTGTGGATGATATCATACTGGAAAAAGGGCTTTTTGACGCGAAAGCAGGAGACTTTGAACGCATTTTCAGTGTCAAGCCGGTCATAAAAGAAAAACGTACGATCTAGAGGAGGCAGGAGAATGGAAATAGCAAAAGAGTATTTTAAACCGCAATATTTTGAAAACCGGGAATTAAGCTGGATCAAGTTTGATGAGCGCGTGCTGAACGAGGCAAGGGATAAGACGATCCCGCTGCTGGAGCGTTTGAAATTTGTGAGCATTACATCCTCCAATCTGGATGAATTTTTTATGGTGCGTGTTGCATCCTTAAAAGATATGGTGCATGCAGGTTATAAGAAAAAAGATATTGCAGGAATGACTGCAGAAGAACAGCTTTCAGCCATCAATACGGCGACCAGAGAGCTTGTAGAGACCCAGTATACGACCTATAACCGTTCACTGGTTCCGCTTATGAAATCAAATGGAATCCTTGTGATCGACGAATTTGAAAAGCTTAGTAAAGAGCAGGCTGCCTATGTAGACAAGTATTTTGAGGATAATGTTTATCCGGTGCTCACACCGATGGCGGTGGATGCATCCAGACCATTTCCGCTTATCCGAAACAAGACGTTGAACATTGTTGCACTGCTCGTCAAAAAAGAAAACACAGATAAGCGTATGGCAAAGCATGATGCGGAGTTTGCGACGGTTCAGGTGCCTTCCGTGCTGCCGCGTCTGGTGCCGATCCCATCGGAAAAAGAGGGAGATACCACATTTATTCTTTTAGAGCAGGTCATCGAGCGTAATATTGCAAAGCTGTTTTTAAACTACAATGTGATCTGTGCATATCCATACCGCATTATGCGGAATGCGGATTTGAGCATTGATGAGGATGAGGCTTCCGATCTGTTAAAAGAGATCCAAAAGCAGCTCAAAATGCGTCAGTGGGGCGAGGTGATCCGGCTTGAAGTGGAGGCAAAGATCGATAAAAAGCTTTTGAATTTCCTGAAGGAAGAACTGCATATTGCCTCAGAGGATGATATTTATAAGATCAGCGGACCGATCGATTTTACATTTCTGATGAAGCTGTACGGTTTAAAGGATAAGGATGAACTTCGCTATGCACCGTATATCCCGCAGCGTGTGCCACAGATCGTACCGGGACAGAATATCTTTGATGCGATACGCGAAGGGGATATCCTGCTGCATCATCCGTATCAGACCTTTGATCCGGTCGTTGACTTTATCCGTCAGGCATCCGTAGATCCGGATGTGCTTGCGATCAAGCAGACACTCTACCGTGTCAGCGGAAATTCCCCGATCATAGCATCTTTAGCGCAGGCGGCGGAGAACGGAAAACAGGTATCGGTTTTGGTAGAGTTAAAAGCGCGTTTTGATGAGGAAAATAACATTGTATGGGCAAAAATGCTTGAAAAGGCAGGATGCCATGTTATTTATGGTCTTGTCGGCCTTAAAACGCACAGCAAGATCGCTCTTGTAGTCCGCAGGGAGGAAGGCGGAATCCGCAGATATGTGCATCTCGGAACCGGAAACTACAATGATTCGACGGCAAAGCTGTATACGGACTGTGGTATGTTTACCTGCTCGGAGGCGATCGGAGAGGATGCCACAGCGGTCTTTAACATGCTTTCCGGTTATTCGGAGCCGCTTAGCTGGAATAAGCTTGTTGTTGCACCGATCTGGCTGCGGAAGAAATTTATTAAGCTGATCCAGCGTGAGACTAAAAATGCAAGGGCGGGCAAAAAAGCACGCATCATTGCAAAGATGAATTCCCTCTGCGACCAGGAGATCATTGCTGCATTGTATGAAGCGTCTGCAGCGGGCGTATCCATCGATCTTATCGTCCGCGGAATCTGTTGTCTGCGTGTCGGGATACCGAAGATCAGTGAAAATATAAAGGTGCGTTCCATCGTGGGAAATTTCCTGGAGCACAGTCGTATTTTCTATTTTTACAACGATGGTCAGGAAGAGATCTATATGGGAAGTGCAGACTGGATGCCGAGAAACCTGGATCGGCGTGTGGAGATCATTTTCCCTGTGGAGAACGATACCTTAAAAAAGAAAGTCATGCATATTTTAAAGGTGGAACTGGAGGACAACACCAAGGCAAATGTGCTGCATAAGGATGGAAAATACGAAAAGATCGACAAGAGAGGAAAGGTGCTTGTCAATTCACAGGAACAGTTCTGCAGGGAAGCGGTTGCGGAAGTGCCGAAAGCACCAAAGGAATATACGGAGCGCGTATTTATTCCCGCAGAACCGGTCGACTAGGAGATACCGGGTTAACGGAGAAACAAAAGAAAAAAAGGAGCGGAACGCGGGAAGAACCAACCTTACGTGTTACCGCTTCTTTTTTTGATCTTAATCCGAATTGCGCTCTTTTAACAGCATCAGGTTTTCCAGGATGGAATAGGGAACATGAAGACTGCCTTTGCCGACACCGAGACGGATCGTTGGCTTATTTGCACCATGAAAATCAGAACCGCCGGAAACAGCAAGGTCGAGTTCAGCAGCAAGCTGCTTCATCTGGCGTTCCTCGCCGGTCGTGTAGGTGGAGTAGATTGCCTCCACTCCATCCAGGCCATGCGCTTTTAAATCTGTCATAAGCTGCTTTAGACGTGCACTGCTTAGATGGTAGAGCAGCGGATGGGCAAGGATAGCGAGCCCACCGGCGGAATGGATCAGTTCAATCGCCTGAACAGGTGTTATTTTTTCGCGTGGGACATAGTAAGGGCAGTGGTCGCCAATGTATTTCTGGAAGGCAACACCAAGATCAGGGATCTGCTTTTTATCATAGAGATAGCGGGCAATGTGTGCCCGGGTCAAAATAGAATCAGGGAAATATGTCTGAAGTGCTAAAACGGAGATGTCAAAGCCGGCTTCCTCACGCAGCCGGTCGATCATTTTTCGGTTGCGCTCATCGCGGGAATCCTGGATGGCTTTTAAGCTTTCCTGAAAAGCAGAGTCCTTTTCATTGAGAAAAAGCCCGACCATATGAACCTCATGATCGTTGTTGTAACAGGAAAGCTCAATGCCGGGAATGACCAAAAGCCCGGTTCCTTTTGCGGCAGCCTTTACGCGGGCAATGCCACCTGTTGTGTCATGGTCGGTCAGTGCAAAGGCGGCAAGCTGTGCGCGAAGTGCTTCTGCGACGAGTTCTTCCGGTGTGAACGTGCCGTCTGACTCGGTGGAGTGCACATGCAGGTCAACAATACGGTTATCCATAATGAAATAAATCCTTTCTATAGCGAAATCAAATCGTCAGGTTACAATTATTTTATATTTATTTTAGCACAAATCCCGGAAAGAAAAAGGTTTTCAAAAAAAATATAAAAAAATATAAAAAAATTGAAAAAAAGTATTGCAATCTGAAAAATCGTATGGTATAGTAATACACGGTTCGTTGGTCAAGCGGTTAAGACGCCGCCCTCTCACGGCGGAATCACGGGTTCGATTCCCGTACGAACTGCTGACTGTTTTAACAGCCCAACCCAGAGAAGTACTGTAAGTTTTACAGTGCTTTTTTCTTTCATAAAGAAAGATACAGCTATTGTTTTACAAATTAAGGTTGCATCTTAAAAATGAAAGTGTTATAGTAAATATGATAGCATGATGATTATTACTTTGAGAGTGGGCGTTTCGTCCACTCTCAATTCACGTTTATGTGCAGTTAAAAGAAAAACAAACCAAAACAGGTCAAAAAAGGATGGTGAGAGAATGACACAGAGAGAGAGTTACGAACAAAGGACAGAGGAACTGATTCTGCCGATCCTGGAAGAATTTCATTTTGAACTGGTGGATGTGGAGTATGTGAAGGAAGGCGGAACCTGGTATCTTCGGGCGTACATTGACAAGGAAGGCGGAATCACGGTGAATGACTGTGAGGATGTCAGCCGCCGTATGAATGAACTGCTGGATCAGGAAGACTACATTGAAGGCTCTTATGTTTTTGAAGTGAGTTCCCCGGGGCTTGGAAGACCACTCAAAAAAGAAAAGGATTATGCAAGAAGTATGGGAAAACAGCTTGAGATCCGTACTTACCGTGCAATCAACCACGAAAAGGAATTTTACGGGGTACTGAGTGCATATGATTCAGGTTCGGTCACGATTACAAAAGATGACGGAGAAGAAATGAAATTTGCGAAATCCGACATCGCACTGATTCGATTGGCATTTGATTTTTAGCGTACAATAACAAAGAAAAATTAGGAGGATAAAGAAAAATGAGCAGTAACAATGAGTTATTAGAGGCGTTAAATATACTGGAAAAGGAAAAGAACATTCCGAAGGATACCCTGCTTGAGGCGATTGAAAATTCACTGATCACCGCGTGCAAGAACCATTTTGGGAAATCGGACAACGTTAAGGTGAACATGAATCCGGAGACCTGTGAATATCATGTATTTCAGGAAAAGACAGTAGTGGAGCAGGTAGAAGATCCATGTACCGAAATCAGTCTTGCAAATGCAAAAATGGAAGATTCCAAATATGAACTGGGCGATATTGTAAATGTGGAAGTAAAATCCAAGGAATTCGGACGTATTGCAACACAGAATGCAAAGAATGTTATTTTACAGAAGATCCGTGAAGAAGAAAGAAAGGTACTGTACAGCCAGTATTACAGCATGGAAAAGGACGTAGTGACCGGAATCGTACAGCGCTATGTCGGAAAGAACGTAAGCATCAACCTTGGCCGTGCCGATGCGATCCTTACTGAGAATGAACAGGTAAAAGGAGAGGTATTCCAGCCAACCGAGCGTATCAAGGTATATATCCTGGAAGTAAAAGCAACACCGAAGGGACCAAAGATCCTGGTTTCCAGAACACATCCGGAACTGGTAAAACGTCTGTTTGAATCAGAAGTTACCGAAGTAAAGGACGGTATTGTTGAAATCAAGAGCATTGCGAGGGAAGCCGGAAGCAGGACCAAGATCGCTGTATGGTCCAACGATCCTGATGTAGATCCGGTCGGTGCATGTGTCGGTATGAACGGAGCCCGTGTCAATGCGATCGTGAATGAACTGCGCGGAGAGAAGATCGACATCATCAACTGGAATGAAAACCCGGCAATGTTAATTGAAAATGCATTGAGCCCGGCAAAAGTAATTTCCGTTATTGCAGATGATGAGGAAAAGACGGCAAAAGTTGTAGTGCCGGATTACCAGTTATCCCTTGCAATCGGCAAAGAAGGACAGAATGCAAGACTTGCGGCAAGACTTACCGGATTTAAGATTGATATCAAGAGTGAGACACAGGCAAGAGAGTCCGGTGACTTCATGGATTATGTCAATGACTATGAGGATGAAGATTACGAAGAAGATTATGATGGCGAAGGTTATGAAGACGGCGAATATACCGATGGGGAAGCCGTAACGGAACCGGAAGAAAGCCATGAGGGAAATGAAGAAAACTATGACGAATAAAAAGATTCCAATGCGCCAGTGTGTTGGCTGTGGCGAGATGAAGGAAAAGCGCGAACTGATCCGCGTCTTGAAGACCGCAGAAAACGAGATCGTGCTGGATGAGACCGGAAAGAAGAACGGAAGAGGAGCTTATCTTTGCAGATCAGCGGAATGTATGAAAAAAGCAAAAAAGAGCAAAGGGCTGGAGCGTTCACTGAAAACGGTCATACCGGAAGAAATATACGGAAAACTGCAGGAGGAGATGGAACACATTGAAACCAGATAGAGTATTGTCAATGCTTGGCATTGCAGAGAAGGCAGGCAGTGTACAGAGCGGTGAATTCTGTACGGAGAATGCAGTGAAGAGTGGCAGGGCAGCGCTGGTCATTGTAGCGGAAGATGCATCGGATAATACGAAAAAAAAGTTTGAAAATATGTGTGAATTCCGCCAGATCCCGTATGCGGTATATGGAACGAAAGAGGAACTTGGACATCACATAGGAAAGGAGTTTCGTGCTTCCCTGGCGGTGACGAACGAAGGAATTGCAGATACATTGAAGAAACAGATGGATTTGAACTAACAACTGAATATGGAGGTAGAGTTAATATTGAGAGTACATGAATTGGCAAAAGAACTGAACTTGAAATCCCAGGAAATTATAGATGTTTTAAGCGGTACGGAACATGCAGTCAGCAGTCACAGCAGCAGCATTGATGAGGTGGCACAGCAGATTGTACGGAATAAATTTAAAAATAAAGGAAAAACTATACAGGATATGAGCGAAAAAACAGAAGAAAAGAAGCAGGCAGCGCCTGCAGAAACCAAAACAGAAGTAAAGACGGAAGAAAAGGCAGAGGGCAAAGCAATGGAGCGCCCTAAGAAAAAGGCGAGTATTTCTGCTGTGTTTAATCCGCAGAACAGCAAGCAGATGGGAACGAGAAGACAGCAGGGCTATCGTACGCAGGGAACCGGCATGCAGCGGAATAACCGTCCGCAGGGCGCAGCAAAACCACAGAACCCGAATGCGGCAGTAAGACCGCAGCAGCCGTTGAAAGCGCAGAGTGCACCGAATGACGCTGCAAAAAATGAAAGCGTAAAGCCGGCTGAAAATGTACGTGAAAACGCACGCGAAAATGTACGTACAGAGGGCAATCGTAACAACCGTTATCAGAATGACCGTCCGGCAGGAAATGGAAACCGTCCGCAGGGAAACAGAAACGGTGAGCAGAGAAGTTACGGAGATCGTCCGCAGGGAGGCCGTGGTGACAGAAACGGTCGTCCTGACAACGGAAACCGTAACGGTGGAAGACCTTATTCAAACAATCGTCCTGGCGCTTCCAATGACCGCGGCGGAAACCGCAGAAACGGTCAGGACCGTCAGAGAGGAGAATATCGTGGAAAATTAGAACAGGAGATCTCAAAGTTCAATAAGGATGCCGTGAAGGCAGCACCGGAAGAACTGCGTAAGGAGAGCCGCGATTCCCGGGACAACCGCAGAGGCAATGTAAAGAAACAGGAGCACGATAAGCTTGGAAAGAAACAGGAAAATTATGTAAACCTTGAAAAGCACAGCGGACATAAGAAGAGAAATCAGCAGCCGCAGACTCCACAGCAGAAAGCAGCAGAGGAAGAAATTAAGACCATTACACTTCCGGAACATCTGACGATCAAGGAGCTTGCAGATAAGATGAAGGTGCAGGCATCTGCAATCGTAAAGAAATTATTCTTAAAAGGACAGATGGTGACTGTAAACCAGGATGTGGACTATGACACTGCAGAGGAGATCGCGCTGGAATTCAACTGTATCTGTGAGCCGGAAGAAAAGATCGATGTGATCGCTGAGCTCTTAAAAGAGGACGAAGAGGATGAAAGCAAAATGGTTCCGCGTCCGCCGGTTGTATGTGTTATGGGACACGTCGATCATGGTAAGACATCCCTGCTCGATGCGATCCGTTCCACAAAGGTGACAGACCGTGAGGCAGGTGGAATCACGCAGCACATTGGTGCATCCGTGGTAAGCTGTAACGGACAGACGATCACTTTCCTGGATACTCCGGGTCATGAGGCATTTACTGCAATGCGTATGCGAGGCGCAAACTCAACAGATATCGCAATCCTTGTTGTAGCCGCAGACGACGGTGTTATGCCGCAGACCATCGAGGCGATCAACCATGCAAAGGCAGCGGGAATTGAAATTATTGTTGCGATCAACAAGATCGATAAACCGAGTGCAAATATTGAACGTGTAAAACAGGAACTTTCCGAGTATGAGCTGATCCCGGAAGACTGGGGTGGAAGCACGATCTTTGTACCGGTATCTGCACGTACCGGAGAAGGCATCGACCAGCTTCTTGAAATGATCCTTCTTACCGCCGAGGTATGCGAGTTGAAAGCGAATCCGAAACGCAAGGCAAGAGGTGTTGTGATCGAGGCAAAGCTGGATAAAGGAAGAGGTGCGGTTGCCACGGTACTCGTACAGAAGGGTACGTTAAAAGTTGGTGAACCGATCGCGTGCGGAAGCGCTTACGGTAAAGTGCGTGCCATGGTAGATGACAAGGGAAGACGTGTCAAGGAAGCCGGACCTTCCACGCCGGTGGAAATCACGGGTCTTTCCGAAGCCGCCGATGCCGGTGAAGAATTCCGCGTCGTGGCTAATGAACGCATGGCGAAGGAACTCGTCGATAAGCGCAAAAACGAGGCTAAGGAAGAGGAATTCAAGGCCAATGCCAAGGTTTCGCTCGATACGCTGTTCGATCAGTTGAGCGAAGGCGTCAAAGAGCTTGCCATCATCGTCAAGGCGGATGTCCAAGGCTCTGCCGAAGCCGTCAAAGCTTCGCTCGAAAAGCTGTCTAACGAAGAAGTCAAGGTCAAGGTCATCCATTCGGCTGTCGGCGGTATCACCGAAAGCGACGTTATGCTCGCCTCTGCCTCCAACGCCATCATCGTCGGCTTCAACGTCCGTCCTGATAAGGGCGCACTCGATTCAGCCGAACGTCAGAATGTCGATATCCGCACCTACCGCGTCA
>OIZA01000750.1_pt1 | contig 14382 bp, 15 predicted proteins | sample 1588381 | NCBI WGS metagenome assembly OIZA01 (sample SAMN03283277) | human gut metagenome | biome: human-associated habitat; material: feces | host: Homo sapiens | place: Peru | collected 2012 | reverse complement strand
CGGAGCAGTCACCTACGGAAGCGTAAGCCCGGATTACCAGAGCCAGGCACCGGCGTTGAACAGTCCCGATATGGCAGTTGTCAATATGTACCGTGTATGGGATTACGGTCCGGTTGTTAAGGCAACTGATCGTTATTTCACATTAAAACAGGCGCATGACGGCGTGATCACCGAAGCAGAGCTGCTTCGCAGTGCAACAGCAGAAGATGACGAGGATGGTACACTTACCAAAAAGACGGAAGCACAGGTTGCTGCAACGGGTGATACCGGTCTGACCATGAAAGATTATCTGGCGGAAGAATGGACGACATTCCCGTGTGCTGGAAGTTCCACGCTGACCTATGTTGCGAAAGACAATGCAGGAAACGTGACAGAGCTTATGGTTACTATCCATATCACGGACACAGAACCTATTGATGATTCAGGAGATAGGGATGGACGTGTTGTAAGAGGTATCAGCCGGAAATACTATGATACTTATAAGAATGCAGACTATGGCTGGGATACTTATCACGATTACGGCGGGCTGTATCCAGACAGCGTATGGTATCTTGACCCGGAATATAAATCTTGCATTGAAGAGACATTCTCCAATGAGGAGAATGATACACCGGAACAGATCTGGGAATTTGGTCCGGAAGACCACGCGAAAGTCAAGCAGTGGATCGAAGAACACGGTGTAGGCAATTCAAAGGAATCTGACGGCTTAAAGAAGTTCTATGAGGAATTTTCCTACTGCCGCAAGAAATAAGGCTAGAATCGGCGCATATGAGCGCACAGGGCAGTCCCGCAGTGATGTGGGGCTGCTTTTTTATTGGGAAATGATTGAAAAAATGAAATAAAAGTGATATTTGGGAATGAACATTTATTAAGAAATGCATAATATTTATATATAGATGAGACATATGAATTGATTTTGTTGAATTTAGAATTAAAATTTGATATAATCAAGACCTAGCGAGAGGACATTTGGAAAGGTAGGAGGAGCCACATGGCAAAAGAATTATTAAAACCAGTTTATGAGAGGGTCTATGGTGAAAAATTTAACGCGTCTTCTTTTGAAAAACGTATGGAAATGCAAAAGGCTATTTATATTTTGCAAGAAGCCGGAATAAGAGTAGGAGACTATGATTTCTTATGGTATAAGCATGGACCTTACTGTCAAAGCTTACAAGATGATATATTGTGTTTAGGTGGTACTCCGGACTTTACGATAAGATATTCCGAAGATGCAAAAGAAGTAATAAAACGAGTAAAAAATGTGTTTAATATGAAGGTGGATTATTCAAGAAGTGCTTGGGTGGAATGTTTAGCGTCTCTTCAATATTTACGTGCAAATATTTTCCCATTAAATGCATCAAAAGAAGAGATTGTTGATGAGTTAATAGCAAGAAAACCACATCTGAACAATGTGGATACAAACTTTATGGCGTTAGATAAATTGGATTATATTCTTGGCTAACATGGGAGAACATGTATGGAAAACACACAAGAAATTGGTTTTAGTGGTCGAGTTTTAGATAATGTGCATGGTTTCATATATTATACTGAGGCGGAAGAAAGAATTATGGAAACGCCTTTATTTAAACGATTGCAGAGCATAAAGCAGTTAAGTATTGTAAACTGGGTGTTCCCAGGGTCAGAACATACCAGATATGTGCATTCATTAGGAGTTATGTATATTGCCGATAAGATAGCTTCGCAGTTAAAACTACCTGTCGAGAAAAGAAAAATAGTTAGACTAGCAGGACTGTTGCATGATATAGGTCATTATCCATTATCACATGTATGTGAATATCCATATAAAGAAAGTCTGGAAGATTTTCCAGATAGTAATTATTGTAAGGCTATAAATAGAAAAGTGAAAAGTGATATTGATAATTTAAAGGAAAAGACCGGCTATGCTTATATGAAAAAATCAAATGGTTGTCATCATGAGCAAATTGGTGCGGATATAGTCTGCAATAATGAAGAAATTAAGAATATTATAATTAATGAGTGTGGTGAAAGCGCTGTAGGGATAATAGCCGATATGATTATTGGGAATGCTGAGAGAACTGATCCGCTTATGGTTCAAATTTTGCATTCTGAGTTAGATGCAGATGGCATAGACTACTTGATGCGAGATGCCATGTTTTCGGGTACTAGTTTTGGTGCCTTTGAGTTAGACCAGTTAATTGGATGTATGTGTATTGGTAAATATAAGGATAAAGAAATCCTTTGTATATCACCGAAAGGAATTGCGGCAGCAGATCAATATTTAATAAATAAATTTTTTTCATATTCGCAAGTTGTATTCAATAAACATATTAGCGTCACCGAATGGATGGCAGAGCAAATTGTTAATTGGATGCAAAGAAATAATGCATATTTTCCACGAAGTTCACAATTGAAAAAGTGGGTAACAAGTCGGGAAACAGAGAGTACATATATTGATTTTACAGACAATTTTTTTTGGGCATCTCTTCAAAATTTACTTACAAATCCTCTTGCTGATACAGAACCCTCATTTATAAAGTATTTTTGTAAGCAGCTTCTGCATCATAGCGAATTACTATTTCAAGAAAATAGTGAAGTAAAAATTGTATCTACAGACATGGAGATTGTAAAACAAGAATTGCAAAATTCTAATTATTATACGAGATTAGAAGGATGGGAAGACAGAATAGGAATCTTGAATATTAAACCAATAAGTAAGCAAATGAGGCAAGAAGATTTTGATAAAATTCTTCAGACTAGAATAGAGGAGGATAATAAGCGTCCAAATGATCTTGATATTGTTTCAGAAGAAGATTATTCGATGTTACAGGCAAGGAGATTGATGGAGTGTATATGTGTAAAGGAAGAAGACGGTTTGCATCTTTTATGCGATGACAAAAGGTCTATGATGCAGACGATGTATAAATTAAAACTTGCAATATTTAGGACATATCAATGTAAACCGGAATAGCAAAAATAGTATACATAAGAACCCACAATCATCAGAATGATGGCACGGATTCTTTCTTATTGTGACAGATTTAACACTTGTTTAATAAGTATTGATATGAAAACAGTAGAAAATGAATACTATTCTTATATGCCTTGGTCGTAAATGACTGGGGCATTTTTTATTTGTAGTAATCAAAACACCATGTACAGGTTATTGATTTCTATGGTTCATTGATTCAATTTAAACAGTTCATTGTATCTTAGGTGTTCTCCCCAAAAGAACATCTGTCAAAATTCCAGTTCATTGTGTCTATTCCAGTGTGTATTTCTATCGAAAAGGATGTTCATGAATGCCAATTTTTGAAAAGTCCAGAAATGTTGATTCTTTGGGACTTTAAGTGCAAGTTTGGCATGGGGCTTCCTTTATAGTTATATTTTATAGTTTATTTTTATAGTTCGGGTTTATTGTATGTTGGAGGTATAAATCTGTTCCTGCAGCAAAGCTGTCTTTGTATGTTATACTTTGTTTTTCTCTCACTACGTTATGGTTTTATTTAATATATTATTTAATAAACAAGGTTGATTAAATAAATGCTTAAATATAGTCAACAAACCAGATTATATATAATCATGTCTGATATCGAAATTATCTGTCAATCTATTAGATAATCTTATAAACATATTCCAATATATAAGCTAAATATAAGCGATACTTAATAAAATAACAGAATATATTAAAAAGACTTATTTATAATTCGAAAAAATTATCTTGCGTAAAGCCTTTATTTATGGGCGTTTCAGAAATTTAAAACAATCATGGAAAAAATAATTGCGAAAATATCTTGCTTTTAAAGCGGCTAATTCGTAAGTATTAGTATACGAGAAAATCTGGAGGAAAAATTATGCCTGAACAGAAAAGAAAAATATATTATGTCACAAAGACTACCGTGCATCTGTACCGGGAGATATTAAACAGTCTTCTTGAATCAAAACTCTGCATCAGGAACGGTGACAGCTGCCTGTTTTATTTTATAATGCTTTATGCTCATGCATCGATCGGCGGTTCGGGCATTGGACAGGGATGTGTGCATATGAGTGTGCAGGCACTGCGAAAGATGTTCCGGGCAGATACAAGAGAAAAGCTGACTGGGATCCTAGAACGGATGCGGAGGCAGGAACTGATTTTAAGATATGCCTACTCGAAGGAACGTGGTCGCCATGGCAGAACATTTGTTGATATTCAGCTGAACGAAAGATATACGCATTTTGTTAATCAGCGTGGAATCGGAGTGAAAAAATCAGGGTATGTTCTCCTCACTATGGATGCCATTGATTCTATTATCTGCATGGCTTCAAAAGTTACAGAGATGGATGCATATCTTGATCTTATACTTCATGCCGTTGTCAGGGATAAGATGGTTGAGTTTTCAGAGTTCCCAGTCGTGTGTTTCCCAGATTCAGGATTTCATATCTATCCGGTTCCTCGTCCGGGTAATGGTAGGGATATGTACGATGGAACACCTGCCATGTGTTGTTACGAACCGTGTGTCAGAATGAAATATCTTGTAGAACGTTGGAAAGTGAAAAAGAATACCGTGTCCGTGCGGATCAATAAATTTATTTCTGCAGGATTGCTTACCAGAGTTACGTTTTTTACCCATGTGTCTGGACAGATGACTTTTCTTTTCGTTCCGGATGCACTGATCACTGGTGATAAGAGCAGCATGGAGGCAATCGGAAACATTGATGAGGACTTCATCTGGTATGAGGCGGAGCAGCATATGGAAGATGATGATTATGCCTGCGGGGAACATAAGGTGATCGAAGGAACACTGCGTATCATGACAAAGGAGAACCCGAAAGGGGAAAAGAAGTCAGACATGGATGTGGTGCCAGTTTCCGCACACTGTGAAACTATACAGTCAGGGGAGGATGCAAAAGAGGAACGTTTCGAGACCATATCCGCTGTACATGACGCAATTTTAGCGGAACAGAAAGAAGATACACGGGTGGAGCCGTTGGAACATTACCACAATCAGGCAGTTATCATCAGTATATCCAGCAGGGATAAGATCCAAAAGCTGGTCACGGATTTACTACTGGCAAGAAGAAAAGAAAAGCGGTACCGGAAGCCAAGGAACCAAGCGGATGATCGTGGCGGAGGATAAGATTGGAAATAATAAGTATCTAATACATGCACAATAAGTATTAGCCAATGGGAGGGCATTATGGAAAATAACGATTTATCAATACTTGCGGAACAACTGGTACATGAATTTCCAGATCCAGACAGTGCGGCAAAGCCTGCGCCGGAACAGGGGCGTGATGAGGGGACATCCAGTTTCCCACAGATGGATGTTCTTATGACGAAACTGGATCAGACGGTTGTCTATGCCAGGCAGGTGTTTCGCAAGGCAGACCAGAGTGCTTATCAGATGTCCATGAAACGTAATGCTGAAAGGATATATGGAATTACGCTTGTTCCATACATGGATTATGGTCTTTGCCTTACGCTGCCGGTTCTCGTTGCAAACAAGCGGAAACAGAGTATTATCCGGGAACCACTGATAGCCATTTTGTCGGACACGAAATTAAAAAGCTATATAGGACAGAAGATCCGGTTGCCTATGCAGGATGCGGTCATTATCTTTGTTCACAGGTTTAGTGCTGTGGACACTGTAAATTTCCGGGTGAGAGATTTTGACAATTATGATGTGCAGGATATATTGAATTGTCTTGTATATGAGGGGTACTTAAAATCGGATTCCGGTTCCTGCCTGGATGGTATGGATATTACCAAAACGGGGTGCAGCAGCACTGGAACAACCGCGTATCTTATCCCAAAATCAAGGTTGTGTGAGTGGGTTCGGGATCATTACAGTTAAAAAAAACAGGACACGGCAGACAGACCGTCCCCGTTTTGTTGACGTTAAAAAACAACACACTATATGTAATATGTGCAAAAATTGAAATTTTCGAGGGAATTGTTTTTCACATATCTTTGAAAACGTGTGAAACCAGTAAAATCGGGCGGTTGGATAGGATTTCAATCATGAAAAAATGACCAGCGTCCGAACGCCTAATACCGATTTCTCTTTTTCTTATGTAAAATTCTTTGGTTATATAGCTTTGTTGCTTTGCAGACCGAGTGAGGGCGGTGGGAAAGGAAAAAGAACACACAAGAAACCGAAAAGACCTGTGAGAAGAAAACCTTGGAAGCGTTAAGAAAGGAGCGTGGCAGACATGGTTGAGCAGACAGACCATCCGGACATGAATGCGTTGTCACTGGTAGACCGCCTTTTTGTTCTTCTTGTTGTAAATCCAGAGATAGACATCCATATGATCGAGGAGATATTGTCCTCAAAGTCCTACTACAATAAGACGATCACGAAATGGAAGAAAGCAGGGATGATCAAAGGAGAAAAGAAAGAGGGACTTGCGACATACCGGCTCACCAATCTTGGAAAGAAGATGGTCCAGGAGAGGTTTCCGGGAGTTGTAGGGCGTTATCTGACGGATAAAAATGGGAGCTATAAGATTTTTTCAAGGAAAATAGAAAACCGGAGAAGATATGCAGAAGATGCATGGATATACCAGAGCATGCTTGTAGCAGGCGCGGATTGTCTTGGGGAGGGACTCTTTTTAGAAGATAACGGAGTGTCGCCGGAATATACCGGGAACCCGCCCCGGATGACTTATTTCGGGAAACCCGATTTCAAAGCGCATTTGAACCAGGAACAGCTTGGGAGCCGAAATAAAGGTGCGGTATTTGATGTAAACGGGAAACCGTATCTTGTTTATGGCACATATGCCGGGCATATCACTTTTTACCGCTATAAAGAATTTGCGCTTAGCCGGGTGGCACTTGGAAAATTTGAGAGTGCGCAGATTGTGCCGCAGGGAACCATGAAAATGCCTGTTATCGTGTTTGGCCATGATTATGACCATGCAGAGACTATCTGGGAGAATACGAACGAGGATACAGACCGGTTTCAAAGGGGGCAGACGACTGAGAACGCGAAGCTGCGGCTTACAGACGACTTTGAAAGAGTAATTTGTATTCCCCGTGGCAGAACGGGACGGATAAGCACCAGGCTTTTGTTGAATCCGGGAACTTATGCTGGACTTAAAGCGCAGCTTTTAACCAAAATGGAACCGTCCGGGAACCGCGTCATTGACGCTTATTCGAAATCCGGTCAGAGCGTGTATGTCATGTTCGTGATGGATATGAACAGGCTGCAGTTTATCATGTCGGAGGATAATGAAGCTGTGGTTGTCTGTTTTAAAGGTTTACAGGAGGAATTTCTCCGGAAGGTAACCGGGAACCGTAGAAGAAAGATAAATTTTTACCCGATTGATGAAGAAACGATTGTGAATGCATTGGGATGGGAGTGATGGATATGCAGGAACTGTTGCAGATGGAGGAACCGTGGAAGAACGAACTGGTAACAAGGGTGCAGGAACTTGACCCGCTGTATATAAAACTGTTTATTGCGGTAGTGATCTACATAATTGTGAGTGCAATTTTAAAAAGCATGGGGAAAAGCTATTATCTCCGTGTCATCATTGGGATGGTGGTATTTACAGGTATAGGATGCATAGGCTGGAAGATGCCGGTGGAAAGATGGGGGAACAGAGGATATCTTGTGTATGTGATCACCGCGTATCTGGTATCGGTGCTTATTAACCTTGCGGTCGGGAGAAAAGAAACAGAGCGGGGGTATGACGACAGCGAAGCCGTTGTTTTCGGCTTTGATGATTGTGAAGATGATGAGGAGTGGGAACCCGGATTATTCTATAAGGTGACGCATGCCATGGTGCTTGTTGGGATTGTGGCGATTCTTCTCTTTTTCGTGTATATCCGTATTTCCAGTCAGACGCAGGCGGTATTTGAGCATGATGTGCTTGCAGAATATGAAAACTGCGAAGCCGTACCGGATGATGCATCTGTGACCGCTGATCTTGCAGGAAAAGGGTATAAGGACGTAAACATCACTACCGAAGCCGGACAGCGCGTATGCAGTGTGGTCATAACAGCAAGAAGGAACATGCAGGATCTGGAAAAACGTTTTAATGTAAGATTTGTGGTAGGAGAGGATGACGTACAGTGAGAAAAGGACAGGAGATATTGCTGGAAAAGGCAAGGAAGAGTATTTTTGAGAAAGAAACTGGAGAATTTTGAGGTGGATAAGCAGTGCAAGAAAAGCATTCTGCCGTCGGTTTTGTTTAAGTGCTGCGGAAAATGCAAAAAAACAAATTTGAGACTTTCTTTTGATTAAAAAAAATGTTATTATCAAATTAGAAAGTGTTTTCACTAAATTCAACCAGGATGCGTAGTTTAATTAATACAACTATAACAAAATAGTTATAGTAGTTGCAAGGTAACGTCTTGCCGTATCCTTTTCTGTAAACGTTTTATTGTTTTACTAAGGTAAAATGCTAATTACACAGATGAAAGAGGTGAAAGCATAATGACAAATGTATATGATATAATTTATTTTGTATCAAAAATACTTCTTGTCGTATTAACAGTTATTTCGAGTTTATTGACAGTGAAGTCAAGTCTTGAATATGAGAAATGTGCGGTGGACTGTCTTGTTACTACCGTAGTAGTGGCAATAAGTACTTGGGTTGTTTTTGCCATTGTTTAAGGGAAAAAGAGTTGTTGCATTAAGCTGATTTTAATCAGCAGTGCACAGCTCTTTTTTTATGTGATTATATGAATTTTCGGGCGGTCTTAAAAATCTGCTCTTTTTTGCATTTTTTAACTGCTTGCGGTAAAAATGCTAAACAGTTTGTAATGCCATTTTTAAGAATAAGGATAACAAATTCTTGCGTTTTTTATATCCCGAACGTATATACATACGAGAACGAAAATAGAAAGGGCGTGATCTCATATGTCAGCCATCAAAACAAAAGATATTGAGGTATGTAGGGAGAGATTGAAAAAAATGCATATTGTCACGTCTCCAGAGAAGGAGCAGCTTGACAACTATCTTAGCGAACTGGAAATCTACCGCTCATTTGGAAGCCTTGAAGATTCTATCCATAACGCAAGGAGAAACAGGGAAGAGGGACAGCCGTGAAACTGATATTGATCATATTTGGACTTATGCTTCTGGCATATGTCCTGTTTCAAATTAAGAGAAAGAAAAACACCGGGAACCCGCTTTCCGGATCGTATTTCCGGGATATACTGATGATCTTCACGGCAGACCTCATAGTGTGCGTGTTACTCGCAGCGGAGTTCCCGCAGACGGAGCGGCTTGCCGAGACGATCCCAGTGCAGGATACATCGAAGAGCAACGTGCCGGAGCATGGCGGTACATATACTTACCTGGATACCGAATATAATATCCGGAGCATCCGGTCTGATTTATTTGTGACTGGAAAGGTAGAGGGAGAACCGGTGCTCAACTGTTACCTGCCAGAATATGAAAGCCCGGTAGCAGAGGAACTTTGTGGAGATATTTTGGATTTCCTCATGCATGGAAGATACAGTAAAATTGAGATTGTGTTATAAGGAGGACAGAAAGTGTATAGTGGAATTTTAATCATATGTGTTGCTGTAGTAATCAAAATACGCAATGCAGTTGTTCATCACACAAAAGTTGTGGTTGGTTGCTTGACAGGTCTTTTTATCGGTTTGACTATTATGGTTTGTGTAAGTGGTGCTTTTTGGGTTGTCGGTTCAGGTGTTTTCAATTCTTCTTTCACGGATACTGTAGAGTTGGATAGTTACGAGGGTAACTACATACAGCTTGAACATAATATAATAGTTCATAATTTTTTTTCAACTTCTTTAGATGGTACCTATACATGGTATGAAAAGAAGGATGGGAATGCTGTAGAGCATGCTTACAAACAGAATTTAACTATGTTTAATTTGCCATCTGATTCATATGAAAGCGTGGATGACGTGTATAATACGGCATGTAAGAATAATACATCTATTGTGTATACCAATGGTAAGCCACACTGTGAGATTTCCTATTCGCATACGGTTGCCCCGGAATGGTATAAATTTTTTTGCTGTTTTAAAGTGGATGACACTTATGAGGATATACATTTTACGTTTTACCTGCCTAAGAAGTGATGAATTGCGGTAAGAAATCTGCTGCAGGAAATTATTGGTATAGTATAGGTTAATTATGACCACATGATGGAGCAACAAGATAAAATAGTTGCAAGTAGTAAGGATATTGGCACATTTATATCGTGATTATAATTTATACAAATAAATTATTCAAGATGGCGGCAGAATACGGGGCTATTTAACAATAGGGGATAATAGTTTGGTGTTGCGGCAGGTATTTGCAATAAGTGTGTGATAGGGAAAAAGGATCAAGAATAGAGGTATATTACACCAGACATTGGTGTAGATACCTCTTTTTGTAATTTAAAGATACCATTTGTTGTATAAAAATTAGTCAAAAAAATATGTGTTTTGTCGAAAAAATATGTGTTTTGACGATTGAATATCAGGTGTGTGCAGAGTTACAATTAAGGATAACTTAAGTGATGATTAAGACAAGTAGGAGGATAAAAACAATTGATTGACATTCCATCGATTCAGGATATATTTTCAATGGCAAAGATGCCCGCCCTAGTGATTGCCGTATTTTCTGTATTAAACAAAATCTTAGGTTTTTTAGGAGGAATACCCCTTTTACAGAGAATGTCATTAAATATGAAAGACATAAAAAACTGTGGTGCAATAAAATATGTAATCACAGATAAGATCAAAGATAGAAGTATGGGAGAAAGGATTAGAAACGTAGCGGTATTCTATTTGGAGGCATTTTGGATAGTAATAAGTGGCTTTTTTATAGTGATATTCTTGAATATGGCGGTAGTCTATGCGAATAATCTTAATGATGGAATGGGAAAATTCAATTTGGTTATTTTAGTTGCGGCGCTTGTCATAGGATGTTTTATCCTTTTTTGTGAAAAAAAAGTTACTCATACAATCAGTAAATTTTTACCGCCGGTATTGGCTGTATGGATTAGCTTGGTAATCATATGGCTTTCGGTAATAACTATAAACCCGAGAGTCATGTACTTTGCAATGTTGATATCGACATTATTGATGAATGGAACCATTATTTTATCTCTCCAGATAAATAATTGGTACAGAGATTATAATGCAAGGATAATAAATTGTTTCAGAGTGATCAGATATATATTGATTGCAGTCTGGGTGTCAAATTGCTATGCGCAGCTGGAATTTGCGAATGAATGGAATACATCTATGTATAATGTGATTACGGGTATATGTTTGGTATTAGCGTGTGTAGAATATTGCATGATTGAGGTTATGGATGAAACGAGTTATGCGGAAATTATTGTACACACAAAGGAAGGGGATAAAATCACAAAAAACAAAATAATTTATTATCATGGAGATAAAGTTAAATTGGTGCTGGTGGATGGTACGAAAGAAATCTTGGATGCGGATCTGATTGATAGTATTACTTATTTACAAAAGTATCCTATTTACAAACGGAATAGGCAGGATGGCGTAGAGTGCATTTTAAAAAATGGGGACAGAAAAAAATATTCCTATTACAAATTAAAAAATGATAAATGGATTTTATTTTTCAAATTTATCAATGGGGCAAGAGAGTCCATATTATTAAAAACGGAAGATGTCGAGAAAGTAGTGGAACAGAAGTAGAAATCCATACAAATTGTTTATTAGGAGATTGGCTATGAGTGAAGAACAGAAGAAATCAGTTACGTCAAAGAAGAAATGCTTTATCATTACCCCGATCGGTGAAGACGGATCAGAAACATTTCGAATGGCTAAAGGCGTGATAGAAAGCGTAATAAAACCCATTTTGAGAAAAAACGGATTTGGAGATATTAAACCGGCATATGAAATTTTAGAGTCTGGAATGATAGGAAATCAAATTGTTGATCGGATTGTGAATGATGATCTGGTAATTGCAAATTTAACTGGGAACAATCCGAATGTTATGTATGAACTCGCAATCCGACACGCAGCAGCTAAACCTATTATACATATTTGTGAGTTTGGAACAAAGCTTCCGTTCGATATTAAGGATAATCGGACAATTTTTTATAAAAATGATATGCTTGGCACCAAGGAATTGATGGAAGGATTAGATCGATTTGTTAAGACGGTAGATTATAGAAAAGAATATATGGATAATCCAATATATAGTGGAATACGAACTGGACGGATTTTGAAGAATTTGGATGAAAGTGGAAAGGAAAATGAAGCTCAATTATTACAACAGATTATTAATTTATTAAATAATCAACAGAAAAATATGGTCAGAAATCAGTATAAAGAGAATTATTGTATAGAAATAGATTGTTTTGCTAACTATGAAGATGAAAACTTCGTGGCATTTATAAATGATTTGTGTAAAAATTTGCATTGCGATCATATCGAGGCGTTTATGAAGGATATAAATATATCACGGGTATCTATTGAACTATCACATAAAGCAAATTCTGCGGTATACCAAATAATTAGACATTTGGCGGAGCAACACGGTATAGATTTCAATATCGCAATATAGAATTGTTTTTTGGACATGCGATCTTTTGCTTGCTGCAGTTTATTTCATATCATGGAATAAACCAACTCGAAAAAAGGGTGGGAAAAAAGTGGAGGTAAATGGTGGTAGGAATCACTTTTTAGATATGTTATAGTACAATCAGGAAATAGAAAGAAAACAATTCAAATAAAGCAGATTTAATATTGACGAGAAGCTGGAACTTCTTAATGTTCAAGGATTCAAAAAAACGTATAGAGCTGTATATGTAGAAATTTCTATGTATGCAGCTTTTTTATTTGGTCAGATCATGTAAAATTCTTGCGTTTGGGGAAGATGGGACGTATATACCCATATAAGGAGGCAGGAATTGATATGAAAAAGATGTTAAAGGAAGCAGTGCTAATCATAGGAAGCATGATTTTGGGTGTAAGTGTTGTTTGTTTTATACCTGGACCTTCCGGCAAAAAGACTAATGAACATGTGTATGTGGTAAAAAATGTGACATTGGATGCATTTGGCAATAATTCGTTAAATACTTATAGCTTCCAATATATTGAGAAGAAATACAACGATGATGGTACTATAACACGGAAAATATATGATGCTGCAGATTTCAGAAATGAAGAAGCCGGTGGAATGAGAGATGTCAAGTCCGCTGTGGACTGTCCGTATGGGTATAAGGATTGTTACATTGTGGATGCACAGCAGAACGAGTGCCTTTATCTGACAAAGGAAACTTATGAGAAGATCCGCGGTGAGTATATATCCAGAAATGGACATTAAAAGGGGAGAGCCCACCACACAAGGTGGTGGGACAAAAAACTTTAGCTACCTATGAAATAGCTGTGGCTTTTGCCACAAGGCTATTATACGACATATTTTGTCGAATGTATATAAATTTGTGGAGGAAAAAAGATGAAGCAAAAAAAGATGAAAAATATTCGGAAGAAGTTTGCAATCCTTATAGAGAGAGTATCAGGAATAGCGAGAATATGGGCGCGGATATATCTTTGTTATATTACAGTCGTTGGATTCCTTTATTATTGTGGCGTACACCGGGATACCAAGATGGGGCAGGTAGTATGGGGAACAGATAACAAGCTGGATTGGGAGTTAGGACTTTCAAGGACAGTTACATCAAAATCATTCCCAATATCCATCATTATCTTAATCTGTGCTATGTTTGCAATAGCATCTGTGACCAGGTACATTTCTTTTCAAGAGAATTTGCATTACAAATATGGCATGGTTGAAGCTATTATTGCTTGTCTGTTAGCAATGGAGGTTACATGCTTGATAGGCGTTACGATTGATGCTGTAGTAATTGTAACCGGCATAAATATCGTCCTTGATATTATTCGGCTGATCTACGCTATCTCTTGTATTCTTAAACTGAAAAACGCAAGTATAAGGATACAGTGCTTTCAACCGAAAAATTAGAGCTGGAAGGCGGATAGCCTTCCGGCTTATCCTAAAATACGCAGATATATCAGGTTTGCTTTCGCTTTTAGGGAGATTCGCTCCATATTTCTCGTTCTTATAGATTTTTTTTCGGGTATTTCATAAAAATTCGTAAAAATCTTGCGTTTTTTAAGTCCCATGCGTATATACACATGTAAAGATAAATTTATTATAAAGTTTGAAAGTGAGGTAACTGTCATGGAAAAAGGTAGTAAAAACAAGAAATCAGTAAGAGTGGAACAGTCAATTATGTTTGCCGGTCTTCTCGTAGCAGCGTATTGCGTTCTGAATAAAATTATCCCTGGCATCTGTGTCGGGGCGGTACTGGTTTTGTTTGCAGTAACACTTGCGGCGAGAAGAACAAAAAAAATAAGGACAAAGACGAATAGTCAGAAATAAGATGGTGGGGCTGTGAAAAAAGAATAGTCCCGAAAAAAGAAAGACCAAGAGTTTTGCAATG
>OIZA01000746.1_pt1 | contig 14513 bp, 16 predicted proteins | sample 1588381 | NCBI WGS metagenome assembly OIZA01 (sample SAMN03283277) | human gut metagenome | biome: human-associated habitat; material: feces | host: Homo sapiens | place: Peru | collected 2012 | reverse complement strand
CTGAGTATTTTAAATATTCTTCAAAAATCTCGTAATAACGTTCAATAAAACGATATTCCGGATTGATTTTCATCATTTTTTCCCGTGAGTCAAAAGATTCACGAACCACAAATGACTTTAACATTAAAGCATTAACAATTCTAGCAAACTCATTTTGATCTTGACTAGAAAGTTTCACAAATTCTTCTTCAAACATTATTTAGTGGACTCCTTTCGCTTAAATGTAAAATTCGGTAAGACATAGCCTTGTGAATAAACACGGCCTTCATCTTGTTCAACAATATAGAAACACGCATCATCATTTTTCTTTAATGACGCTAAAATTAGAAGCACAAATGCATCAAAGTCAGGTAAAGCGATATCGCCAATAAAGATTTCATCTTGACCTTGGAAGGCGGTTTCCATAAAGGCATAAATTCTTTCATCCGTGAAGGAGTTTCTCGTTTGATCGAGGAATTCTTGCATGGTATAATCGCCCGCTTCTTCACTATTAGAAATGATAGGAAGAGGTTCTCCTTCTTCACGATATTTTCTCACGATAGGAAGCGTAATGGAATCTGGGTTAATATAACCTTGTTCATATAAAGAAATGGAATCTTGCATTCTAGAAAGAATACCGCGTAATCCTACGCCTTCCACATTGGCTTTCGCATAGGCCTTAAATATCGTTTCCAAATGACCTTTCATGGTCTTATCAGAGTTATTTAAATAAATAATCTTAGTGGCCGAAGATTTGGTATATTCCGCATGGCTTTCATCAATTTCACTGATGGTAAGCATCATCTTTTCATAAGTATCTTGAACATACGTAATTTTAGAAATAATTTCTTCTTCAGAAAGTTTAATATCTTTGGCCTTTCCCCACATCATGGCTTGCATGGTGAGTTTATGACGAATGTCTTCATCTTTTAGCCATTTTTGTAAAATCGCTAAAATCGGACGTTTAAATTTGGTAATTGAATCGAATGTTTTTAAAGGGTGATAGTATTTATCACTTACATGAACTTTGTAATCATCAAAGTGGGCATGTAAAACTTCATTCGTGGTAAATAATTGTCCTAATCGATTTTGGAAAATGCGAATGGAGTGTCCTAAAGTAACTAATTCCGTTTGTAAACGTTTGGTATTCTCAAACACTCTTACTAAAGTGGCATACATATACTCGTCTTGCTCTTCATCTTCGAGTTTTAATTCGCTATATGTAGAGTGAACTAAAGAGTTATACGCTACTTCAGCATCCGACACAATGCTATTTAAAGAAGTTAACATGGTAATCGAATACTCAGGAAGAGCGATATACTCATCAAAAGTTTCGGTATCCATTTGCACTTCAATCCAACCTGTTTCTTCTAAACGACGAACGATAAAAGCGGCTCTTGTTGGTAAAGTACTGTCCGCGCCAATATCGTTTTCTTCTTCATCAGAAAAATCAAAGTTCATGACTAAGTCACTAGCGGTATCTTTCAAAGTACGAATAAAGTCATCTTTTTTAATCGAAAGCTCATTATTCTGTAAAGAACGATAAAGCGCAAGTAACGCCATCGCATAAATATCCTTGTTTTTGCTCGAAAGGACGGAAAAGAAATTATCCGGGATCATGTCAAATAATTTCAACGTTCATTCCTCCTTTAATCTCTATCCTATGGATAGAGTTTCTCTTTTATTATTATCGCATAACTCCCCCTCAAGAGGAAAGAAGAAAATGAAAAAAAAGTGACTTTTTTTATGCAGAAGTCACTTTTATTATTTATCTTTAAGTTTTCGAGTTGTTTATTCTTCGTTACGATATTCTTCAATTACTTCGTGAACGCGTTTTTCCACTTTACGGACATGGGAACTAAAGACTAAAGTGGTGATAATATCTAATACGCCATCAACGATTAAAGAGATACCAGCAAAAATCATGATGTTATCAAAGGAACCAAACATGACCAAAGATCCCAAAACAATCGATAAAACACTGACGAGGAATAAAGCCCACCAGCCTTTTACATTGGCACGATAGCAATCCATACCATCTTGAATTTTTAATAAGCCATCAATCATAAGGAACAAACCGAATACAAACGTAATAATAATTTTAAAAGTTTCTGGTTTCGATAAACTAAAGATACCAATGGCTAATAAAATGATACTTGCAATTAAGTGAATGGAACCAAATAAGAATCCTGAAGCAAAGTATCTCACTAACATCGCTGCGCCTAATAATACAAAGGCGACACCAACGACCGTACAAAGAACATTACTTGAATTTTCTGGTTCAACCAAAAATAGAATGCCGACAATAATGGACATTAATGCGGTAATTAACGTTTCCCATTTCATTTTTTTAAAAAGACTTTTAATGTAATTCATATTTATTACCTCCTTAAACAACTTCATTATAACTACTCTACTTTTTTTATAAACCTTTTTTTCTACACTTCCTATAAAGTGTCTAATTTTCTTTCGTTTTTTATTCCTCTATATTATAATGAACCTAAGAAGGTGATCCTATGAAAATACGGCAAGATAAAACCAAAAATTCTATTATTTTTTATCTTCTTGTTATCGCTGTTGATTTAATTTATTGGTTTGGCTTTGTAGGCCCTCATTTGGATGTCGACTTTATGCATTATGTGATTGTGGGGGTATGGACTATACCCGCTATCACGCTATACACGATTTGTCTCATTCGTAGTCAAGTGATTTTAAATGAAAAAGAAATGATTCAAAAGCAACCTTTCCGCGAACTTCACATTCCTTATGATGATATCGTTTATATTGATAAGGAACGTGCTTTACATTCAAAAAACATTTTCTTAGTCCATAAAAACAAATATCCTATTGTAATCACTATGGATAAAAAGAAAGTTTTATTAGAAGAACTCCTCAAGAGATGCCATCATTTACGTCCGGTGGAAGAGTTAGAAAAAGAAGGATATTTTGCTTTTGAAGAGAATTATAAAAATAGTAAAGGGCGTTAAAGATTAAAAAGAAAAGAGATTGAAGTTTTTTTTGAAATCTTATTGCAAAAGATGGCGAATGGTGTTATTATTTACAAGCATGTGTGAACCACGTTTCACATAATCAACGTTGGAGTTAAGGGAGGTTTCATTATGTCAAGAGTTTGTCCAGTATCAGGAAAAGGTCCTGTAAGCGGAAACAATCGGTCCCATTCTTTAAGAGCAACCCGCCGTAAATGGAATGTAAATTTACAACCATATAAAGTCATCGTCGATGGTCAAGTTAGAACCATTCGTATGTCGGCACGTGCTTATCGGGCCCTTAATAAAAGCGCTAAACAAAAGTAAAAAAAATACCGCTTCACTAAGAGGCGGTTTTTTTATACTCTTCTTTTAGAAAGTTCTTGCAAAAATAAGGAGTAAAAGATAAATCCAATAAAAACCAACACTCAACCACTCTATTAATGCAAGATACATAACTTTAGGCCTTTGTAAGGTGGTCTCTCCATTCTCTTCTCTTTCCTCTAATAAATACCACTTATAAAGTTGAGGGAAAAATAAAAGTCCAACTTGAATCACAATCATTACAATAGAAAGCCAAAAGTAGATTTCATTTCCTTTAATATAAATCGGTGTCATTTTTAAAAAGTAAGCAAAAAAAGCATAAGTCAAAATATTGAGTACATAACTAAATGAAAAGAAGGTAATATGTACTTTGGCATTTTGCATGGGAATTAAAAATAAACTCGCTAAGCTAATGACCGTTAGTGTACCAAAAATCATGGTAAGAAAATGAGATAAAATAGCTACCGAAGATAACAAACGAATTTGTAAAACGGCTGTACTCACCACAAATAAAGCGAGAACTAATCGGAAGTAATTCGTGATTTTCATTTGGGGACGATCTCCCATTTCATAAGGAAACATCTGTAAAAAATTAAACTTTTTATGGAAGCAATCCTTATAATTTATCGTTCCAAAGATTATCGTACAAACAAAAGAAACTAAAGAGGCAGATAACGCTAAAATACAAACGAGATCATCCATTCTTTTTCTCCTTTAACGCCGCAATTCTTTCTTTTACATCTTCTTTATGGAAAAGATAAGAGCCCGCCACTAACATATCCGCGCCTGCTGAAGCGGCTAACTTACCCGTTTCATTATTAATTCCGCCATCGACTTCAATGAGAATGGGAAGATGTTGAATATTAATAATTCTTCTCAAATAACGGATTTTTTCTAAAGAATCCATGATAAAAGCTTGCCCGCCTTTTCCCGGTTCAACTGACATAATCAAAATAACATCAATATCAGAAAGTAAAGGTAAAAGAACATCGGGTTCCGTTTGTGGTTTAATAGAAATCCCCGCTAACATGGAATACGAACGGATTTTCTTTAATAACGCTCTTCTTTCTTCATCGCTTTCTAAAGCTTCATAATGGAAAGTGAGTATTTTTGCGCCATTTTTTCCATAGAAATCAACGTAATCATCGGGATTTTCCACCATGATATGCACATCCATAGGAAGCGTAGAAAATGAACGAACATAAAGATAATCTTCTTTAGTAAATGAAAGATTCGGTACGAATTTTCCATCCATTACATCAAAGTGTAAAATATCGGCACCAGCAAATGTTAAAGTGCGAATTTGTTCTTTTTCTTCACCTTTTTTACACGCTAGTAAAGAAGGAGCAACTAAAATTTCTTTCATCGTAATTTCCTCCGATCTTCGGTAATTTCTTTCGTTAATTCTAAATATAAATCATAGAGTTCTTGGGGATATTGCTCTTTTTCTACTGCTTCTTTTAAAGCACATTTCTTTTCATGCACATGAATACAATCTTTAAAGAAACAATGACCGATATAAGGCTTAAATCCTGGAAAGTTCTCCTGAATTTCTTGCATCGTTAACTCGAGCTCTAAAGAAGAAAAACCAGGGGTGTCTGCTAAATAGCCACCTTCATAAGGAAGGAGTAATACTTCTTTCGTTTGGTGTCTTCCTCTTCCTAATGAGCTGGAATAAGAGCCAATTTTTAAATCCCATTTAGGAAAAATTGTATTTAATAAAGAAGATTTTCCGACGCCGCTTTGTCCTAAAAACAAGCAGGTTTTTCCTTGAATATCTGCTTTTAACGCCTTCATATCTTCTTCTTGTTTCGTCGATAAGAAGAAAGTGGAATAGCCTAAACTTTTTAAAAGATCTTTCCATTTTTCCATTGCTTCTCTATTTTGACAACGATCCATCTTTGTCACAATTAAAGAAGGGGTAATTTGATGGTAATTTAAATAAGTAAAAAATTTCATCACTAAATAAGGAGAAAAATCGGGTTCAAGATAAGACATGACCACATAAGCGCGGTCTACGTTAGCGATAGCGGGTCGAATTAATTCATTTTTTCTATCTTCTACTTCCACAATCGTTAATGTTTCTTCATCGACGGTAACATAATCTCCTACGATGATTTTCTTTTTTTGATGACGGAAGAGTCCACGCGCTTTAACTTCTAAGATAGTAGAAGCCGTATCCACTTCAAAAACGCCATAACGGGACGAAATAACTATGCCCTTCATCATGCTTTTTTACCTCGATGAAAAAGTTTAAAAAAGAAAGATTTTTTCTTTTTAGGTTGGTCATTTAATTTTTGTACATCGTTCATCATTTCTTTCGCACTTTTATAGCGGTCTAAAGGATTTTTCGCACAGGCTTTTTGTAAAATGCGGTCAATTTCGATATAAGGAATATCTTTTCTATTGATACTGGGGAAAGGAGACAAAATTTGTTTTTGAGCAATTTCTTCTAACGTTTCTCCTTCAAAAGGGAGTTGACCCATTAAAATTTCATAAAAAGTAACCCCTAATGCATAAATATCGCTTCCTTTAGAAGCGGGTTGTCCTTGAATGACTTCAGGCGCTAAATAAGGGATAGAGCCATAGATTTTTTGTTGTTTATTTTTAACACCGGTATCTTGCGCAATACCAAAATCGCTGAGTTTAATCAGTCCATCGGGATTATAAAAGATATTTTGTGGCTTAATATCGCGGTGAATATACCCTTTTTCATGCGTGTATTGAATCGCGTCTAAGATTTGAAGCATGATACGTTTTGCTTCGAAAAAAGGTATGAAAGTTTGTTTAGCTAAATAGTCGGATAACGTATCGCCTTTCATCCATTCCGCAATGATGCAAGGTTGGTTGTCTTGATACGCTAAACAATACACACGAGTAATATTGATATGACGAAGGTTCGCTAAAAAAGAAGCTTCGGATAAAAAGCTCTCGTAATGTTCCATTGTTTTTTTAAGTTCTTCTTTCATCACTTTAATCGCCACATCATGATGCGCGACACGGTCATAGCCACGATAAACAAACGCACTACTCCCTTCTGCGATATAAGAACGAACCTCATATCTTCCTTCGATCACATCGCCGAGTTTCATGCGTGCGTTGCCTCCCATAAAGCGACAGCAATATTGTCGTCTCCCCCATTATTTTTCGCTAAGGTGATGAGGGTTTCAACTTTATTTTCGGTATCTTCATCCGCTAATAAAGCGGAAATCATTTCTTCTTTTCCCACCATAGAGAATAATCCATCGGAGCATAATAAAATGTGGGAAATTGAATATTCATCATTTTCCTTTTTACTAGCTTTTTTCTCTTTAAAAGATAAAACTTTCATTTCTAAACGCACGGAAGGAAAAAGTCCCATGGCGTTCGTTAATACGTGTCGAGAGGTATATTGTTCTCTTTCTTCTTTGGTGATACGACCAATATTCACTAAATAATCAGCAATTGTATCATCGGTGGTTACTTGTTCAAAGTCATAAACACTGCCCGAAGCATTACTTCTTAAAGTATAGGCTCTAGAATCACCGACATTCACAAAGATGATGTGACTTCCTAATAATAAACATGCCACTAAAGTCGTACCCATATGTTCGTTATAAGGAACATTTTTTTCTTCGTTATAAATGGTTTCATTAATGTCGCGAATCGTTTTTTCTAGCCAATGTTTTGCGCCTCTTAACGTTAAAAATCTTTCCTTTTTTTGGAAAGCTTTCTCTAATAAGCGCATCGCTAAACTTGAGGCCACGTCTCCTCGACGATGTCCCCCAATTCCATCACACACCACCATGAGGACATTACCTTTTGAGTTGGATAGAATCAAGGCTTTGTCTTCATTGGTTGATCTTTTATTTCCAATATCGGTTAAATAGCAAAAATCTCCATGATATCTTTTCATTTTTGTTCATTCTTAGCACGAAGTTGTCCACAAGCCGCGTCGATATCCGTGCCAAATTCCTTTCTAACAGTTGCGGTAACGCCACGTTTAGTTAAGCGGTCTAAAAAAGCATGGACAACACTATCCTTGGAGCGTTGATATCCATTTTCCATAACCGGATTATAAGGAATTAAATTGACGTACGCAAATGTTGGTTTGATAAGTTCTGCGAGTTGATCTGCATCTTCTAATGAGTCGTTAACACCCGCTAATAAAATGTATTCAAAAGTTACGCGACGGGAGGCTACTTCATTATAATAGCTCACCGCAGGAATGAGTTCCTCTAAAGGATATGCACGATTAATTTTCATAATGCGTGAACGAATTTCGTTATTCGGCGCATGTAAAGAAATCGCTAAGTTAATTTGAAGCCCTTCGTTGGCATATTGACGAATGCGGTCAGGAATTCCGCACGTAGAAACCGTAATATGACGGGCGCCAATTGCGAAAGCTTTGGGGTGATTCATAATACGAACAAAGTCTAAAACATTATCGTAATTATCAAATGGTTCTCCTGTTCCCATCACGACAATATGCGTAATTGCTTCGCCATTTCCTTCACTTTCTAAAATGTCGTTCATGACTAAAACTTGGCCGACCATTTCTTCCGGCTTCAAATCTCTTCTCTTTTTTAATAAACCAGAAGCACAAAAACTGCAACCCATGTTGCAGCCAACTTGAGAAGAAACGCATAGTACGTTTCCATAGCTATAGCGCATTAAAACCGTCTCTACTTTAGAACCATCTTCTAAATTTAATAAAAGTTTTACCGTTCCATCTTTCGCGTTTTGACGAACGTGAATCGTCGGACGACTTAAGGTATATTTTTCTTTTAACACTTCGCGGAAACGTAAAGAAACATCGGTCATTTCATCAAAAGTTTTCGCTTTTTTGCCATAAATCCACGTATACAGTTGGGTGGCGCGATATTTCGTTTGTCCTTCGCTTAGCATTAATGCTTCGAGTTTACGAATCTCCATTCCATATAAATTAATCATGTTGCGTTTCTCCTTTTTTGAGTATCGCAAAATAACCCATGCTCATCTTTTTATCTAAAGGAAGCATTTGTTTTTCTTCAAGTAAGACAAAATCATCATGTTGATCTAAGAAACGATGAATTTGTAGAGTACCTTCTTTGTTATTTGCTGTTTCAATAAAATAAATTAAGGTGCCCCCTTCTTTTACAAAAGTTGCACATTCTTCTAAATAGTCTCTTTGAATATCTAAAAGTTCATCGAATTCATCTTTGGAAAAATGAGTAAAGAAATCGGGACGTTCACTGATGTATTGAAAAGAGGATGAAGGAGGTAATACCCATACTTGATCTTTCTTTTCTGAAACATAGGTAATTAAAAGTGAAAGTGGGGATTCCACTACTTCTACTTTATTTGCACCATAAAGTTCTATGGCACGGCGATAAGAGATTACATCTGGGTATGTTGGTGTTGCTAAAAGGAAGTGAGGATTTTCTTGTTGCTTGGTCAGTAACGCTAAAGGAAAATAAGAAAAACTGCTTACCATGATTAAAGCGTCATCATAATTACGACTACTGACTTTATCAATTAAACTAGAAGCGCCTTCACTTAAAGGAAGAATTTCTCCATGACGATAAGCTTCTAAGCGTTTCATTGGTAATTTGCCCATATACAAAACTGTATTTTTTGTAGAGCTTTCTTTAAAGTCCTCTTTTTCACGCGCTAAGAAATCTTGTGTTTCCATCTTTAAAGCGTTGATTCGATAAGAAGGAGATTTTTTTCTTCGAATTTGCACTAATAAACGTTGCGTCACATTACTTCCATAATGACGGTTCCACATATCAATTAACCACGTGGGAATATTATACTGATACGATTTATAAAGTGTGGAGTCTACACGAACATAACTTGGCACTAAATGATTCGCATCATAAGCGTGCGTTAAAAGTTGTTCTAACATGGAAAGCGAAATGTTCGCATCAAGTGGAAGAATAGCTTTCGTCTTTTCAATGGTTTCTTCATCTTCCAAAGCTTTCACAAAAATCGTATTGGTTAAGGCGACTAATATTAAAAGCGTATTTTCTTTAGAAATGGATGGGAAACTATCGTTAATCATATTTTCTAAGACAAATTGATGCATTAAGGCTCTAACAACAAGGGCTTGGATAATTTTTCTTTTTTCTCGCGTATAAAAATGTAAGGCAAAATAAGCCTTGGTTGCACTTGCTAAATCTTCATTATCCATAACGATTTTTTTCATGATTTCATAAGCAGCTAAAATCTCGTTCATCGCTATCACCTTCTCGCTTATTTATTCTAACAAATTATTACTAAAATTAGTAATAATAATTGTGATTTTTCATGATTATTTTTTATTTTTCTTTTCTAGCGAAAAAAAAGAGGCGTTTTAAAGCCTCTTCAGTCAACAAATTGTGATTAATGATGGTGATGATGGTGATCATCATGGCAGCAACAATCGCCATCATGATGATGTTCCTCACAATGGCATTCATTATCATGATGATGTTCTTGTGCTTCTTGATCCATTTGCGCTTGACGCTCTCTTAAACGCTCTTCAAAATTTTCAAACATATCGCCTTCATAGATTTCGGTATCGTCATCATATTCCTCTTCTTCTAAAAGCACTTCATTTTTTTCAGTAATGTAACGAGGATATTCTTCGTTAATATGATGATATTCTCGATTTTGTGTATAGCTAAATTGAACCGTTAAATGAATAATAAAAGGTTCCGCCATTTTCATTAAGAAAGCCGCTACTTCTTTTTCTACTGCGCGACATTCAATGGGGGCTTCTACTCTTATTAAAACTTGATACGAAGTTTGTTCTACGCCATCATGATATACGTAATATTCGGGCGCGAGAAATAAAATTTCATCTTCGCTTACTTCCCATAAATTTGCTAATTTTTTTGTTACTTCTTTTGAATATTGTCCAACCACATAACGGTCAGAGCCAATAAAGGTAATTGTAATCATAAAATCTATCTCCTTTAAACACCATTATCATAGCAAATCTCGCTTTATTTTAAAAGTTAAAAATCATAAGGATCGCGGTCAATTTTTAAACGATAGCCACTTTTTAATGCGAGTTTTCTACGGATTTTATCTAAAACTATTTCAATCTTTTCAGCTTTTTTATACTTTAAAAGTAGCTGCTCTACAAACATATTCCCTTGCTTTTTAATATAAGGAACCGTCGGTCCTAAAATCGTTAAATCTTCAATATTTTCCTCTTCCAACATCTCTTTAATTTCTAAAGCAATATCATGAACTTTATCTTCACTAATACAGGTTAAAGTTAAAGAGATTAAGTAGGTATAAGGCGGATACTGTTGCATTCTTCGACTATTCATTTCAATTTGGAAAAAATGGGTATAGTCTTGTTTGGCTCCTAATCTTACCGCATAATGCGTTGGCATATAGGTTTGAATGAAAGCTTTTCCTTTTTTCGTTCCTCTTCCCGCTCTTCCTACGGCTTGAGTAATGAGCTGGAAGGTTCTTTCTGAAGAACGAAATGACGGCATTGTAAGTCCCATATCCGCTAAAACGACCCCCACTAAAGTGACGTTTTGGAAATCATGGCCTTTCGCTATCATTTGCGTACCGATTAAAATATCTGCTTCTTGATTTTGGAATTTCTTTAAAACTTTTTCTACGTTTTGTCTTACTTTAGATACATCAGAATCAAGGCGAAGGGTTTTCGCATGGGGGAAAAGTCTTGTGACTTCTTCTTCAATTCTTTCGGTACCAAAACCTTGTTTGGATAAGTAAGTACTTCCACATTCTGGACAAACTTTTGGCGCTTGCATAACAAAGTCACAGTGGTGACATTTTAACATTTGATCTTCTTTATGATAGCTTAAAGCAATATCACAGGTTGGACATTTAAAGACATAGCCGCATTTCCGACAGCTCACATAAGGAGCGTATCCTCTTCGGTTTAATAAAAGAACGATTTGTTCTTTTTTATCTAATGCCTCTTTCATCGCTTTTCTTAAAGAAAGGGAGAAAAGAACGGAGTCTTTATCTACGGAATTAGGATTTAATAAATCGATAATTTCGGTTTCTGGTAAAGCACCTTGATGAATGCGGTTTGCTAATTGAATATAGCCGTACACACCTTTTAACGCACGCGCTCTAGATTCTAATGAAGGGGTGGCACTTCCTAATAAAATGCGTGCGCCTTCTTCTTTGGCCCGCCATTTAGCGACTTCTAAAGCATGATAGCATGGGGCATTTTCTTGTTTATAAGTTTCAACGTGCTCTTCATCTAAAATAATTAAGCCTAAATTCTTTAAAGGCGCAAAAATCGCGCTTCTTGCACCAATTACGATTTTCGCTTGTCCTGAGGCAATGCGTCGATATTCATCATATTTTTGTCCAGGGGTTAATTCGGAATGAAGAATCGCTATTTTTTCAATAAACCGATACGAAAAATATTCAATCATCATCGGCGTTAAAGAGATTTCTGGCACTAAGAAAAGAACGCTTTTTCCGTTTTGGATATAGTGTTCCGCTAAACGAAGATAAACTTCGGTTTTCCCAGAACCTGTTACTCCTTCTAAAAGTGTGGTTTCTTTTGAAGAAGTTAAAAAGCTTTGAATCGCTTTTTGTTGGTCTTCTGTGAGTGCTTTAGGCGTTTCCATTGGACTTGTTTTAATCGTTAAACGCCGTTTTTCTTCTTTAACGAGTTTTACTCTTTCTAACGCAATCAACTTTTCTAAAATGGATTTAGAACGAAAATCTTTTTTTAAAATTCTTTCTTCTTTTGCGACTCTTCTTAACCATTCAATTTGTTGATCGGTTAAGCCTTCTTCATTACTAGAAACGATTTCTACATAAGTTTCATAAGCGATTTTGGGCGCTTTTAAAGAAGAGGATTTAGGTTTTAAAGAAGGAGGAAGCATCGTTTGCAACACACGAATTAAAGGGGTGAAATAATAATTCGATAGAAAAGTCGCTAACTTCCACTGCATGTCATTAAGTAGACACTCTTCATCAATGACATCGATAACTTCTTTTAAAATATACGCAGTTTTTTCTTCGTATTCTTCTTTAGTTAAAGGTGTTTCTATGACACTAGAAACGAAACCAATGAGAATTTGGTTACGGAAAGGAACGCTGACGCGATACCCTTTTTCCACCTTTTTATCGCCTAAATAAGCATAAGAAAAAGGGCGGTCTAAATCTAACGCAGCGTGTTCTATATATACTTCTAGAATTCGCATACGTGAAGCCCTCCCTTTAATTATTGAATGATACGTGCATTCATTTTGGAACGGATAATGCTACGGATTTCGTCGCTTGCGCGTTCCACATCATCATTTAATACAATATAGTGATATTGGTATTTTAAACCAATTTCTCTTTTCGCTTTTTCTAAGCGTTCATGAATGATTTCTTCGCTTTCGCTTTTACGTCCACGAATTCTTTCTTCTAACGCTTCCATCGAAGGTGGTAATAAGAAAATTGAGAATACATCTGATCCTTGACATTTTTTCATTACTTGCTTTGCGCCTTCTACTTCAATTTCAAGAATGACATTTTTACCTTCATTCCGTAATTTTTCTACATAATCTTTGGGTGTGCCGTAACGATTTCCAACAAAAGAGGCCCACTCTAACATGTTGCCTTCTTCGACATTTCGGTCGAATTCTTCGTTGGAGACAAAGAAATAATCGACACCATCTACTTCTTGATTTCTAGGTTTTCTTGTCGTCATGGAAATGGAATACGCTAAGTGTAAGGATTCATCTTCCATTACTTTGCGTCGCACTGTACCTTTTCCGACACCGCTCGGTCCACTGAGAATGATTAAAAGTCCTTTTTTCATGGGTATCACCGCCTGCTACATTGTTAATATAACAACATATATTAGCATTATAAAGATTTCTATGGTAAAAATCAATGAAATAAAGTAAAATTCATTGCTTTAAAAACTTTGTTTTTTCTTATAGAAAAGCTAAAAACTTTTAACTAATTTTTTTCATTTTATTTTTGTATGATTATCTTGCAAATTATCTTTAATTATTAATTTAAATTAATCGTATAATTATCTAGAATCATAAGTCTTTTCATCTGATAATCATAAGCAATAAAAACACATTCATATGTTCCTTCATAAGGATAATTATTATATTCCTTTTTCGTTACATTACAGAAAACAAAGGAGTCAAAGCTTGAAGATTCTACTTGGACATTTATCGGTAAAAGCGTTTTGATTTTTGAGCTTAATTCACTTTGCCATAATGAACTATCTTCCATTTCTTGCTCAAAAGCTATTTTACTTTCAGCATTTGTGATTTTAGCATAACTTAAATAATACGTGTCCATTTTTATTGTGCCTATTTTCACTTTATTTGGAAGATTTATTTTGGTTTTCTCTTCAATCATGGTCATTCGATTCACATCATAAGAAACGCCATTAGAAAAAATAAATCGATATGAGCCAAAAAGCACTAATAGCACTAGACAAATACAACCAACAATTAAATTCTTTTTATATTTTTGTTTGTTTTTTTTAAGTTGTAATCCTATTAAAATTGATAAAATTCCAACCGGAATAAATAATATCATTAACCATGAGTACCTTATTATTCCTGCAACGCCAAATATTTCTGCTTCACCAATCATACTTGCCAATGAAAACGAAATCATTGGAGAAATTAATGTCATCCAAAATAATATATTACCTAAAACTTTTTCTTTTTTCATGTTTTTTTCCTTTCTATGCAGGTTGTAATCCTGGCACTGGGCTTGGATCCCCTGTTGTAACAAACTTATAAATCCAGCAAATTACTGCAACTAGACAGCCAGTATTTACACCTATAGTAAACCCATCTGTTCTAGTCATACCATTTCCTAAATCAGTATCCCAACCAAATGTAATAGAAGTTCCGCCAATTAAATTAATGTTTGCACCAACACTAAAATTTCCAATACTAACTTGAGCACCAATTCCTACAGTTTCTACATATGCTTCTACACCTAGAATATCAAATAAATTTATTCCTACACCAGCATAATATGTTGTTCCAAACCAGTTCATTACATCAGATGTGCTTCCTGCAAAAGCATATAGCACTCCTGATTGTCCTTGTGTATGCGTAATATAAGAAGAAAATCCAATTCTTCCAAAAAAACTTGTAGCGATATCTGGAGACGTATTCCATCCGGCAGATGTTCTTAATTCATATCCAAACAAATTAAAACCGCTGGATTTTGGTGACAATGTTTTAGCAATCTGTTTAACTGCATTAGCACTTATTCTACCTCCTGTAAAACCACCTACAG
>OIZA01000745.1_pt1 | contig 14514 bp, 10 predicted proteins | sample 1588381 | NCBI WGS metagenome assembly OIZA01 (sample SAMN03283277) | human gut metagenome | biome: human-associated habitat; material: feces | host: Homo sapiens | place: Peru | collected 2012 | reverse complement strand
TAGGCTCCTCAGTCTCTACCGGTACTGTCGGTGTAGGCGTAGGCTCCTCAGTTTCTACTGGTGCTGTCGGGGTCGGCGTAGGCTCCTCAGTCTCTACCGGTGCTGTCGGGGTAGGCGTAGGCTCCTCGGTCTCTACCGGTGCTGTCGGGGTCGGGGTCGGTGTGGTTCTCGGAGTCCAGGGATCTGGGATATGCACTTCCCCTACCTGCTCAGAAACATTACAAATAATACCACCGATCACATTATTTCCGTTGTGCACGGTCGCATTGGGTGCCAACACGTATCCAAATACACGGCCGGTCTCTACACGGCCGGCATTTCCGAAATTCCAGATGATATTTGCTGCCCAGTCCGCATGTTCATGTCTTACACTGGTATAATTATCATTCTGATGTGCCAGAGTTACATTTCCGGAATCTGTAATATTTACCAGAACCTTCTTACCGGCGTCTGCTGCCAGGAAGATCTGCTCCAGATGGCTATCCACCTCTCCCGCTGTCAGGTTCAGTACCAGTTCGGTCTCACTGTCCACATCTGCTCTTCCATAATATCCGGCAGATACGCCCTGCATCTCCGTAATTTTGGCTGCAATGTTCTCCTTGATGTTGTCTTGTACTTCAGCGGCAACCAGTTTATTATCGGTAATAAATTCTCTTCTCAGAGTATCGGTATCTTTTTCATAAATGGAAAATTTGTATCCCTGGCCTGTCAGTACAGTAAGCTCATTGCGGCTTCCGTCACTATTATATGCAGGATATACCAGTGCAGCATCACTTACATTCATCCTCATGGAAGCATTGTTGTCCGCAAAGTCACCGACAAAGCTGCATCCTCCCCAGGCATCGATATGCGCCTTCAGGGTTCCGATTGCAACATTTCCTTCTACATGGTTGGAGTTCGTATATTCATTGGCATAAACTCCAAAAGAATAAGGATTGCTTAAGCTTGCGGTTCCTAATACGTCTGCTGCCTGCGCAATAATTCCTTCGTTCCCTGCGACGGAACCTACAACCAGTGCAGCTACCAGAACCTTTACCACTTTTTCTTTTACATACTTGCTAAATCTGCTCATCTGATTTCTCCCTCACTGAAATCCAATGTGTTAACGTATTTAAACGTTTTTGTTCCTCTTTACATCTATTAAGACTGGGACAATTTCAAAAAGGGTTCAGATTTTTTTCATTTTTTTGTTATTTTTTGATTATTTTTGTTCTGGGGCCACTCTGAAGAGGATCCGTGCCTTAATATCCGGCTTTTTCCGTCAGGACTCCGTGGATCAGTGCCCGCCTTTTGGTACCGGCTGAACCGTAACAGGTGGACAGGGATACGATATTTCCCCGGTCCGTCAAATCCGCATCCGAGGCATACAGGGAATGCTCCATGGCCCATTGCACATAATCATCATAGGAAGCGTCCGAAGTAAATGTGGCAAAGCGGTCACTGTTGCTCTTAGTCTCATAATAGGAAAAGATCTCGTAGATATAAACATGATCTTCCGTATATATATAGAAGTAAGGATCCTCTTCGCAGCTTGCCGTCCCCTTCAGCAGATTTTTGAAAGTTCCGAACATACTCTCGTCCCGCATATTGTGTCCGAAGACAAAGGTATTCCGGTCCGACCAGTCTGCCGAAGCCCCGCAGTCCATGAAAATACATCCGGCGTTCACGCTCTCCCCTTCAAAGGAATGCTTCAGATAATAGTCATTGTCCTCTCCCTGCACCACCGGGTAACTGATATCCAGTGCAGGAAAATAGAGCCACCCTCTGAAGTCCGGGTTGGTCTTCTTCAGTTCCGCGAAATTGATCTGTAACTCCGGATAATTTTTCTCTCCGGCCTCCACGGTTTCTTCCGCATCTGCAGGCTCTGCCACTACTTCCTCCCGGATGGCATCATACTCATTTTTGGCCTTCTGCTCCGACAGATAGGAATACAGGCTCATCCCGCCGGTTACCAGTACTGCAGCCGCCAGTACAGCTGTGACCACATTTTCCATTTTTTTGTTTTTCATGTAAGACTCCCCTTCCCGCTCGTGCAGACCGTTACGATTTGTTAATGATTATACCTTATTTTTCCGTATCCGTCTTTACGAAAGAGCTATTTTTTGATATTTTTAAAAGGTAATGCATTGCCATTTTATTACATATTGGGGGATTCATTTTATGATACATCTTTTTGCACTCCTTTCACTGCTTCTGTGCGGCATCTGTTATGTCGGATTTCAAAATAATACAGATAATACAGCCTTCCGCACTTCGGGCAACCGGCGCCCCTTTCTGTGGCTCATTTTCGGAGGTGCCCTGCTTCTTCGGCTGCTTCTGGCTTATACGACCCACGGCTTTGGAAATGATATTGCCTGTTTTGCATCCTGGGCAGAACGGATCTTCACCGTCGGTCCCGGGCAGTTCTATTCTGCGGAAACTTTTACGGACTATCCACCCGGATTCATGTATGTCCTGTACGTCATCGGGGCTCTGCGTTCCCTGTTGCAGATTCCCTATTATTCCGGCCTTCATATCCTGTTGTTAAAATTACCGGCCATTCTGTGTGATATGGCCTGCGGCTTTTTACTCTACAGAGAAGCGGTGAAGCGTCTGCATTTCTCCGAATGGCAGGGTGCCTGCGCGGCTTCCGCTTATCTGTTCCAGCCGGCGATCCTGTTGAATTCTTCCTGTTGGGGACAGGTGGATTCCGTACATACGCTGGTGGTGATCCTTATGTGTCTGTTCCTCATGGAGGGCAATATGCTTCCGGCTTATGCGGTCTACGGTCTCGGCGTCCTGTTAAAACCCCAGACGCTGATCTTCACACCGGTACTTCTGGTGGGGATTCTGGACCATGTGTTCTTAGAAGATTTTTCCCTCCGGAAATTCTTCTATAATTTATGCGGAGGTCTTGCCGTCATCTGCGGCATGTTCCTGTTGTGCGCCCCCTTCGGACTGAATGCCGCGATCTCACAGTACACTTCCACGTTGGGATCCTATGAATACGCTGCCGTAAACGCCTACAATTTCTGGGGACTTCTGGGAATGAACTGGATCGACCAGAATACCGTGTTCCTCTTCCTGCCCTGCAAGGTGTGGGGAACCATCGCCATCCTGCTGATCGTGCTTTTTACTTTCCTGATCGCGCTGCGCTGCCGGAAAGAGTCTTCGCGGTATTTCTGTCTCGGTGCCTTTATCATTCTGACCATGTTCCTGTTCTCCGTCAGAATGCATGAGCGCTATATGTATCCCGGTCTGGCGCTGTTACTGTTCTGCTGCCTGTATAAGTCTTCCGGTGCTCTCTGGAAATGCTATGCCGGCTTTGCGGCGCTGCATTTTTACAACACCGCCGATGTGCTGTATCATTATGACCCGCAGAATTACAACCGCAGGGCTCCCATCATTTTACTGGTATCTGCCGGAATGTTGTGCTGCCTGTACTATTTCTACAAGATCCTCTGGAAATATTACGTTCACGGAGAACCGGTGCCGGCTGCCGCTTCCACGAAGGAGCAGGCCGCCGCGAACCGCAAAACGAAAACTCCCCGGCAGCCCGCCGGTGGCGGACGCCTGCTCTCCCTGCTCCGGGATCATTTTCTTTCTCCTCTGGAGCCTGTTCCTTCCGAGAAGGAATTCCGCTTCACGAAGCTGGATCTGTGTCTGTTACTGGGAATCGTTATTCTGTACAGCAGTTTTGCCCTCTACGATCTGGGTGACCGCAAGGCTCCGGTAACGACTTACGACATGACCCTGAATCAGACCATTGAACTGGAGTTTTCTGAGGATGCCCTGCCGGTGACCATGGCCAGTTATCTGGCTCCCTGGCATCAGAGACATTTCACGGCAGAGGTAAAAAGCAGTGCAGACGACACCTGGACGCATCTTGGAGAGGTCATCCTGAACAATGTGTTTACCTGGCAGGATGTCTCCTTACAGGAGCTCACCTCACAGCAGACCGCAAACGGTGGCTCCGAATACACCACTCATTACCTGCGCCTGACTTTAACGGATACGGATGCCTCCCTGATCGAACTGGTCTTTCTGGATGCGGAGGGCAATATTACCCGTCCCTTGAACGCAGATGCCTATAGCACTCTGTTCGACGAAAGCGATCTGTATCCTGAACGCTATTCTTTCCGCAACAGCATGTATTTCGACGAGATCTATCACGCCCGCACGGCTTACGAGTTCCTTCACGGTCTGCCGACCTATGAAAATACCCATCCTCCTCTGGGCAAGATTTTTATCGCCCTTGGGGTTGCCATCTTCGGAATGAATCCCTTCGGCTGGCGTATCATGGGTACTTTGTTCGGCATTGCCATGTTGCCGTTTTTGTATCTGTTCGGAAAAAGGATGACCCGCAATACCCCCGCCGCCGCTCTGGCCTGCTTCCTGTTTGCCTTTGACTTCATGCATTTTACACAGACTCGGATCGCCACTATTGATGTGTATATCACCTTTTTCGTGATTGCCATGTACTATTTTATGTATCGCTACTGCACCATGAGTTTCTATGACACACCTTTGCATAAGACTTTTATTCCTCTGGGGCTGTGCGGTGTCTGCATGGGACTGGGCATTGCCAGCAAGTGGACCGGTGCCTATGCCGGGTGCGGTCTGGCTCTGCTGTTCTTCGCTCATTTGCTGCGGCGTTACCGGGAATATCTCTATGCCAAGGCGCACCCCGGAAAAAGCACAGCCGACATACAACACCAGTATATCGTGAAGAATTTCTCCGGCTATACGGTGAAGACCATTGACTTCTGTCTGACCTTTTTCGTGCTGATCCCGGTGGTGATCTATCTGTTGTCCTACCTGCCTTTTGTGGACAATGCTCATCCGGGACTGCTGGATCGTATGCTGGCCAACCAGACTTCCATGTTCAATTATCACAGTGGTCTGGAAGCCACCCATCCCTATTCCTCTTCCTGGTACGAGTGGCCTACCATGATCCGCCCAATCTGGTATTACTCCGGCTATCTCACCGATACCGTGAAAGAGGGCATCAGTGCCTTCGGCAATCCCATCGTATGGTGGATCGGGGTTCCGGCATTTGTCTATCTGCTGTACCTGTTATTCAGCCAGAGTACTCTGCTGCGGACACTGACCGGTCGTAAGAAGGAGATTCCCGCGGCTGAGGTTCTGTCCCGCCGGGAATATTCTATGGCTGCATTTCTGGTGGTGGGCTACCTGGCGCAATACCTGCCCTGGTTCTTCGTCACCAGGATCACTTTCATCTACCACTATTTCCCCAGTACCCCTTTTGTGGTACTGATGATCGTGTACAGTCTGATGCAGCTGAAAAAGCAGATGTCCGACCGGACTTTTGTCATCGTCTGCTGTGTCTACGCTGCACTGGCCTTCGGCCTGTTCCTGCTGTTCTACCCGGTACTTTCGGGACAGCCGGTGGATGTGGCTTTTGTCGTAAATCACTTACGCTGGAGACCTACCTGGGTATTGATCTCCGGTTAAACCTCACAGGAAATATTGCTGTATCATGTTTTCCACAAAATTGGACTGTAACGGCGCATCCTCCGTTTCATAAGTTGCCAGAAGTGTATCCGACAGCAGAATTTTGTTGGTATTGTAAAGCTGCATCTTCTGAAATGCCGACTGCGCATAGCTTTCATGATCCATCATTCCAAAATGCTCCCAGTAATAGGTTCGGCCTGTTACTGGGTGTTTTATGGTAAAATCCGGATAAATTACCTTTTTCCCAAGATATAGTGCCTCCTCATAATGAAATGGAATTCTGTTGACATAAAGCATGGTTGCAATGATTGCCTCCGATTTTGACCGGACTTTCTGTCCGTTTATAATTGTATGAATCAGTTGTTCCGGATACTTGGGGCATTTCTCATAATCTGCTCTCATCCACTCGTCCGCTTCCGTATCGATCGTCTTAAAACTCATATGCAACAGTTCTGTGTATGCTGGCGTTGCCAATAACTCCTTTTCTTTCGTTGTATCTTTATCACATAAATTCAAATAACTCTGTATTGCCTTTTTTTCCTGCAAAATATCTTTAAGAATTGCCTCATAGTACTTTTTCTCTGCCAGTCTGATCGCTGTCTCTCTGTTTTTACTCGGGATATATGTTTTCACACCTTCACAGGATATGTACCATTTTTTATGTTTACCGTTCTGTGAATAAATAAGTTTCCCTGCCGGATATGTCTGCAGTTGTTCCCGAATACTGCTTTCCCGTTTTTCCAGTGTTTCTTTTTCTCTGAGCATCTGGTGATATAACATAGTCTCGCCTTTCTTTTTATTTTGTTGTGTTCTGATCTGTTACTCTTTGTCTGGAATTCTGCTGAAATCAGCCTGATACCTGTCTGACTCTTATAAGAATGAAATATAGAATCTTGTCACTTGCTAAGTGTATTGTTATTACAGCATACTTTTCTGTAAATGTAAACATTTTTTCACAATTTTATGCCGCCATGGGCATAAAACCAGCTTCTGGCAGAGTTCATGCCCTCGCTGTTCTGTTTTGGCGGCACCGGCGCGGCTTCCCATAGGCTCTGTGCCCTTCTCTCCCTCCTTCGTGGGCACCGGCGCGAGCCTCCACTGGCTCTGTGCCCTTCCTGCTCTCTTTTGTGGGCACTGGTGCGGCTTCCCACTAGCTCTGTGCCCTTCTCTCCCTCCTTCGTGGGCACCGGTGCGGCTTCCACTGGCTCTGTGCCCTTCCTGCTCTCTTTCATCACAAATTATTCAAAAAAAGTGCCCGGATCGCATATCGCCTGATCCGGACACCTCTCTATAATATTTTAACTTACTCAGCCTTCGGTAATGGCATTACCGGTGTACAGCTGATAGTATCTGCCCTTCTGGGCGATCAGTTCGTCGTGGCTGCCGCGCTCGATGATGCGGCCCTGTTCCAGAACCATGATACAGTCACTGTTCTTGACGGTGGAAAGTCTGTGGGCGATAACGAAAGTGGTTCTGCCCTTCATCAGCTTATCCATGCCGTCCTGTACGATCTTCTCGGTCCGGGTATCGATGGAACTGGTCGCTTCATCCAGGATCAGTACCGGAGGATCCGCTACGGCTGCTCTGGCAATGGACAGAAGCTGTCTCTGACCCTGGCTTAAGTTGGCACCGTCACCGGTGAGGACTGTATTGTAACCCTCCGGCAGCTGGCGGATAAAGGTATCCGCATTGGCCAGCTTTGCTGCTGCGATAACTTCCTCATCTGTGGCATCCAGCTTGCCGAAACGGATATTATCCATAACGGTGGCGGTGAACAGATGGGTATCCTGCAATACGATACCCAGGGATTTTCTCAGATCTGCTTTTTTGATCTTGTTGATATTGATGCCGTCATAACGGATCTTACCATCCTGAATATCATAGAAACGGTTGATCAGGTTCGTAATGGTGGTCTTACCGGCACCGGTGGATCCTACAAAGGCGATCTTCTGGCCGGGCTTTGCATACATTTCAATGTTGTGCAGCACGATCTTCTCATCGTTGTAACCGAAGTCCACATCGTCGAATACCACTTCACCCTTTAATTCCACATAATCTACAGAACCGTCTGCCTGGTGTACATGCTTCCATGCCCACATACCGGTTCTCTCGGGGCACTCCACGATCTTGCCGTCTACCTTCTTCGCACGGACAATGGTCACGTATCCCTCGTCCGTCTCCACCGGCTCATCCAGCAGATCGAAGACTCTCTTGGCACCTGCCTGCGCCATAACGATACTGTTCAGCTGCTGGCTGACCTGGCTGATGGGCATGTTAAAGCTCTTGTTGAAAGTTAAGAAGCTGGCCAGCTTACCTAATGTCAGTCCCGCGAAACCGCCTAATGCCATGGCACCGCCGACGATAGCACATACCACATAGCTTAAGTTACCCAGCTGGGCGTTGATAGGTCCCATCAGGTTGGCGAACTTATTCGCATTATAAGCGCTGTCACACAGTTCATCATTCAGAGTCTTGAACTCTTCCAGGCTCTTGTCTTCGTGGCAGAATACCTTAACAACCTTCTGTCCTTCCATCATTTCCTCAATATAACCGTTGACTTTACCGATATTCTTCTGCTGTTTTACGAAGTATTTTCCACTTAAGCCCGCTACCTTACCGGTGACGAACATCATCAGTGCCACCATGATCAGACTGACCGCTGTCAGAGGCACACTTAAGACCAGCATGCTTCCCAATGTACCGACTACGGTGATGAAGCTGGAAAATACCTGTGGAATACTCTGGCTGATCATCTGACGTAAGGTATCGATATCGTTGGTGTAGATAGACATGATATCGCCGTGGGAATGGGTATCAAAATACTTGATCGGCAGTTTCTCCATGTGTTCAAACAGATCATCACGAAGATTCTTCAAGGTTCCCTGAGAAATCGTTACCATGATACGGTTGTACGCATAAGTTGCAGCCACACCCATCAGATAAAAGCCCGCCACCCGGACAATTTCCCGGAACAGATTACTGAAATCCGGTGTCTCCTGTCCGATCATGGGCATGATATAATCGTCGATCAGTCTCTGCATGAACAGAGTACCCTGAATGCTTGCCACAACGCTCAGTACAATACAGATCAACACAAAGATAAAGTGGATGCCGTAGTTTTTGAAAATATACGCCATCAGTCGTTTAAATACTTTTCCCGGATTCTCGATACGTGTACCGCCCTGCATTCTTCTGCCGGGTCCACGCATTCCGCCGCCCATAGGTCCTGGCATTATGACTCACCTCCATTCTCATCAAAATCGCCGCCACCCGTCTGGGTCTGGGCTTCATATACTTCCTTATAAATTTCATTGGTACGAAGCAGTTCTTCATGAGGTGCAAACGCATCTACCTTACCGTCGTTCATGACGATAATGCGGTCTGCATCCTGAATACTGGAGATACGCTGTGCAATGATGATCTTCGTCGTACCGGGGATCTCCGTGGCAAAGGCCTTACGGATCTTCGCATCGGTAGCGGTATCCACCGCACTGGTGGAATCATCCAGGATCAGTACCTTCGGCTTCTTCAGCAGTGCTCTGGCAATACACAGTCTCTGCTTCTGTCCGCCGGATACGTTACTTCCGCCCTGTTCAATATAGGTATTGTATTTCTCGGGCATCTTCTCAATGAATTCATCGGCGCAGGCCAGACGGCAGGCACGGATGCATTCCTCTTCGGTGGCATTCTCATCGCCCCAGCGGAGGTTTTCCAGAATCGTACCGGAGAACAGCACGTTCTTCTGCAATACTACGGATACTTCGTTACGCAGGGTCTCCAGATCGTAGTTTCTGACGTCCTTGCCGCCCACATAGACCGTACCCTCGTTCACGTCATACAGACGGCTGATAAGGTTCACCAGACTGGTCTTGGAGCTTCCGGTACCACCCAGGATACCGATGGTCTCTCCGGCTTTGATCTCAAAATTCAGATCATCCAGCACCGGCTTCTCACTCTGCCTGTTGTAGCGGAACGTCACATGGTCGAAACGGATGCTGCCATCCGTCACATCGTAGTCGGGCTGTTCGGGATTGGTGATGTCCGCTTTCTCTTCCAGTACTTCCGCAATACGCTTTCCGCTGGCAGCACTCATGGTCATCATAACGAAGATCATGGCTAACATCATCAGGTTCATCAGAATGGTCATGCAGTAGGTCAGCAGACTCATCAGTTCCCCGGTAGTCAGCTGACTGGCAACAATCATATGAGCACCCAGCCAGCTGATTCCCAGGATACAGCCGTATACGGTAAACTGCATTACCGGCCATATGGTGACCATGGTGCATTCTGCCTTTTTGAACATCTTGTAGATATTGTAGCTGGCCTTGTGGAACTTATCGATCTCGTAGTCTTCACGTACATAGGCCTTTACCACACGCTGTGCAGCTACATTCTCCTGTACACTGGCATTTAAGTCATCGTATTTCTTGAACACTTCACTGAAATACTTGGACACCGCCCGCATAATGAAGATCATGATAATGCCCAGAAATACAACTGCCACCAGATAGATGCTGGCTACCTTTGCATTGATCAGAAATGCCATCAGCATGGCACAGATCAGGCTGACCGGTGCGCGGAAGCACATACGCAGAAGCATCTGGTAGGCATTCTGGATATTGGTGACATCCGTGGTCATACGGGTGACCAGTCCTGCGGTGGAGAACTTATCAATGTTGGAGAAAGAGAAGGTCTGAATGTTCTCATACATGGCCTCTCTCAAATTTTTGGCAAATCCGGTAGATGCTTTCGCACCGTATTTACCGCCCATGACACCTGCGAACAATCCGACAATGGCTGCCAGGATCATGTAACAACCGATGACAAAAATATGTTTCATATCTCCCGCCTGCACACCATCATCGATGATGGATGCCATCAGGAGCGGAATCACCATTTCCATGGCTACTTCCAGGACCATGAATACAGGGGTGACAAGGGATGCACTCTTATATTCCTTGATCTGTTTTGCTAATGTTTTGATCATAGCTGGTTTCCTTTCTTATAATTTTTCTGTCCGTTCCCAGATTCTGCATCATTTTATCCAGAATACACAGGAACGTCTCCTTTTCCTCCTCAGTCAGACCGGCTTCCAGTTCCCGGTTGAAATTCCGGATCTGTTCTTCGATCAGATTGTGATGTTCGATTGCCTTCTCCGTCAACAGGATCCTTTTGAGTCTTGCGTCCTCCGTAGATGCCACCCGGACAAGATACCCCTTCTGTTCCAGACTTTGGAGCATTACCGTGGCTGTGGATCTGCGGATCCGGAATTCCTTCTCCACATCCTTCTGGTAGACATCGCCGTTCCGGCTCCTGTGATACAGATATCCTAACAGCGGCCCCTGCATCCCATTCAGTTCGTAGCTGTCCTGCTGGGCGAAGATCACTTCCATTTTCCGGCGGATCATGTTGTTGGCGGCCTTGATCTCGAATCCAAGCGGTCGGTTCTTCAGTACACTTGTCTCCTCGTCCATCCTGCCTCCTTATGTGTTATTGAAAAATAAAAATGTTAGATAGCTAACCATTTTTGTTAGCCATCTAACATTATAACGCAATCTTTTTCGTTTGCAAGAAAAAAAAGTATAAACTCTTTATAAATTCCGTCAGTCCTCCAGTACCCGGTTTAGTACTTCGTCCTCCAGCACCAGTTTCTTCGCGGTTTCCCGGTACTTTTCCTCGTGGAGGTAGGTGTGGCGGTGGGGCTTGATGGAAGGAGCCATGTCGATGGCTTTGAGGAAATCGGACTTCTTCATATGTAAGGTTGCCACATAATCCCAGAAGCCGGTATCCTTAAGTACAGTGCTGACACGGATGTAACGGTGATCCTGCACCTTCGCCATGATATACGTGGCAATTCCCACCTGAATGCCGTGAAGCTGCGGCACTTCCAGAATCTTATCCAGTGCGTGGGAGATCAGATGCTCACTACCGCTGGTGGGCGCGCTGCTGCCGGCGATCTCGTTGGCGATGCCGCTCATGGCCAGAGAATCCAGCAGTTCCTTCAGGAACAGTTCATCCTTGATACTCTCGTAAGGGGTACGGACGAAGCTGTTCACCGCTTTCTTGGCGATCATCACGGCGAAATCGTTCACTTCGCCGCAGCCTGCCTTCTCCTCGAAAATCCAGTCGTAGAGTGCCGTGATCTTGGAGATCATATCGCCGATGCCGGAATAGATGAACTTCTCCGGAGCAGTGCGGATCACCTGGGTGTCCACGATGATGCCGTAGGCCAGTCTGGCAGGAACGCTGGTCCGCTTCCCCTGCACCAGAAGGGAGGCGCTGGCACTGGAAAAACCGTCACTGGAACTGGAGGTCGGCACGCTGATAAAAGGAAGATTCCGCAGAAAAGCTGCATATTTTCCGGCATCAATGACCTTGCCACCGCCGATGGAGATCACGGCCTTTGCCTTGTTGGGAATCGCAAAAGCTAAAGTGATGATATCGTCAATATCCACTGTATCCAGCTCATTATATTCCAGAACCTTCACATCCGCTTCCTTCAGGGAATTCATGACCAGTTCCCCGAACATATCGATCAGTCCATTGCCGAAAAATAACACCACCTGATCCAGATTCTCCGCCTTTAAATATCCGCCGATCTTCCCCAGGGCTCCGTTTCCGATCTTCAAAATGGACGGAATCGCCATCTCTTTTCCTATCTGCATGGTAATCTCTCCTTTTTCATACTTCCTATCTTATGACTTCATAAAAAAACTTTGTCCGGACATAGCCCGAACAAAGCCATTTTACAATGTTTTTCAATTTCTTTCAACTGTCGGTTCGACGGTCAGGATCTACCCAAAGTCCCGGCACTGTCTAACCCACCGTAACACCGAACATCTGCAATACCCAACAGATCAGTCCCAATGCCCAGCTGGCGAAGATCCCGTACAGGATCACCGGGCCTGCGATGGTGAAGATCTTGCAGCCAATGCCGAAGACCTGTCCTTCCTTCTGGTATTCCACAGCGGGAGCCGTCACGGAGTTGGCAAACCCTGTGATAGGCACCAGCGCACCGGCTCCTCCCCACTTGGCGATCTTAGGATAGATATGCAGCGCGGTAAGTACCACCGATGCAAATACCAGGATCAGAGAACACCAGCTTCCGGCCGTCTGGGGATCCATCCCCAGCACATTTCCCGTATAGTTCAGAATTCCCTGCCCGATGCAGCAGATGATTCCACCGGTCAGAAACGCTTTTCCCATCTGCATCCACAGATTGTGTGTCGGAGTCACCGACTTGACATACTGCTCATATTCCTGCTTCTGCTGTGCATCCGGCTGTGCCGGATCTCCCGCCAGATGCGGAACTTCCTTCTGTGCGGTCTGCTGACTGTCCTGTTTTGTGCCATCCTGTTTCATATCCGTACCATACCTTTCCCCTGCCCGTCCGTTTTCACGGCAGGCCTGTTCTCTGACTGACTTCTCTGCTAACAGAATGCCCATTTCTTATGATTTTATGTACTGCGCATGCCTTCCCATTCATAGCCGATGATTCCATACCGCAGCCGCCACCGGGGTCTTGCGGTCGTAGCCACTGTTTTCCTTCTATAAAAAAGCAGATCATAGGTTTGAAGGGGGCTCTTTGGTAGTTTTTAACTTTCGATCTCTTTTCCTTCTCTTCCGGCCTGCTCGATCAGGGTCTTATCCACGTCGGTCTCGTAATTTTTGATGGAGACTTCCACGGGGGTAGGATCCTTGGTCAGGCGTCTTCCGCCGATATGGTTAAAGAACACGATGATCCCCGCCGCCAGTCCCAGGGAATAGGACACCTCCAGCGTGTTCAGGCCGCCGGGTTCTGCTCCCATGGCCATGCGGTATACCTCCGTGAAGACTTCGTTGATCCCCACGTCATTGTGATAGGCCATGATCGTATAGGCCGTACCGAAGAAGCTGATCAGGCACACAAAGGCCGCCTTGATCCATTGCTGCCAGCCCTTGTGTCTGTTGACGCTGATCCATTCCACCAGCACATCCGTCTCTCCTACCACCTGCACGTCGATCTCCGGACAGACTTCCTCCATGAGACTTACCAGTTTCAGACAGCTGATGACACAGCGTTTCCCTCCGTCCTTCGGGAAATGATGGACTTTGATGGCTTTTAATTTTGCCTGCAATACCGGATCCTGACAACGAAGCTCCGCCACATCCTTCAGGAACACGTCCTGCGCCTGTACCTCCGCACTTCTGTCACATTTCAGATAAACCGTCTGCTGCTTCATATCCTGTATCCCATCTTCCTTTCCTTCCACTCACATTTCTGTCCACCGGTGCCCCTTTCAGAACGCCCCTTAATAGTCGCTTCCTTGAAAACCGGTTCCGGCTTATTGCACGGTCCGGTGCAGTTCTGTGGCAAAATAGAACAGTGATCCACAGATTTTCCCCGCGGCCATCCCCAGAATGGCCCAGCCCAGTCCGTGGCGGAAGGAGATCCTTCTGGCGAAAATGGGGATACTGTCCAGCATCTCGGCAATGGCCAGCGCCAGACAGCCAATGAACATTCCGGCAAACAGGCCGAAGACTGCCTGTGCCCCCACACCGGCTGCCCTCCACAGTCCCGGATATGCCGGAAATCGTTCCTGCAGGTAACTTCCCCACTGACTGTATTCCGGAAAAACCGTGACAAAGCATCCCGACAGGGTTCCGAATATAACCATTTCTTCATACAGCAGGACGTAGCGCGCGGTGTGGGTCTTGCCCGCAAACCGGGGGATCAGCCCCACCGCCACCAGCACCGTGAACACTCCCGCCGCCGACAGCAGGCCGTAGCTGGCTCCTGTCACTATGAGTAGTAATTGTCTCATCAGCATTCCCGTTCCCCTTTCACAAAGTTTCGCTTTAGACAGTTGTCAGAGAATTTTTAAGATCACTTTCTGCACATAATAGAATGTCCCAAAAGCGAAAATCCTATGCGAATGGCATTTTCCCCGGGAATGTGCTATACTACGTTTATATGCGTACAATGCTGCCTCTGATATGGGGCGCTTTGTGAAAAAGATTGAAAATTTGTAACTATTCAGAGCCATGCAAATATCGTCAAAGATTCGTCGAATGCTTGCA
>OIZA01000741.1_pt1 | contig 14575 bp, 10 predicted proteins | sample 1588381 | NCBI WGS metagenome assembly OIZA01 (sample SAMN03283277) | human gut metagenome | biome: human-associated habitat; material: feces | host: Homo sapiens | place: Peru | collected 2012 | reverse complement strand
ATTGGATTTGTTACCCAAAACAAGAACCAATTACGAACCATTAACTATGATAAATAATAAAATAAAATGGTAAAGTAACAAACAAATAACAAAATACATACTTTGTTAAACATCTGCTATATGCTGTATATATTGGTATTTACGCGCGTTTTCTTATCATTTTGATTGTTGCATGATATTTGACGTTGTATTGGCGTTGTATCAGCGTTGCTCGTTTCGACATTCTGGGCAATGCGAAGGCCTTAACACGTGGAACGAGCGACAGGACTGGCTCCACGTTTTTCTATGCTATATGAGAGAACTTAAAAATAAACTGCCAATTCTGGAGTCGTTGGCTTATCAAGGAGCACCATGTGTAAAATGACCATATCATTTCAAAAAGACTTCAATCAAGAAGACTACTTATTCATAAATGGCATTCATGTATCAAAAACTATGTGGAAACAACAAGACGTTCCCATATACAGATATATGGACGCTGAATATTTACTGAGTTTGTTGGATTCCAAGAAATTATACATCAATAACCGTCAGAAGTTTGAAGATTTAAACGAACACGGATGGAAACTAGGACTAAAAGGCTCTTTTCCTCCAATTCCACAGGAAAAGAATAAGCAAAAACAGAAAGCATTGGACGAAGAATCCTATGCCAAATGGGCATCGGCCTATTCTTGCTGCATTTCATGTTGGACACGTGCCATTGGTAATAACACAGGTTGTTACTCAGAGAATTATCTTATGTGGAAAAATTATACTTCTAAGTATGGCATAAGAATAACAACAACCAATAAGAATTTAGTTAATTGTATAGACAACCATTTTAAAAAAGACATTATACTAGATAATGTAGCGTACTCTGAAGATGAGATACGTTCCTTTCACACAAAGGATATGATTTTCACCAAAAGAGCATTCTACAAAGATGAACGAGAGATTCGTTTGTGTCTATTAGATAACAGCAGTTATTATCTATTGGAGATTAATCCAGAAATTTTAATCAAAGAGATTATATTCTCTCCATTTATGCCAAAAGAAATCAGAGCAGTACTACAAAGCCATTTAGAGAACAAATACGAATGGCTCAAAGGAAAGATTTTCTGTTCACAAATTTGCACCAAGAATAATATATTTTAATTATCAAATAATACAAAATTATGAAGAATAAGATAAAATACATTTGTACAATAATCATAGTGCTCCTTTCATTTGCACAACAAATGAAAGCTCAACATAATACCGACATTAACATTGACGAAATAATGAGAAAAGCAGAGTATGGGGATGCTGTTTCTCAATACCAACTAGCTGCATTCTATCACAATGGGTATGGTATCAAAGAAGATCAAAAGCTAGCTTATTTCTGGGGATTAAAAGCTGCAAAACAAGATTTAGCACAAGCTCAATATTTAGTAGGATACCTATATGCTAACGGACAAGGCGTCACCAAAAATCTTGCTAATGCTATTATTTGGTGGAAGAAATGCGCTAATCATGAGAATGATACAGAATTGATGAAACACGATGATTTCAAATCTTGTATTGCAAATGCGCAATACTTTCTTGGGTATTGTTATCGCAATGGGGAAGAAGTAGAAAAAGATCCCAGCGAAGCATTCGCATGGATGAACAAAGCTGCAAAAAATGGTAATATTGATGCAATGTGGAATGTTGGTTTTTTATATCATGGTGGAATTGGTGTTAGTAAAGATTTATCAAAAGCATATGACTTTTTACAAAAAGCAGCAGAAAAAGGTTCTTCGAATGGAGCATTTTATCTTGGAGTTATGTATCTAGATGGAGACTTCGTCAAAAAAGATGAGGTGAAAGCTTTCTATTGGAACAAAAAGGCTGCAGAGTCAGGTTTCACAACAGCAGAACTTATGCTTGGTTCTTTATATTACAAACAAGGCGTTGGCACAAAGCAGGACTATAAAAAAGCAAACGAATGGCTTACAAAAGCCGCAAATAAAGGTGTACCCCAAGCATTATGTGACTTAGGATGGTCATATTATTTAGGACAAGGAGTATCAAAAAACTATCCAGAAGCACTTCGTCTATTCTCCAAAGCTACAGAAAAAAACTATCCAGATGGTTACAATGGAATTGCATATTGCAAATTCTATGGATTTGGCACGAAAAAAAACGAAGATGAAGCTATAAGTTTAATAGATAAAGCTATAGAACTAAGTAACAATGACAATAGATTCTTAGATACAAAAGGAGAATTTTATTGTAAGTTAGGTTATGTTGACAAAGCTAAAGAAATATACGACCAAATTGTCAACAATGACTCCACATATTACAACGGCACATCAAATTCTTATCTAGCTGGCTATTTCAATAATCTGCAACATATCGATACAGACGACAACATACCTTGCACTACTGCTAATAGCAAAAATGTATTTGCCGTTATTATCGCAAATGAGAAATATCAAAGTGAGAAAAACGTACAGTATGCAAATCGTGATGGAAAAATCTTTTCAGAGTACTGCTATAAGACATTAGGTATTCCTGAAAAGAACATACATTTTATATCTAACGCAACTCTGAACAATATAAAACATGGGATAAAATGGCTGCAAGATGTTATCAATGCATACAATGGAGATGCACGTATTATATTCTACTATGCAGGTCATGGTATTCCTGACGAAAAGAATAAAAGTGCTTACCTGCTTCCAGTTGACGGCTATGGCTCTGATGTAACAACAGGATACGCCTTAGAAGACTTATATAAAGCGTTGGGAAACCGGCCTTCAAAATCGGTGACAGTATTTCTCGATGCATGCTTCAGCGGTGCAAACCGTGATGGAAACATGTTAGCTTCGGCTCGCGGTATTGCCATAAAGGTAAAATCTAGCAGTCCAACAGGCAATATGGTAGTATTCACAGCCGCACAAGGAGATGAAACCGCCTACCCATACAAAGAGCGAAGTCATGGTCTCTTCACTTACTATCTCTTGAAGAAGCTTCAAGAAACAAAAGGAAATGTTACTTTAGGCGAGCTTGGCGACTACATACAAACACAAGTAAAACGCCAATCTGTAGTAACGAATGGCAAACTACAATCACCAGCAATTCTCACAGCACCAAAGCTTGGGAATAATTGGAAAAATTGGAAACTGAAATAAAGCTATTTTGTTTCAGGTTCGCCTATCTAGAGTTATTTACACAATAACGAAAATGGGCGTTTTTTTACCCATATCTACGTTTTTTTATGAGATATGGGTAAAAAATCGCCCATTTTTACAATTATTCACTAAACAGGTCATCTACTATAACCTCGCTCTGCACCCTATTCCAATAGGCATTATGAGCTACCCCATAAGTGGTAACCATCGTAAGATGAATCGCCTTACGATGAGAAACGGAAGCACCAAAGCGGGAGAGCTTGTGACGAAGAACTGCATCGTAATCCTTATCTATCACAAACTCATTCTGCGAGAACTTCATCTCGCAGATATTGACCGTATTATCGGCTCGCTCTATCAGCATATCAATCTGCGCTCCTGCACCATAAACCGGGTCATCTTTCACCAGCCAGGAATACGTATTGGTAACAACGCCCGAGATGCCAAGCGCCTGCTTGATTTGAGGAATATGCTGGAAACATACCCGCTCGAAAGCCAAGCCGCACCACGAATACCGGAGAGGCGAAGTATAATTGTGAGACCAGAACGAAGGATCATCAGTTTTGTTCTCCTGCATGAACTTCAGGAAGAACAAAGAGAAATTATCCATCAGGCGATAGATGGCATTATATTTCCTGGCACCATAGGCATTGGTACGGACGATAAAGCCACAATGCTCCAAATCTTCCAAGATTCGGGAAAGATTGCCATTATCCGCAACTCCCAGACCAGACACTATCTCCTCTCTACGCATTCCGCCTAACTTCTTCCCCAAGATACTCACCACATCTATATATTTATCAGAATTACGGAAGAGAGAATCATACAACTCCCTGAACTCATAATGCAAAAGGCCCTGAGGTGCAAAGAAAAGAGAATCTATATTCTGTGCCAAGCTCCTGCCCTTCTGCATCAAAGACCAATAATAGGGAACACCACCCATCACCATATACGCTTCCAGCAAATCATATCGAGAATAAGCCAAGCCCATAGCCTCGCTATATTCCTCACACTCGTGAAGGGTGAAAGGCTCCAGGAATATCTGATAGTTCACACGATTATGAAGTCCGCCATGATTCCTGAAGATCTTATTGATAATCCAGGATGTGGCAGAACCGCAAATAATGAGCAGGATGTCGTCTCGCATGGCAGCCCATCCATTCCAGAAGAACTCCAAGGCCGTGACAAACTTAGACCTAGGCGTATCCATCCAAGGCATTTCGTCGATGAAAACAACTTTCTTCTTCGCTGATGACTGGCGAATAAGCTCCTTCAACATATCGAAAGCCTCCAGCCAATGCTTGGGGGTAGAAGGCGCAGCATATCCTGCGTTCTCTAAAGAAGAACGCCAACCATACAGTTGCTCTTGCAAAGACCCATTAGCAAGACCGGAATGAGAAAAAGTAAACTTATCCTTAAACGTCTGTTTGATGAGATAAGTCTTTCCCACACGTCTTCTTCCATACAACGCAACGAATCTTGAGTCATCGGAATTATAAGCTTCCAGCAACTCAGCCTGCTGTTTCTTTCTGCCTATCAACATATTATAATCCTCCCTAATTGATGATTCTACTTATTAAACTAGGGGCAAAGATAATAAAAACAATCGGTATAATTGGCGGAAAATACATTTTTTAACCCACATTCCGCCAAGTATACGCTTATAATTGGCGGAAAACGCCTTTTTCAACCCCTTTTCCGCCAAGTATAGCAAGCCAACCGCTCTTGATTTAAATTAAATCTTTACATGCAGGATAAAATAAATCACATTTTACTTTGTTATTTCAAGGAAAGACATTACCTTTGCACCCCGAATGCCGAAAACCGTGCAGGCTTGCGGCTTCAAATTATTAATCATTTATAAACATTTTATTTAATGTACAAAACAATTTTCAACAAGCGCAACAGCTTGAAGTTCAACCGATTCTCTAACAAGAATTACTCACTCTTCGCAGTTTTGGGAAGAGAGGTACTTGTTGGTGCACTCAGCGTTGCTACCCTGAGCCATGCTAAGGCTGCAGGCGTAAGCACAGAGGGAGCCAAGGTTGATTCTACCCTCTACAAGGGCGGAAAGGCTTACGAGCTAGATGCGGTGAGCGTTACCGGATCTCGTGCGCCGATGACTGTAGAGCAGTCACCTAAGATTGTGTCTGTCATTACCCGCGACGATATTCATCGTGCGGCTGCGCAGACTATCAACGATGTATTGAAATTAGCTACCGGCGTGGATGTCCGTCAGCGTGGTGGCTTTGGTGTTCAGACGGATATCTCCATCAATGGTGGAACCTTCGATCAGATTACCATTCTCCTGAATGGCATCAACATTTCCAATCCACAAACTGGTCACAATGCTTCTGATTTTCCTGTAGCTCTTGCCGACATCGACCACATCGAAGTGCTCGAGGGGGCAGCATCACGCGTATTCGGAACTTCAGCCTTTAATGGTGCCATCAATATCGTGACCAAGAAGGCAAAGAATGATGGAGTATCTGCAAGTGTAGAAGGCGGAAGCTTTGGAAGTTTCGGAGCACAGGGACGTGTGCAGACGGCTTTTGAAACAGGCAAGTGGACTCAGGCTTATTCCGCAAGCGGAGGTTACAAGCGTTCAGACGGCGGAACTGACAACAGCGACTTCGAGAAAGGACAAGGCTTCGGACAGATTAGCCTGAGCTACGACCAGCGTTTCGACATCAATGCCCAGGTGGGGATCTCTACCCAGAGCTACGGTGCCAATACTTTCTACAGCGCCAAATACAACAACCAATATGAGAAGACAGACCACGGTATGGCTTCGCTCAACCTGAGTCTGCACAACCAGGAGAAGACCTGGGAGATTGCGCCTCAATTCTATTATAACAAATTCAAGGACCATTATCAGCTGATTCGCGGTATGGCTGGAGCCAAGGCGGGCGAGAACTATCACAACCTCGATGTTTATGGTGGTGGTCTGAATGCCAACGTGGCTTGGGCTTTGGGTAAGACCGCAGTGGGTTTCGACATCAGTAAGGAGTGCATCTACTCTACTGCATTGGGCGAGGAACTCGCAGAGAAAGACTATAAGGATATTTCGGGTTCCGACCGCCAATATACCCGAAAGGGTGAGCGCACCAATACCAACATCATGCTGGAGCACAACTTCATCTTCGGCGGCTTCACCTTGTCGGCTGGTGTCTTGGCCAACAAGAATACAGGTTTGGACAACGACTTCCGTTTCTATCCGGGTGTAGATATGAGTTATCGTCCTAACGACAACTGGAAGTTCTACGCATCCTGGAACAAGGCTCTGAGAATGCCTACCTACACCGACTTATATATAAGTAATGTGGTGCAGCAGGGCGACATCAACCTAAACCCGGAGAAGAACTCAACCTTCAAGGTGGGAACCCAGTATCGCCAGACTGGTTTTGCCGCAACCGTAAGCGGATTCTACGCACACGGCACCAACATGATTGACTGGGTTCAGACTTCCGTGACCGAGCAGAATGACAGCAAGTATCATGTGATGAACATCGGAAAGCTCAACAACATGGGATACAACGTGGATGCAACTATCTACATGAGAGAGTTGGTACCAAACAGTTTCATTACTCGCATCAAGTTGGGTTATGCTTACATTTATCAGGATCATAAGACCGAGACCAACATTCTGAAATCACTCTACGCATTGGAGTATCTGAAGCACAAGGCAGTATTCGGTCTGGATCATCAGATCTGGAACAAGCTTTCTGCTTCCTGGAGCGTAAGATGGCAGCAGAGAATGAATGGCTATCATCCATACACCAAGGTGGATTGCAAGCTGATGTGGGATGAGAAGAAATACAATATCTTCGTGAAAGCAGATAATATCACTTGCCACCGCTACTACGACCTCACTGCTGTTAAGCAGCCAGGTTTGTGGATTATGGCAGGAGCCAGCGTAAATCTCGGCTGGTAATATAAAACAAAAAAAGTCTTCAAGCCAAAATGGCTTGAAGACTTTTTCCGTTTATTCCGGTTTCTGATATTTTCCATTCACTTTAATCGGTTCGAGATGGATTCCCACATGGGTATCTGCGCCGAAGTGCTGCTTCAATCTAGTTTCTATATGAGTAGCATGTTCATGCGCCTCATAAAGCGAGAGAGAACCCGGCATGCGGACATGCATTTCTATCGCAATCTTGTTTCCGATGCGACGGGTACGCAGGTTATGAATCTCTCCTACTCCCTGCTCTTCATTTGCAATCTTCAGGATTTCATCTTCCTCAGTTTCTGAAAGACTGGCATCCGTCAGTTCTTTCACAGACTGCATCACCAGTCCCCAGGCGGCCTTGATGATGAAGGCACTCACGATGATGGCAGCCAGCGGATCGAGCACCGCCCATTTTTCTCCCAAGATGATGGCGCCACCTATACCGAACATCGTTCCGATACTCGATAAAGCATCGCTGCGATGATGCCAGGCATTCGCCACCACAGCCTCGGAATGATATTTCTTGCCGGCTTTTACCGTAAACTGATAAGCCCACTCCTTCATCACGATGCTCAGGATGGCAGCCAGCAAGGCAACAATGCCCGGCTGCTGCAATGTTTCGCCGCAGATGGCACGATAGGTCTTGGTAACGCCCGAATAGCAGATCATCACACCCACCACGAAGAGCGAAATGCCGATAATGGCAGTGGCAAGCGTCTCGTATTTGCCATGTCCATAATCATGGTCCTTATCCATAGGCTTATTGCCCAGTTTTACGAATACCAGTACCACCACATCGGTGGCGAAATCGGTAAGCGAGTGGATAGCATCCGCTATCATAGCTGCCGAATGTCCGAGGATACCTGCAGCAAACTTCAGTACGAGCAGCACCACATTGATGATGCTTCCCGCTATCGTCACCTTATATACTTCCTTTACTCTATCCATAACTGTTTTTGTATAACGGCTTTCCTTTCAAGCCTCCCTGTTTTTGTATAATTATCTCCCACTTCGTGGAATTAGGGCGCAAAGGTAAGGCAAAATTATGAAAGCGGATAAGAAATGCGATTAAAAAAATATAAAAAGCACCTTATACTTGCTACTTTATCAGCTAAACTTCGTACATTTGCAATTAATTTAATGGCCATTACATTATGAAGTTTTACGATAGAAGCCAATGAACAGAGTACCACAACATAAATCAGCGCAATACACAACGTACGTAAGATAAAAGTTTGTTTTCACTTTATGAATAGGGAATAATGTGATGACAAAGCGCAAAACTCTCGGATTTTTGTGATAAAACACCTTAAAACAACAGGAATTTTGTGATTTTCAGAGTAAATTCCTTTGGAATTTTGTGATAAAGTTGTATCTTTGCACTCGGATAAGAACTATAAATATATTGATTATGAAGCTTTTGCGCAGAAAGATTGATAATTATCTCAAGGAATGGAAAAGCGATAAGGGGAGAATGCCCCTCATCGTGAAGGGAGCACGACAAGTGGGAAAGACCGCTTCCATCCTACAATTCGCCCATGACAACTATCAAAATGTGGTTGCCATCAACTTCGTATTGCAACAAAAATACAAGGCAATCTTCGAAGAAGGTTACGAGGTGGATAGCATCATCCAGAACCTCACCCTCATCAATCCTTCTCTCAAGATAGAAGCAGGTAACACTCTCATCTTCTTCGATGAGATGCAGGATTGTCCTACCTGCGCCACCAGTCTGAAAGCCTTCAAGATAGATGGCAGGTACGATGTTATCTGCTCCGGTTCGCTCATGGGTATCAATTATCGCGAGATAGAATCGAACAGCGTAGGATATAAGGAAGACTACACGATGCACTCAATGGATTTCGAGGAATTCCTATGGGCAAAGGGCTATGATTTTGCCTTTATAGAACGCCTTTACGAAAAGATGGCCTCCATCACACCACTTTCTAATATAGAAATGAATGTGTTGGAGAGGCTATTCCGTGAATACATGACCATCGGAGGGATGCCTGCCGTAGTCAATATGTTCGTGAGTAACGGAAACTTCAGCGGCACGCTCAAGATGCAGCACCAGCTCCTTCTTGACTATGAGGAAGACATTACGAAATATGCACAAGGGCTCGACAAAGGAAAAATCAAGAACGTGTACGATCATATTTCTGTCTTCCTGGGACAAGACAACAAGAAATTCCAGATAAGCAAGATTGCCCATGGAGCTAGAAACAGAGAATACGTAGGCACCATCGAATGGCTTCGTGATGCAGGTATCATCAACGTCTGCTATTGTCTCGCTCAAGTATCCTTACCTCTGAAAGGCAACTACGATCCGAAATCATACAAACTCTATTATAAGGACACGGGCTTGCTGGTTGCTTCGCTAGATGAGGAATCGCAAGAAGACATCAGAGTGAACAAGAACTATGGTACCTACAAGGGCGCCATCTACGAAAACATCGTTGGCGATATGCTGGTAAAGCAAGGCTATAATCTTTACTTCTATCGCAACGAGAAATCTACCCTAGAAATGGATTTCTTCATTCGTGACGCCCAGTCGCTCATCCCTGTTGAAGTAAAAGCCACGGATAATGCCACCAGGTCGCTCGCCAAGCTAACAGCACAAGACGGCAAATATCCCGACATCAAATACGGCATCAAACTCTGCAATAAGAACATCGGTTTCAATGGCAAGTTTTACACCTTCCCCTACTTCCTCACCTTCCTACTCAAACGATTTGTGAGAAGGGAAAGATAGAAATGCAGAAAAATCATCTCTCTCTGAGGGTTGATTCTGTATTTACCATTATAAGTTAACGAACTTAAAATATCATGCTGTAACCGTTAATTCTACGAAAGAAAAATGCGGAAATCCGCAAAAATCCTACGTAGAATCAATAAAAGTATTATTTTTGCAAAAGAAAAATGCGGAAATCCGCAATAATCTTTCCTGTTATGATTATAAATAGAGACAAATATCTACAAGAGTTGGTTAGTTCACGCCATAATGGACTGGTAAAAATCATTACCGGTATGCGCCGTTGCGGAAAATCCTTTCTGCTGTTTCGTCTCTTCAAGCGTTTCCTTGAAGACGATGGAGTCATGCCCGACCACATCATAGAAATGGCATTCGATGACTATGCCTTCAAGGAGTTTCGCAATCCCGACAAGTTTTATAAGTATGTAAAAGAGAAGATTGCTGACGACCAACCTTATTACATTCTGCTTGATGAGGTACAGATGCTTGACGAGTTTGAAGATGTACTAAATGGATTATTGCATATTCCCAATGCTGATGTTTATGTGACGGGAAGCAATGCACGCTTCCTATCCAAGGATATAATAACTGAATTTCGTGGACGAGGATACCAAATACACGTTTCACCACTCAGCTTTGCTGAATTTATGACCATATATGATGGCGACAAGCAGGATGGCTGGAACGAATATTTGCTTTATGGTGGTCTTCCGCCTGTTGTTCTACAAAAGACAGAAGAAGAGAAAGTGAGACTTCTGAACAGCCTCTTGACTGAGACTTACATGATAGATGTCATCAACAGAAACAAGATAAAGAACGATGCAGAACTCAACGATTTATTCAAGATTCTCGCATCAGGAATTGGCGGACTTACCAATCCGCAACGACTTGCCAATACTTTCCAATCTGTAAAGAATGTCTCTATAAGCTCTGCAACCATCAAGAAATACATCGAATATCTTTCAGATGCATTCTTACTTGAGCCATGCAATCGCTATGACGTAAAAGGTCGTAAGTATATCGGAACGCCATTGAAATATTATTTTTCTGACTTAGGCATTCGCAATGCACTTCTCGGCTTCCGCCAACAAGAGAAAACCCATCTGATGGAGAATGCCATCTATAATGAACTTCGCTATCGTGGATATAGTGTGGACATTGGCAACGTGGAAATCAACGGCGTGGACGAAAAAGGAACCAAAGTGAGACGGATACTTGAAGTTGACTTTGTTTGCAACCAAGGCTACAAACGCTGCTACATCCAGTCGGCTCTCAGTCTACCCGACAAAGAGAAGACGAAACAAGAACTTGCCTCTTTGCTACGTATAGACGATAGTTTTATGAAGTATGTGATAACAGGCGACATCATCAAGAAATACCAAAACAATGACGGCATCGTATTTATGGACGTATTTGATTTCCTGTTGGATAAAGAATCAATATAAACATGAAACACTAAAGGCTAATGGATTTTTACATTTCCATTAGCCTTTGGTGTTATTACTCTTTCTTCAATAAGGAAGCAAAGATGAAGACAATTTTACCATCACTTCGCTTGAAGTTGGTCAGTTGCTCCATTGCCTTGACATACCCCACTGAATTTTCACGAATATTCTCAATGATTTCCGTATCAGAAGTACCATCTGACTTTTCCGTTGTATGGATTATCATATCTTGCGTGATGTTAGAGCCATTCAAGAATCGAGAGGCTTGCGCCATAGCCTTCACTGAAGCCACACGATTGATAATACTTTCGTTGTCCTTATACTTAGCAGGTTCTAATGCCAACACAGAAATCAAGTAAGCATTGTCATAATCATTCACTGCACGCACACCTTCAAAGGGTGCATTGTTGTACATGCGGACAAGGAAGTTGGTAAATGCTACCTTGTCACTGGAATATCCTTGGGCATACAAGCCCAAGGATACCATCGTCAACAATGCTACTAATAAAAGTTTCTTCATTTATACTCTATTTACTCTTAGGCATCAACTTGAAATCAGAATACTTTGAAATTTCTGAAGCAGGGATTCTGAATGTTAATATCCAATATGCATAATTGTCATTATCCTTCATGCCACTAAGGAGCATCCTCGAAGCCTCACTTTGGGAATATTCATATTTAGGCAAGTGCAAATATATATTTACACCCTCCTTAAACAGGCCTGTACCTTGTGTAAAATAACCCCAACCATTGCGATTCATTATGCCATCTTTTTCCAATCTTTTATAATCACTTACCGTTCCCCCTAAACGGCTGTCATGTGTACAATCATCTATAGCCATTAATTGTCCTTGAAACATAGAAGAATTACCCAAGTTATCAACTATTTTAAAATTCGAAAATTCAGAGGCAAAGAGTGAAATGAACTTCAAAAGCCATTTATCAATGTCTTCCTTTGAATTTCTGAATGTAAGTTGCCAATAATTTTCAAAAGACTTGCAATAACCAGGCATAAAAATATGTATTTCCGACAACGTCATCCCCACTTTCTTGTATTCAGCAATTTCTTCCTTGCTTAAGGATATTGCTTTCAATGTTTCATATATATTACTCAAAGCCTTCTTCGTATTATCATTTGATTCCATAACAACATTCATCACCATCTCATAGTAACCATCCGTTAAACTCTGAAAATGATTATATTGTTGTTTCAATTTTGGATCTGGCAAATTTGAATCCATAATTTTTGCTGTAGGAACAGTCGGATCCAACACATATAGTTTTTTATCAAAAGCCACAGGCAACAATTCCTTTGTCATGGACAACACATTCTGCAAAGCTAGCAACTCGCTTTTCTTATTCAATTCTTTCATCTTCATATTTTGAGCAAACGTAGCTCCTGCAAACTCGGTTGATGCACCTTTCGACTTGGCATAGCTAACAAGTTTGGAAATGCACACTGTAGCATCTACAGTTACCATAACCTGCCCATCTTCACATTTCACCTCGCTAAGTACATTATATGACTTTATGTTACCATTCGAGATGGTTACAATTTCATCCTTTACAAGGTCATCATTGAGAATCGTTGTGTTAGCTGATACGAATGTGCCATAAGCTTGTTCTATAGCACTTCGTAAGGCTACTGCTGTAGCTTTTTCACTATCTACAGCTTTACCAGAAACGACCAAAGTAATTTCATCGTTTGTATTTGTTACATTTGTTACACTATTACCATTAGTACGGCTGGTTGCAACTTCCGTAGTCTTTGCGTTATTATTGTTGCTTTTCTCTACAGTCTTCTGCAAAAGACGATTAGCCAACCCTCGCAATGCGGCCTGTCCATAAGAAACTGTGCTAAAAGTTGGAGCTAAAGCCAACAACACTACAAAAAATAAAATCTTTGTTTTCATAAGTTCATTATTTATTAAAATTATTATTAATCACCTTTATAATAGCGTTTACATAATTTTCTCTTTCAATTGAACGTTGGGCAGGATGGTATGTATCAAGACAAAGTCTGCCATCTTTACGATAAACAAACATATATTTATCATTGCCCAAAGGGACGGTTTCATGTTCCGTATGCTCATCTATTCCCCAATCCTTCTTGAAAAGCCACATTGTATTAGCAAAACAGATTACTTGTGGGTCGTACAGACGTATTTGCTCTTCGACAATATCTTTCCATTGGTCATAGGCTTGAGCCAATTCCTTGTCGGAAGTGGTTCTATAACCTGGCATCTTGTCAACATTGATATAAGCAATATCTTTCAACACCTCCAACATAGACTTGTCATCACGAATGTACGGCATGTCATTATATAATTTGTTTTTGCGTATACCAACAAGACTATATACTATGGGCTGCCAAGTCATATTAGTATGGGCATCGCTATTCTCGAATGCTCCATAAACTTCCCATCCGCCACCATGCGGTTTACCTTTCTTCATGTCATCATACGGTTGCTTCAATATCCACATGATACGAGGCGAAGACTGACAATAGCCTTCGATATTGAATACTCCATCAGGCAATGGGCAAAGGTCATCTGTCGAAATGCCCAGTTCTTTTGCCCTTGCATAAATCTCTTCCTTGATTTTCTCCTGTCCCTTGCGAACGTCTTCTGGAGATAACACACCTGTATTTACCATATATATTCACGTTTTATATTGTTAAACGTTACCACCATCCTCGGATGATGTTTTTTACTATACTTTGAGGTTGATTGTTTGCCCAAGCCATGCCTACATCGCGGCAAGCCTTAATCATGCTTCGTTTGTTTGCTTGGCTGTCCTCGTATTGTTTCATTTGGAAGTTCCATTCACGAAGTTCATCAGCTTTCAGCTTGGAAGCCACTTCTTTACGCAGATTCTCGACATCAGAGTAGCACGAACTGTATGGCGATATAGTATTGAGGAACTTTGCAACCTCGTTGGCTCCTTCAACATTTGGACATTTCATCCACACATTGCGTGCCTTGTTTAACTGCTGCAAGCCTTTTGCATCTATCTTCTGTTGGTATAAAGATGTGGCTGTTGACTGGCATTGAGCATAACAATCCCCACAAACATTAGGCACAGCCATCATTCGTGATATCGCCTCGTCATAATTACCGATAGATGCCATTGTGCGAGCCTTGCTTATCTCTTCTGCACAATGATTAGTGTAAAAATCAATAATTTTGCTCTTTGCCTTTTCCAGCATCTCGCCAAAGTCTTTATGATTAGGGGTTAGTTTGCTAAAAGCACTAATCATAGCCTTGTTTTCATTGGTACCAATTCCTTGGAGCGA
>OIZA01000739.1_pt1 | contig 14582 bp, 20 predicted proteins | sample 1588381 | NCBI WGS metagenome assembly OIZA01 (sample SAMN03283277) | human gut metagenome | biome: human-associated habitat; material: feces | host: Homo sapiens | place: Peru | collected 2012 | reverse complement strand
ATAATGAGCGTTATATCCAAGAAGCAATTAATGAACTAGTAAGAGGAAAGGTTCTTCTAGTCATTGCCCATCGACTAAAAACGATTGCAAATGCAAATCAGATTCTTGTAATTGATAATGGAAAAATTGTAGAGACTGGAACACACGACAAACTTTTGAAAAAAGGTGGGGTATATGCTAACCTTTTTAATAAATCTAACCGGAAAACAGGTTGGGAATTATAAATATGGAGGAAATAATTATGAAAAATAAGGACAATGCATTGAACGGAAAAGATTTCATTAATATTGGTATTTTTACTGCAATCTATATGGTAATTGTAATTGTAATTGCATGCACTGTAGGCTTGGTTCCTATTGGATTTATATTGTTACCAGTGATTATTCCTGTTATTGGCGGCATTCCTATGATGATGTATTTTACGAAGATCAAAAAGTTTGGTATGATACTGATTTTTGAAATTCTCTTTGGCATTGTGATGATTTTAACAGGTATGGGCTACGATTTGCTTCTATGGGGAATTGTAGTGGGGATTATTGGAGAACTGATCTTAAGAGCTGCCAGATATTCTAGTGGGAAAATGGCTGTTTTCTGCTATGGGGTGTTGTCTACTTGCATCTGTGGAAATTATATTCATTGAATTTCAGCCAGTGAGGAGTGGTTAACAGAGCAGACAGCGACTTATGGCGATACTTATGTATATACGATACATGGAATTTTAACGAATGGCTGGGCGTTCCCTGTCATGATCATCGGAGGATTTCTTTCTGGTATTATTGGTGGTCTGATCGGGAGAAAAGTAATGAAAAAACACTTTGAAAAAAGTGGTTTAGTATAAGTGGGGAAATTATGATAAGTGATATTTATGACACAACAGCAAAAGCAAAACAATTATATTTAGATCCGCGGACAAAAATATTACTTTGCCTTACGATATCATCCATTATGCTGGTATCATCGAACTCCGAAACGGTTAAAGTGATGAAAATTGCTTTTTCGATTGTTCCATTTATATTTTTGCTGATATTAAAGAAATTTAAAATGGCAGCATATTATTTTATTATGTACAGTTTTTCGGCAGTAATACCGAGACTTTTAATACCATATCTTCCGAATGTTATTAATGTTTTATTCACAGGAATGATTGCGCTTTTTACGCAATCCCATGAAGATGTTGGAATATAGGATGGTGCCTTTTTTAACCAGTATAGTTTCAATAGGAAATGACTTATCCGCTTCAGCTCTTACCAGAGGACTGAATGCTCCGGTACATAGGACAAATGTATGCCCGATAGGTTTTACCTGGCGTGATGGTATTGTCTTTTTTGTAACCATTTGTTGTCTTATAATATTTATTTTTTTTAGATAGGAGTAACTGACCAATGATAGACTTAAAAAATGTAGATTTTATATATAACAATGCAAAAACGGATACAGGTGTGCATCAGGTTAACCTGGAGATACCGAAAGGACAGGTGGTTTTGCTTTGCGGAAGTTCCGGTTGCGGTAAAACAACATTATCGGCTGTGAAAATATTGGTATGGAAAAAGAGTTGATTTATCAAAGATTTGAAGAAATTGTAAAGAAACTGAATATTTCTCCATTACTCGGAAGAAGTTTATTTGCATTATCTGGCGGCCAGAAACAGAAAATTGCCTGTGCATCTGTAGCGGCTCTGTTTCCGGAAATATTGGTAATGGATGAACCTTCCTCAAATTTGGACATAGAAACTATTTATGAGCTTGCCGGGATCATCCGGCAATGGAAAAAAGAGGGGAAAACTGTAGTTATTGCAGAACACAGATTATATTGGCTGATGGATATTGCTGATCGTGTGATTTACATAAAGGAAGGTAAAATTTTACAGGATTTTACAATTGATCAATTTAAAAAATTACCGACAAGTACATTGGCAAAAATGGGATTGAGATCCAGAAGAATATCTTTTGATAATATCCGGATATCAACAGTTGAAAGCCGGGATTATATACAGTTTAAAGATTTTTCATTTTCCTATGAAAAAGAAAAAAACGTGAATATCTTCTGTCCATGGAAAACAGCAATGACAATGAAAGTTTAAAGAAGGCGAAAGCAGTAAAGATTTTAAAGGCTTTGAATCTTGATGAATTTCAAGAAGTACATCCAATGTCTCTTTCAGGCGGACAAAAGCAAAGGGTTTCTGTTGCCTGTGCGCTCGCATCAGATAAAAAAATATTAGTGTATGATGAACCAACGAGCGGATTAGATTATACAAGGATGCTGGATGTTGCAGAAGCAATAAAAAATATGCAGAAAAGAGGAAAAACTCAGTTTGTTATTACCCATGATCCGGAATTGATCGAGAGATGCTGTGATTACTTAATGTTTATGGAAAATGGATTCGTGATGGAAGCAGGGACTATAGAAGGAGAAAGGCTGCGTAGAATGAAAGAATTCTTTATGGTATGAATCTGACCGCAATGCCGAAACTGCTTCAGCCACGGATCAACGGTGTGCGAAGCGCGGACATCACCGATGTGGTTACCAACACTGCTGGCGGTCTGAGGATTCGGTGGAGTTTATAGAAGCAGACAGGTTATTTGTGAAAATTTTACTTGACAAGTAACCGAACGGTAACTATAATGAGAGTAACCGATTTAAAGGAGGATGATTATGGCTGGGGATACGAAAGAGCGGATTTTGGAAACTGCGTTGGAGCTGTTTGCGCAGAGCGGATATCTTGGGACATCCATGAATGACATTGCCAAGCAGCTGGGGATTACCAAAGCAGCTTTGTATAAGCATTATACCAGCAAGCAGGAAATTCTGGACCGGATCGTGGAACGCATGAATGAAATGGACTATGAACGCGCCAAGGAGTATGAAATGCCGGAAACGGAGCCAAACGGTTTTGCGGAGGCCTATCTGAGCATTCCCATTGAAAAAATCCGCGCTTATAGTGAGGCACAATTCTATCATTGGACGAAAGAGCCGTTTTCCGCAAATTTCCGTAAGATGTTGACACTGGAACAGTATCGCGCCCCGGAACTTGCGCAGCTTTACCAGAATTACCTTGCAACCGGGCCGGTGAAGTACATGGCGGCGATTTTCCGTAAGCTGACGGATTCGGACGAGACTGCCATGCAGCTGGCGTTGGAATTCTATGGACCGATTTATCTGCTTTACAGCGTCTATGACGGCGCGCAGGATAAAGAATCCATTTTGCCCATGCTGGATGCACACATTGACCGGTTTATTGCCAGGGTCGAATCCGGTTACAGAAAGGATAGGAGACGGAATTGAAAACCTGCCTCTGTTCTGTCCAAAGTGCAGGCATGCGAGTAGCATCAACGCAAAGAAATTTATTATTGAAACCAAAGAAACCAGACGCTAAGACGCAGTGCTGATCGAGGGACCGATCATGTGCTGCGCCTTATTTTTTTGAAAAGAGGATTGTATGATGATGTGTCCAAAATGTGGAAAAGAAATGAGAAAGGGCTACCTTTTTTGTAGCAAAGACGGGGCTTTCAGCTTCGCAAATGAAGTGCCGGGAGCCTTTGAAAATGCGAGAACGGCAGATGGATTTGTGGAGATCACGGCGCTAAAGGCAGGTGATAGGACAAGGGTGGAAGCCTGCTGCTGTGAAGCATGCAGAATGATTATGATTCAGTATTGAAGGGAGTGAAGTATATGCCACAAATGAACAAGGGGGGAAAATTTATTTTCGGAGAGTCGGTGATCCGCCAGGATGGGCTTGTGCAGCTCCCGCCGCAGGCAGTAGATGAGTACCATATCGCTTCGGAAGGAAAGGTATATCTGTTTACCGGGAGTAAGAGTACAGGCGGTTTCTGTGTGACGCGGCGGGGGCTGTTCCTGCCATCACAGCTCGGACACGTCCTGACCGAAACCCCGGAGCTTTTGCGTTACGAAGCCCCCGCAGGCACATTCCTTCCTTACAAGGGGCGCTCCTATTGCTGGACGGGCATCTCAGAAACCGGCGAGATCAGGCTGACAGAAGAAATGCTGGCATTTCTGCATCTGGAGCCTGAAATGAGGCTTTTATCTATTCGCAGCAGTGATATCGCCTTTACCATGGGGGCAAAAGGACCATTGCTGGAAAAAGCGGCTCATTTCAATGGCGAAATTCCGTTATTTTAGTAGAAAGGAGTGAAAATCATGGGTGATCCGACAAAGTTTCGTTATATTTGGGAGTATTACGCTTTTCATGCTGCCGTTGTGCTGCTTTTGCTTGTAGAGCTGTTCATTTTTATCTACACAATTCGCCGCAATAGCTGTACTCAGGCTGCGAAGCAGGATTATGGAACGAAATGGCTGCTGTATGTTAATTTTGCCGGTTGCCTCTTTGTCAGTGTTTACTCCGTCAGTCAGGCTGCACCGGTGCTGCTGCGGCAGATGATGTTTTCTCCGTTCGTTGCGGATATTGGGATCATTTTTATTCTGGCAGGGATCGTAATTCGGCTTTGTGCCGTGCTGACCCTGAAAAAGGCCTTTACGCTTCATGTGCAAACATCAGCCGGACAGCATCTGGTCACATCCGGGCTATATCATGTGATCCGCCATCCTGCGTATTCCGGGAGTGTTCTGAGCCTGTTTGGAGTGGCGTTGGCACTTAGAAATATTGTTGCTGTATGCCTTGTGCTTTTTGGCTGTCTCATCTGCTATGGGATGAGAATCCGAGTAGAAGAAAAGGCTCTGCAAGCGCAGTTCGGCAAGGAATACGCAGATTATAAGCGCAGCACCTACAAACTGCTGCCGTACATTTTTTGAAGGAAAACGACTATGAATATTACCGTTATTTATGCGACTGGCCGAAAGGCGCGGTCATGTACTTATAACATTGCACAACTGCTCATCAAAGAGCTTTTGGACAATGACAAACTCTTTGAGTTCCAGCTTCCGGGGGATATGTCCCATATCTGTGTGGGGTGCTATGCCTGTATCAAGGGACAGGAGCAGAAATGCGGAGGTGCTGCCGCGCTTGCACCGATCCTTGCCGCCATGGAGCAGTCCGAGCTTATTATCTTCTGCACACCGACCTATGTATTCCATGTTCCGGGGCAGATGAAAACGCTTCTGGATCACTTCGCTTACCGCTGGATGATCCACCGCCCGGATCTGTCCTTTATGAGGAAACAGGCCGTTATCATCAATACAGCCGGTGGCGGCGGAATGAGATCGACAGTCCGGGAGCTCAAAGACAGCACCGACTATTGGGGCATTGCCAGGACACATATTCTTTCGCAGAAAGTGTGGGATTACGATTGGACAAGTTTGCCTGAGTCGTTCCGCGCCTCGGCGGAGGCCAGGGTAAAGCGGACAGCCCGGAGCGTCCGGTGTCACGCTGGGCATCTGACTCCATCCGTCAAGGTGAGATGCCTGTTTACGCTCTACTGGTTTTTACATAAACGGCAGAAAATGTCGGCGGTTGATGATGCTTACTGGCAGGAAAAAGGGTATGTCACGGGAAGACCGTGGCAGTAAACAGAATGGAACTTTTATTATGAGAGATAAAGAAAAACAATAGGAAGTTTGGCAGATAAGATGAACCCCAGCATCATCAGTTATATGGATGGCTGGGGCTTTTCTGTCAGCAGAGCCGTGTTTGCACCACGGGAAAGAGATGTATTCGTACACGTGTTGTATGTGTTTGCAGCAAAACAGCAAAAAACGTCGAGAGAAATCCTGCCTGATACGATAGAATGTTACCGGTAAGGAGGTGAACGTACATGAAAGAACAGGTAATGGCTGTCCAACGGATGCAGGACGATATTGAAATGAATGGGACGGAAGAGATCAGTCTGTCGGATCTGACACGCGCATCATTGTTTTCTCCGTGGTATTCCTACCGTTTGTTCCGGGACTATCTGGGACTGACGCCCACAGAGTATATCCGAAAATACCGGCTCACACAGGCGGCAAAACAGCTTCGCGATGGAAATGTAAGAGTCATTGATGCGGCCTACAATGCCGGTTTTTCCAATGCAGATACTTTCACGCGGGCGTTTTACCGGGAGTTTGGCTTAAATCCAAGCGATTATATGAAACATCCAGTACCGGTCACGTTTTTCATTCCTTACGGTGCAAAATATCGTGAACTAAGAAAGGAGTGGATTGACGTGTCCAATATTCAACCAATTTTTATACAGACCGTCCGCAAGCCGGAGCGTTTGTGTATTATCAAGCGGGCAGTCCACGCGGAAGACTATTTTCCGTACTGCGAGGAGGTAAGCTGCGACGTGTGGGGCATTCTCATGAGTATGCGGTCGCTCTGTGGAGAGCCTGTTTCCATGTGGTTGCCGCCGAAGTACAAAAAGCCGAATACTTCTACCTATGTGCAGGGTGTAGAGGTCGAAACCGACTACATGGGCATCATCCCCGAAGGATTTGACATCATTCATCTGCCGGAAGCGGAGTACCTGATGTTTCAGGGGCAGCACTTCCGGGAGGAGGATTACTGTGAGGCCATTCGAATCGTACAGGCTGCGATGGACAGCTATGATCCGGCCGTCATCGGATACTGCTGGGATGATGAAAACCCGCGTATCCAGTTAGAACCCCGTGGTCAGCGCGGTTATATCGAACTGCGGGCGGTCAGGAGGATTCAGAAATGAGAGAGGCAATTTTTGTAGAAGGACTTACCAAAGTCTACGACGGGAAAACAGTGGTCGATCATTTGGATCTTTCGGTGCCAAGCGGCACAGTATTCGGATTGCTTGGTGCAAACGGCGCAGGAAAAAGTACCACGATCGAGTGCATTCTTGGAACGAAGCAGGCAGATGCGGGGATCGTGCGCCTGTTGGAACAAAATCCCAAAAAGCATCGCCGCGAACTCTTCCAGCATATTGGCGTGCAGTTCCAGGAGGGAGACTATCAGAAAGAGATCAGGGTTGCTGAACTCTGTGAGGAAACCGCCAGTCTGTACCGCAGTCCCGCCGACTGGCGCGCGCTGTGTGAGCAGTTTGGCATCGGCGATAAAGTAAAAGCATCGGTCAGGAGTCTTTCCGGCGGTGAAAGGCAGCGGCTTTTCATTGTGTTGGCGTTGATCCCGCGGCCGGAAGTGGTGTTTCTGGATGAACTCACAACCGGCCTTGACGCAAAAGCCCGGCGCGGAGTCTGGAAAAAGCTCGAATCTCTGAAGGAAAACGGATTGACTATTTTCCTGACGTCGCATTTCATGGATGAGATCGAGGCATTATGTGATGAAGTCTGCATTTTGAAAAAAGGTGTTTCCGTTTTCCGTGGCACCGTGGAGCAGGCAAAGAAACAGTGTGGCTGCAAAAGCTTTGAAGACGCGTATTTGCAGCTCTCGGATGAGGAGGTAGACGAATGAAACGCTTTTTTACTTTTCTAAAAACAGAATGGAAGCTCAGCCTGCGGGATATGAATATGCCAATCTTCGCTGTCATCATGCCGTTGGTAATTTTCATCATCCTCGGTGTGATCTATGGCAGCAAGCCTGCTTATGACGGTGCAGGTTATACATTTTTGGAGCAAACTTTCGGCGCAGCCAGTGCGATTGCCATTTGTGCGGGCGGACTGATGGGGCTGCCGCAGGCCGTGGCTGATGTGCGTGAAAGGAAAATTCTGAAACGGCTTCGTGTCACACCGGCAAGTCCTCTACTACTTCTTGGCGTGGAGCTTGCTATATACGGCATTTACTGTGCGGTATCGCTTGCGGTGCTGGCAGTTTCTGCCACACTTTTCTGGAAGGTCCGGCTGCACGGCTCGCTGCTTTGTTTTCTCGGTAGTTGGGCAATTACAATGATCTCAACCCTCTCGATTGGAATGTTGGTCGGCGGCGTGGCAAAGGATACCAGACAGTCGAGCGTGATCGCATCTATTCTCTATTTCCCGATGCTGGTTTTTTCCGGCACAACCCTCCCCATTGAGGTTATGCCGTGTGCGATGCAGAAGATTGTAAGTGTCTTCCCGTTAACGCAGGGAATCACAATGATGAAGAACACTTTTCTGGGTATCAGTATGGGGAACGTTCTGCTTCCGGTTTGCATGATGCTTGGCCTTACTGTGCTCTGCACTGTCCTTGCCATCCGCTTTTTTCGATGGGAATAGACTTTCTCAATATTAGTCCGGGAACTTGTCACGATTTCTGTTAGGGGAGTTTTTTACAGTCCCTCATGGCGTCAAAATTGACAAAAATATCCGCAAATGTTATAATTCCTTTATACAAAATGCGAAAAAGAAGGGATGCTTATGATGACACCAGAAAAATTACAAACAAAGAGAAATCTTTCGGCACTGGATGAATATATCAACAAGGTTTATATCCTTGTTCTTTTGCTTGTACCCGGAGCGTGCGAATGTGCCGGACTGGCATATACTTTTTCCAAAGTGATGGGATGGCTTCCCACAGTAAGCTGGGCGGCGCTGATCATTTTTGATGTTACCTGCCTGATCTATCTGGCGATCGCGGTCTTTTTCATAAAGACAGGGATCAAAGACGGATATGTCATGCAGGACAAGCTAAAGGCGGGAAAAATATTTCTTGTTATAGTTATGCTGATCCAGTTTAATTTTATCGTGTATATGATCCCGGCGACCGATTTCTGGGGATTCGCGTTTTTCTTTGTCATATTGACCGCGTTTTTCCTGGATGACAGGATGGTGGCGGTCACTGCGCTTGAGATCGGGGTATCCCTTGTTGTCTCCTGGATTTTCTATGGACAGGTACATCTGCCGGCGAAGGATGACCATTTTCCGGTAAATATGCTTGACCGCGTTGTGTGCGTGGCATTGTCACTGCTTACGATCGTATTGCTGACCTATCTGATCAACCGTTTCCTGGTCAATGCGAAAAAGGACGAGCTGGAGCGGAATACGGAAAAAGTAAAAAATGTACTCCATGCGGTTCAGCCGCTCTCTGAGAGCCTTTATACGACCGGGTTATCGCTTTCACAGGTTTCTGACAGCGAGAGCGCATCGGCGGAGGAACTGGCGGCAACAAGCGAGGAACTCGTGGAGAGCAGCAATCTTTTGAGCTCGAAAACGGATGAGAGCATGGAAAACCTGAGCGAACTGAGCGAGTGGGAAGGCGTTGTTGCGGATAACGTAAAGAAAGTGGAAAATACTTCGAGAGATCTGTTAGACAAGTCCAAAGAAAATGAGAAATTACTGAGTGACCTGCACACGATCAACGGAGAGGTATCCGATTCGATGAAGGCGACGACCGATATCACGAAAAAGCTGTCGGAGGCAGTACAGGAAATCGGCGTGACCTTAAATCTCATCAGTGATATTTCCTCTTCCACAAACCTGCTGGCGCTAAATGCTTCAATAGAGGCGGCAAGAGCCGGGGAAGCGGGAAAAGGCTTTGCGGTAGTTGCGACAGAGGTCGGAAATCTCGCGAACAGTACCCAGGAATCCTTAAAAGTGGTTCAGGAAGTCATTGAACGGGTACAGCAGAATGTGAGAGAGATCACAACACAGGTAGAAGAAAACGCGACCAAGCTCGGCACGCAGAATGAGTATTTCACCAATGTGTTTCACTGTATGCAGGATATGACGGAGCTGTTAAATGTATCCGTAGAGGCGATTGGTACGATGGGCGATGCGCATGGAAAACAGGCGGAAGTCATAAAGAAGACGGTTTTGATCAATCAGGATATCGCCGCAAGTATCAGAAATGAAAACGAACAGTTCAATTCGATCAATGCGATGGCGGAAAACAACGCGAAGGATACCACAGAAGTGGCAACGCAGGCAGGTGTCATCAACGATATTGTTGCGGAAATGACAAAACTGTTAAAGCAGGATGGGGAAGAAGCATAATATATAACATCATAAAGGACAGGTTAAAGACCGGAGAACAAAAGGTTCTCCGGTTCTTGTCTGTCTGTGGAAGAAAAAATACAGGTGTGCATGACACCATACAGGGAGACAAAAGGTTTTTATTGTAGTAGTATAGAATCAGAGCTATAAAAAGGAGACGTTATGGGAAAGATAGATCTGGGAAAAAAACTGACTGCAATACTCTGTGTGGTGTTGTGTTGTGTACAGACGACCGGCTGTGATAAAAGGGTGGTAAAGGAGCAGGCGACGCAGATCGCGCAGAACGCAAAAGACGCGGCAGCGGAAAAAGTGGACGCGTATCTGGAGAGCTGCACGGAGAGTGACAGTGAGCGCGAAGCTGACAAGCCGAGCATGAAGGATGAGCCGGAAATCTATGAACGGGCGGTGGATGATTTCTTTGCGGCAGTAGATGCCGGAGATAAGGAAAAGATCCTTGCGCAGTTTGCGCCGAATGTGCGAAAAAATGACAAAGATCTGGAAGAAAAATTAGACGAGCTGCTCGCGTTTTATCCGGGGCCAACGGATCGGTGCGAACGGAACGGAAACGTGTCAGAGGGAAAATACGCTCATGAGTACGGGGATGAGCGCTATAACGCCATCGACTGGTTTGCGGTGGTGTCCGGCGGGACAACCTATTACTGCAGATTTTCCTACGTTTACCGGGATGATGCCGAGCCGGACAATGTCGGGATCGAATTTGTGGATATGGTATCGGAAAAGGTGTTATGTGCGGAGGACTTTAAGTGGCCGGAGAAGCCTGGGATCTTTGTGAAGGAGGATGCGCCGGGGGATTATGAGACGACGCGGGTCGGCGGCTATCCGGTCATTTATGTGCCGGTTGAGCGCAAACAGACGCTGACAAAGGAAGATGTGGAAGCGTTCTTAAAGACCGGCGGAAATTTTACGGATTTCAGAAAACAGTTCGGAGAACCCAATGTAGAGGAGGTAAAATACTGTTCCTATGCGTATGAACTGCCGGAGGAAGATGGCGAAAAACGCTATGTGAGTTTTCTTGTGGATAACAGAAAGGACTGGGAGATTTTAAGGGTGACGATAGAAAATGACATAAGCTTTTTATCCCTGGAGACACTCTATCAGTCGCCGGAATTGGATTGACATAAGCGTAAGATTCGTTTATACTTCACATAGCAGTAAAAATAAGCACAAAAAATGAAATGAGGTGACAAGCATGGACAGTTGCGGTGATGCGTATCGAAGTTGGAGTGACGGAAAAATATGGAAATATTTAAAGTGCCAGTTCGCGGATCATACGGATACTGCGGCTGGTCTGTTCTTGTTGTTTTAAATATTTCTAATAATTCTGATCGCTCTTTGCAAAAGGGCGGTCTTTTTTTTGTCCCGTATATCGGTAATGGCGACGGGGAAAATCAGCGACAGGACAAAGAAAGACGCCTCAAATAAGAAAGCGAGGGCAGATGGAATGACAGAAAGAATGATGAATTCAAACTATGTAAAAGAGATTGCAGCACGGATGCGGAGCAATGATCCGGTTTTAGAGATCCGTGAAGAACTTTTAAATTATCATGACAGGGATATCGCGTTTGCGATCGAGTCATTGGACGGCCCAGGGCGGAAAAAGGCATTCCAGATCCTGGATGAGGAGCGGCTTGCGGATGTGTTTGCCTATTTTAAAAATCCGCTGGATTACCTGGATGAGATTGGAATGGAACGTTTTGCCGCGATCGTAAGCGACATGGATTCGGATGATGCGGTCGATGTGTTAGAGGAACTGGACGAAGAGACCAGAAAACGTCTGGCACCGTTGCTTCAGGCAGATGCAAGGAAAGCCATCCGTCTGATCTGTTCGTATGATGAGGATGAGATCGGAAGCCAGATGACGACGAACTTTATCCGGATCACGAACGGGATTTCCATCAAGCAGGCGACAAGAAGCCTGATCTTACAGGCGGATAAAAATGACAATATCAATATGATCTATGTTTCCGACAAAGAGCGGCATTATATCGGAGCCATTGATCTCAAAGATCTGATCACGGCGCGGGAATACGATGATTTAGAGGACATCATAGCGACCTCATATCCGTATGTTTCCGCCGATGAAAAAATTGATGTCTGTGTGGATAAGATCAAGGATTACGCAGAGGATTCCATCCCGGTGCTTGATGATGAAAAAAGGATTGTCGGGGTCATCACGGCAACGGACATCACGGAGATGGTCGATGAGGAGATGGGAGAGGATTATGCGATGCTCGCAGGTATGACGGAGGCATCTGATCTGGATGAGACCACGTCACAGAGCATGAAAAAACGTCTGCCCTGGCTGATCCTGCTTTTATTCCTTGGCATGGGGGTTTCCTCGGTAGTCGGGCTTTTTGAAAATGTGGTGTCTCAGGTTGCACTTGTGGTCTGCTTCCAGTCGCTGATCTTAGATATGGCTGGAAATGTCGGCACTCAGTCACTTGCAGTGACGATCCGTATTCTGATGGATGAAAATCTGGCTTTAAAGGAGAAGCTGAAGTTCATCGGAAAAGAGCTGCGCGTCGGAACCTACAACGGGCTTCTGCTCGGCAGTATGGCATTTTTGTTTATCGGAATCTATGTTATGGCGGCGAAAGGAAAAACACTTGCGTATGCGTTTACCGTATCAGGCTGCGTTGGAGTATCACTTTTAGTTGCGATGATGATCTCAAGTCTGGTCGGGGTTCTGACTCCGATGCTGTTTCATAAAATAAAGATTGATCCGGCAGTCGCATCCGGTCCGCTCATCACAACGATCAATGATCTGGTCGCAGTTGTGACCTACTACGGGCTTGCCTGGATATTACTTATCAATTTATGCGGGATACACAACTGAAAAAAACTTATGCTGTTATTGTGCCGGAAAGGGAAAAAGTTTATAATAAAGATAGAAGATCACGGAAAGAACTGCGGCATACAAAATATGGCGTAAGGAGTGTTTACTATGGAAGAAAACGAGTTAAGAGAACCGGATCAGACAACAGAAGAAAAGAATCTGGAATCTGAGACAGAGATTTTATCGCAGAAAACAGAAACAGAGACGGCATCGCAGAAGCCGGAATCTGAGATAAAAGAACTGCGTGAGAGTTTAAGGCTCCGCAAGAGCACCTACATGAAGCAGCAGGTAGAAAAGCAGCGCGCGGCGGAGGATCTTCTGACTGACCAGATCATGGCAGAGCAAAAGATCTTGGATGAGATCCTGGATTCTATTGATGATAATATCGAGCGTACGGAGGAAAGCCGGAAATACAATAAAGAAGTGCAGGATGAGATCAATGCGCGTATTTATGCCATGCACGGCATCACGGAGGACAAGATGCAGGGTATGCGGGAGAGTAAGAATGCATATTACCGTGGATGTGCATTTTCACTGTTTCTGTTGTCAGTGGTTCTGATTTTACTCTGTGGTTTCCTGCATGGATTTTCTGCGGAGATCACTCTATTTATGCTGGCGTATACGGGACTTGAGGGCGCACTGCTTTCCAAGGATGAAAAAAGAAGCAGGTGGCTTGCAATAATCTGCAGAGTGTTATATCTTTTCATATTCCCGGCGATGATGGTCATGTTTGTCTGCTATGAGCTGGGCTATCCGGAATATGAGCAGTTTCTGCCTTATATGGTGATCGGCGGACTTGTGATCCTGATCCTTGCGGTGGCATCGGTATTTTTATATGATCCATACCGGAAGGACAAGAGACGGATGCGCAGTGCGAAAAATCATATCAGTGACATCGAAAAGCTGGCAAAAAAAGAGTTAAAAAAGAACAGGAAACTACAGGAACGGGAAGAAAAAAAGGAACAAAAGGCGCAGGAACGCGAAGAAAAGAAAGAGCAGAAGGTACAGATTCAGGCAGAAAAGAAGGAACACAAAAAGAAGCTTCGCGCAGAGCGCAAAGAACAGTTTAAACAGAAGTGGGAAAATCGGAAGAGGCAAAAACCGCAGGATCAGGACGGTGAGTGATTTGGCTAAGAGAAGGTATATCAGTGTAAAACGGCTGGAGAGTGGGATGGTCGTTGCAAAACCGGTACGGGACGAGTCGGGGCGTCAACTGGTTGTTTACGGGTGTACATTAAATGATTATCAGATAGAAGCACTGCAAAAGCTTGGAGTGCCAGGGGTTTACATAAAAGACGGCGAAGAGGAAGAAGATGTTCTCTCACCAGAGGAGATACCGGCTCCGATACAGGAAAAGATCGATCAGTTTACCGTGGAAGACCGGGCGAAGGTACAGCTTTCGGAGAGCGTAAAAAAACGTGTCGCGGAGGGAATCCAGTATCTGTATGGCAATGTAGATTCGGAGCATTTTGCAGGAACCGCCGATGGAATCGCAAACGAGCTTTTAAAATCCATTGAGGAAAATAATGCGATCGCGGTGGATATTAGCATATTGAAGGTAAGCGATGAATATACATTCCGTCACAGCGTGGATGTGGCGACGATCGCGATGGTCATTGCAAAAAAATACGGCATGGAAGAAAGGCAGATCAGGGCGATCGGTATAGCCGGACTTTTACATGATGTGGGAAAATCCAAAATCCCGGGTGAGATCTTAAACAAGACCGGAAAACTGACGGATGAGGAGTTCTCTGTCATGCGTCAGCATCCCGCGATTGGCTACAAGATCCTGATGGACAAGCAGGATATTTCAGATGAAATCGCAAGGGGAGTCTTAGAACATCATGAAAAGATGAACGGCAGGGGTTATCCGCTCGGACTTAAGGGGGAAGACATCAGCCCCTATGCAAAGATCATAGCGGTAGCGGATATTTATGAC
>OIZA01000738.1_pt1 | contig 14600 bp, 7 predicted proteins | sample 1588381 | NCBI WGS metagenome assembly OIZA01 (sample SAMN03283277) | human gut metagenome | biome: human-associated habitat; material: feces | host: Homo sapiens | place: Peru | collected 2012 | reverse complement strand
ACAGAAACACTCAGTCCTGTTCTTTTGAACTCATGCTTCTCCTGCGCATTATAAACGCTGTTGCTGTTTTCAATGCTGACATTCTCGCCGGTGATATTAATATTCTTACCTGCGACAACACTGCTGCCTTTAACGTTCGCAACCTTATCTGCATCTAGGTTCACATTGCCCTTAACACTGCCAACTGTGCTTCCCACCTGCTCAACGTTCTGATTAGCGTACTGGTCCTTCTGCTTTTCCTTGCCAATAGTAAAGCCTAAGCCGCCTCCGCTAAGAAGTCCGCTCTTCTTGACAGATTTAATGTATTCGCTTTCGCTTGTCTGCTCCGCACTGCCGATATTCAGATTGCCGCCGGTTTTTACGCTTACGTCATTATCTGCAACTACGTTGCTACCTGTAATATTCGTATCTTTTTTACTGCTAATGGCAAGCTCTCCGGCAGAAATGCTGCTGCCGACAACAGTATTCTGGTTGCTGTAATCATAAATATCTGTTGTTTTGGAAGACAAGACGCCGCTAACCTTAGAATGATATTCGTGCAGGCGCTCATGGTATTCTGTTTCGTTAGCAATATTTATGTTATTTTCGGCAGCCAGGTCTGCTTTTCCTGCTTCACTGGCTACGTTGCTGCCTTTTATATTGATATCTTTGCCGCTCGAAATCCTGATATCGTTCTTCGCTGCTATAGTAGTGCCCTTCACAGCTTCATCTACCTGCTTGTTATGGTTGTAATAGCTGCTGCCACGCTTGCCAACCTCGCTTTCCTCGCTGTACAAATCTTTCACAGCAGTCAGGCTTACATCGCCTTTAGCATTCAACTCTACGTCTTTTTTCGCACTCAAAATACCACCTGCTATGCTAATGTCCTTTTTAGCATTCAGGCGGATGTTCTCGCCGCTCAGCGCACTTTGCTGGTGCTGCACGTCATGGATTTCTGCTGAAGAACTGCCATAAGCTACGGCAACGTGCTTTTCTTTTGCTACCGTTACGATATCAACATCGTCAGCGTTCAAAGTTAAATTTTTGCCTGCAGTCAGATTTGCTCCTTTGTTAGTGATGCTGTTACCTGCCTCCAGCGTCAGATTCTGCCCAGCACTAATAGAACCAGTTGCTTCAAGCTTTTTCTGGTTCAGCTCTCTATATTGTGTTTCGCTCGTTGCTGCTTCGTTGGTAATGTTCTCCGCTTGTAGCATAGCATCCACTTTCGCACGCATTGTACCGCTGTTAGTAATATTTTTCTCTGCTTTTATCTTCAGGTTTTCACCTGCGATATCGCCCTTGTTGCTCACATTTTCTGCACGCAAAGCTATAGTACCATCGCTTTTGATGTTACCCATGTTCTTGATATCCTGCTTGGAATACAGCTCTACCTCACCGCCTACGATGAGCGCACCATCAGGACGCAAATCTTCGCTGCGCACCTGTGCCAGGAACACCTCCGGTACAAGAACCTTTTGTCCGTTTACTACTTCTTCCACCAGCCAGACAATATCTGTGGTCAGGCTTGCCATCTGCTCTGCTGTCAACGCTACGCCAACCTTGAGGTTCATCTCCTTAGCAATCACTGCACCTGCGTTCATCAGGGCAGAAAACTGCTCCATATCGCTGCCGTAATCGCCAAGATATTTCTTGCCAGTCAGCGTACCAATCTGCTGCAAAACAAATTGCTGTTCAAAATAACCATCGCCAAGTCGTTTGCCAACCTTTTCCGGATCTGCCTTTACACGCTCCAAAAGGTAGTCACTGGAAAGGAACTCGTGATAATCAGCAAATTTTTTGTTCGTCTCAATGAGATATTTCGCCGTTGCATCATCCGTCAGCTTAAAGATTTTGCTGTTGATATGCAGGTTGGAAATATCCATCATTTTATCGCCTGTATTGTTATCCTTGCCTGCTGCTGCCTTATCATCAGCCTTTCCTTCTACGCTGGTAGATACATCCTGCTTTTCCTTATAAAGCGTCTTATCCGTAAGATGATTTTCTGCATCCGTCTTGAAATAAGCATCGCTTTCAGGCAAATCTCCTACTTTTCCCTTTGCCTGATGTGTTTTATTTACAATATCTTTGGCTTCAATTTTTACACCACTAACACCGCTCAAAAGGCTTAAGCGCTCGCTGTCAGTGCCCTCCTCATCACGCATCGTATGGTCATAGTAAGGAATCACCGTAGTACCATAAACCCAACGACATCTGATATGCATTCTTCTATGCTTTTTATACTTCCAATAATGGTAATCATTACCACGGTCATAGTAATGTATCGTTCCCTGATAGCCAACATTTTCTACCGTACCGCCAGCATTGACAGTTAAATTTTTGCCTGCCTTTATTTTGCTGTAATGGTTGGTCAGGTCTTTGTCCAAATCAATATTGATGTTACCGCTGGCAATGATATTCGCATCTGCAGTCTCTTTATCAATCTGCGCAGTCAGAATCTGCCTGTCAAACTTGCGCACTGCATCATAATAATTAGGTGCGTTCAAATGCGGTATCTTGTAGGAAATATCCTCATGGCTTTCTTTAAAGCTTGTTTCAAAAATCTCCTTCTTGTTAACAAGATTCTTCGCCTTGATACTGATGTTCCCCTCACTTTCGATATCAGAGGAAAGGTTCATAACTGTATCCTGTGCATTTAAAGACAAATCACCTGCAGCATTGATTAAAGAGCCTTGCTTTACGCCTGCTTTGTTCTGATTTGTAATATTGGTGGCAGAAATTGTGCCACTAGCGCCAACAGCAACCAAACCATCTTCGTTCAGGAAATCGCCAATGCTATTGATTGTCAGATTCTTAGTTACAAATATATTACCAAGGTCTTTATTTGTGAAATCGTTTGAAGTGTTTATAACAGCATTTTTACCGACACCAAAATATGCACTGTCCTGATTAGTAAGACTGCCTAAATCTGCTTCCAGATTGCCTTGTACGTCAACACTTGCTTTACTGCTGCGCATTGTGTCAGCAGTTATTTTCGCATCCCCGCCGGTATGTAAATTAGCCAGGTTGCTGTTCAGCAGCATGCCTGCTTTTATTTCCCCATCGCCGGAAACATAAATATTGGCATAATTATTATTCAATGTATTGCTTGCTTCTAACTGCAGGCTGCCCTTGCTGACAAAAGCGCCTTTATTAGTATTGCTGAAATCCGTCGTCGTAATTTTTGTCAGTGCGCTGCTGCCATCCGCACTGATTGTTGCACCGTCATTAGCAAATTTATTAGCAACAGCAAGCGTACCATTTCGCCCATAGTTAACCAGGGCAGTATCCTGATTTATAAAATCAACTGCCCTCACGTCTAAATCATTGCCAGCTAAGATGATAGATTTATTATTACTAATAGACGCAGCAATATTAATATTCGTATCATTTCCGGCAGAAATCAAGCTGTTATTAGTATTAGATAATTTTGCAGCAGAAACCTTAAGAGCTTCGCCTGCTTTCAAGGTAGCCTTATCCTGCTTCACATCACCACTTACTGTAGCTGTCAAATTTTTCTGTGCTTCAATGTAACCCAAGCTGCTATTTTTAAGCGTACCAGCATTTATCTGCATATTTTCTGTCGCAGCAATCTTACCGGTATTCTGCAGTAATCCATCTGCACTGATATGCAGTTCATTGGTATATACTTCACTTTTATCTACCTGCAGGTTGTTCGTAAAGATCTCCAACTGTTTAGGATTGCGCGCATTCAGGCCATCACCGGCTATAATCATATCACCCTTATTGTTACTGAATTTAAAGCTGCCATCTGCCCAGTTTGTCACCGCACCTGTAGAAAGAAGCACATTATCTATGTTTATAAATCCAAGTCCGTTAACACTTATACCATTGGCATTAGCAATAACAACACTTGCTTTGTTGCCTGCAACTTCCAGGTATCCGTTAAGCGTGCTTGCATTGCTGCTGGTAACCTCGTTTAAGATTACATGTGCCCCTTTACCTGCAAGGAACATATTGCGGTCAATGTAACCTCCAAGCTCAGTTTTAGTGTATTTGGTTGCGTTATTCAAAATCAGGCCTGTGGATTTAATGTTGAAGTCACTGTACAAATTACGGGAAACACCGTTGCCGTTCACTTCCGCAATCTGCACCAGGTCAACACCATTAGCAGCCTTGTCAATAATTGGTTTATATTTACCATTGGCGTTAGCATCTGCCACTAAATCTAAATCATTGTCACTTATCTTATCCTTTTTCACCGTAGCCGCAACACCAGAAGCTTGCGCTATATCAGGCAAGGCAGGCGCTTTAAAATCTTCTGCCTCACGCGGGGCTTCAGGATTTGGCGTCTCAGGGATTACCGGTTTATCAGGATTAATCTCTGTAATGCTTACACCGGTAGTATTATTAATTTTACCATCTGCGCCAATAGTATAAATATTATTCTTGTTTAAAGTAAGCTTATCTGCTGTAACATTTACGCTACTTTTTGCACCTATAGAGCCACTGCCACTAAGAATACCACCAGCAGAAACACGTGTTTCGCCACTGCTATGCATATATCCGTCATTGTTTATAGCTTTAGCACTGGCTACATGCAATATACTTGATGCATTGATATTGCCACTGTTTGCAATTTCATCAGCAGTAATCCTTAACGCTGCAGCGTCCTGCAAAAATTTCGGATTTTCCTCTTCCTCTTCTGCAGTATAAGCTGCACCTGCTTCCAAGGTACCACTGTTGGTCAGCTTGCCGCCAACAGTCAGCGTCATATCCTTTTGTGCTGTTATAACGCTGCTGTTTTCAATGTCTTCTGTACTGCTGACCATCACGTTGCCATCGGAGGTAAGAGATGTGTAATCCTTATTCGATAATCCGTCCGCAGTATTATTGCTACCAGCGTTTTTAGTAAAGACAATCCTGCCGTCATTGGTAATGCTTAAATTCTCCTGCGCTTTCAGGTTGCCGCCAATATTCATGCCCAGTCCTTTTTCCGTACCTACAAGCATAATCCTACCGGCATACATACCACCCAATGCAGCCACATCAAGTGCCACCTGTGGCTTTTCCGCAGTCGCAGTTGTTTTATGGACTTCTAACGAGCCATCTGTATTGTATTTTACCTCATTGCTGCCTGCTACAACATTTATCGCCTCATTTGCCCAAAGCTCATCATTAATTTTTATCGCACGGGCCATAATATCTAATTTATCAGGTCTGTAATCTGTGCGTTGGTCTTCTGTTAAGCCAGCATTCTGGATATCTATAGTACCTTTTGCAACAGAAAAGCCATTTAACTTACCGTCAGCACCCCAATCAGGCATACCTGTAGTCAGCGTAGCTCTGCCTACATTGATAAAGCCAAAATTCTTGCCGACAATACCGTTTGGATTGGCAATTACTAAATCAGCTTTTGTACCGGCAATCTCCAGCATACCATTCAGGTTCGTTTTGCCTGTACCTGTTACTTCAGTAAGAATCAGCTTTGCTGCATTTCCCTGCAAATTAGCGTTAGCGTTCAATGCTCCTGCTAAGTGGGAATTATACTGCGCACTTCCTGTATGGTTGTTGAAGACAATACCATTGCCAGCCACATTGAAATCAGTAAATTTATTATGTGATAGGCCATTACTGTCCGGTTTCACTATATTGATTATATTACCGTTTACATTCGCTCCACCTGCTTCTGCAGTAACTGCTGCATAGCAAGGCATAACTGCCTGCATCTGCAATGATAAAGCAATAGCCAAAGCCAAAAATTTCTTTCTGTTCTTACCCAAATTCCCCATAATAGCCCTCCATCCTAAGGCTTATACCGATATCTTTAAATCTGCGCTGTAAGCATCAGGCCATACGTTCTGCTGGCAGTCTTAAAGCCTTCCGGCTTTTTGACCGGATAAGCAACAAATGCATCATAGCTGAACGCCCCTATTCTTCCGCGCATACCGATTGCACTGCCTACTAATTCCGTCCCTAATAAATATTCGACAGATGGTCCTGATACCTTGCCATAATCCAATGCCAAATATAGCTGATGCGGTAAATCATCTATCGGAAAACGCAGCTCATTGCGTACTACAAGGCCATCTTCTGCTGAAAGCGTCTGCTCTCCATCAAAGCCACGTACACTGTACCAGCCTCCTATAGAAAAGAATTCACTGCCATATATTCTCTGGTCTGCCTTTTGCCCACGCATGGAAACATTATACTGCGCATCATACCCGTTTCCAAAAGGCACCGGAGCAGTATAATTAGCGCTGAACAGATACATATTGTACTGCGTTGTTGCTTCATCCGTCATACCGTCAGTAGGTCCTGCATCTGCATACCACGGCAAGCCCTTCTGCCATTTCAGCGAGGCATCTAATACGCTTGCGCCAAGATATTGCCTGTGATTTACACCGACCTGCATTGCTGTTGTCTTTTGGCGTTGCACCTCTATTTCCGTGCCGTCTATATAGCTGTGACGAGTTTTATGTACAAGACCAAGCTCAAAATCAGTCTTGCTCTTTTGGTCACGCTGCAGCAAATGATTCCAGCTGATGCTGTCACTTGTAAATTTACCGCTGGAAACAAAAGGGTTTACTGCATATTCAACAGTCTGGTGGTAATCATTCTTGCTGTGGCTGAAAGTAAATCTCTCTTTACCGAACGGGACACTGTAGTACAAGCTGTTCGCCCTTGTTCCCTTGCGTTCACCTGATTGCGTAGCATCTTCATTCCAGCTTGCGTAAAATACATCGTTCGCTGAAAAAGGCTGCAGCAGCTGCAATGTTGCGCTCATCTGTGCCCTGCCTGTTGTCTTAGTGCCACTGTTATCTACTGAAGTCATTAAAGTCCAGGGCTTGCTGCGTTGTATATCTATAACAAGATTACTTTCACCTTCTTTACTGCCCGGCTCAATCTTGATATCTGCACTCTGCGAAGGCACATTGTTGAAATTATCTATGGTCTGTTCTATATCACGTATATTAAGTATCGAACCTCGCTTCATGCAAACTGCATTATGCCAAGTTCCCCAGGTATTTTCATTTCTGAATTTAATATCCCCCACAATACCAGGAACTAATGAAAAGACAAATTTACCTTTTGATAAATCCTGTTCCCCAACATAAGCTCGCGTTGTTACATATCCGCGGTTAATGATTTCCTGGTTGATTCGTTTCAGCAATTCATTGATGCCGTTCACGCCGATTCTCTGACCATTAAACTGTGCCAGATATTCATCTATCCAAGTAAATTTATAGCCATATTTCGGTGCATAAAGCACGAAACGTTTAATTCTAAAACTATTCTCTTCCGCTGGTAAAACAAAAGCCTCCAAACGGCTGCTTTGCTGCTGCGATTTAGACATAGACTGACTAACGCGATGCTGCAAATCCTGTTCAGCGCGTTTGGAAGCTTGCTCCTGCTCTTTCTGAGCAATTATCTGTTGTTGTGTATCTAATTGAGCTGCACCAGCATATATAGGCAATAGAAAACCTGCTGCCAAAGCTAATGACGAAACCACCAATCCTTTTCCCACAAAATCACCTGCTTAAAATATTTTATAATTCGAGTAACTTTAATTAAACTATTCCTAAGATGATTCTATCATAAAAACTCTGATTTGTGAATAATTTATTTTCATGCGTACTCTAAAAGCGGGAAATGATATAGATTTTTTATTATCTTTAGGTGTGCAATTTCATTATACAATCTACCTTTTATATTTTTAATATCTTATTTAACTCTATAATAACACGTGCTTTTCCCCTTGCCCTCTTTTTGCAATTCACCAGAACGCACCAGCTTACGCAGAGCAGCTTCAATAGAGCTATCGCTAAGCGTAGAGCAAAGTTCGCGAATATCCTGCTTATTAAAGCGTCCAATTTTATTTTCACTTGCTCTACGCACCATTTCCAGCGCAGAAAGCTTAGGCTCAATGATAGTCATACGTTCTTCAAAGTCTTTATAAGCAGCAAGAATCGTCCCCAAAATATATTTTACAAATGGTATAACATCTTCCTTACCCTCATGCCAGCCTACTTGCGAATCAGCCAAAGCTTCATAATATAAATCCTTATTCTTAGCAATTTTTGCTTCTAACGAAATATATTTGCCGACATAAAAACCATTTCTATACAAAAGTAAGGTTGTAAGCAAACGGCTCATTCTTCCATTACCATCATTAAATGGGTGAATGCATAAAAAATCATGAATAAAAATAGGTACAGCAATAAGAGGCTCTAGCTCCAAATTACCTATTACTCTATTATATTCTTCACAGATACGCTCAAGTGCTTCCGGTGTTTCGTAAGGAGCAAGCGGTGTAAATAAAATATGCGTGCTGCCATCCGGATGAGTAGCACTGATGTAATTTTGCACGCTCTTAGTTCTCCCTGCAAATTGGTTATTCAAATGGCTATACAAAATTTTATGAAGCTGTAAAATATAGTTTTTGGAGATGTGAATAACATCGAAATTCTCATGTATTATATTCAGTACATCACGATAGCCAGCAATTTCCTGCTCATCACGATTTCTCGGTGTTGTTTTCTCTTTTACAAGCTCACGTATTCTAGTGCTAGTCGTAACAATGCCCTCAATCGCATTAGACGCTTCAGTACTTTGAATTTTTGCTATTTCTACCAGCTTATTAAGCTCTTCTGGCCGTTGCTTTACAAAAAGCTCCTGTTTGCCTGCCTCTTTATAAATTGCAGCTATCAAGCTCAAAATTTCTGAATCCCATTTTTGTTCTCTAATTATTGAGTAGTTAAAGCTTCTCATTCCCTTACTCCTCCTTTCATTCCCTTAAATTATACCATAAAATAATGGAATCACCAATAAGATAAGGGAAAACCCGCCCCTATTCATCCAACTCCTTCACCTTTCGTCCAAAACCAGCATCTATTTGGACGAAACCAGCAAATATAAGAAAAACCGCTCCCCTGAAACTCACGGTTCAGAGAAGCGGTTCATTTTTTTGCACAAATTATTTTACACAGGAGCAGGCCACAAAATGCTGCGGCTCAACCTCGCGCAGTACAGGATTGCCGTTATCGCATACGCCGGCAACAGGGCAGTCGCAGCGCTTCATAAAGCGGCAGGCATCCGGCAGGTTAATCGGCGCAGTAATCTCGCCCTTGATAACCTGGCGCTTCGGCTTATCCTTGCCCACGATGGGCAGAGGAATTGCCGAAAGCAGCGCCTTCGTATAAGGATGCAGCGGATTTTTGAAGAGCAGATTAGCAGGTGCTTTTTCTACCATCGTGCCCATGTACATAACAGCGATTTCATCAGAGAAATATTTTACAACGGACAAATCGTGCGTAATAAAGATATAGGTCAGTCCCAGATCCTTTTGCAGCTGCTTGAGCAGGTTCAGAATCTGCGCCTGAATGGAAACGTCCAGCGCAGAAACAGGCTCGTCGCACACGATGATTTTCGGGTTCATCGCCAGAGCACGAGCAATACCGATACGCTGGCGGCGGCCGCCGTCCAGCTCATGCGGATAAACATTGGCATAGCGCTCTGCCAGACCAACGGTACGCATCAGCTCGAGCGTGCGCTCCTCAATCGCTTCCTTGCCCTTAATCAGCTTATGCTCGATAATCGGCTCGCTGATAAGCTGCATAACGGTTTCACGCGGGTCCAGAGAAGAAAACGGATCCTGGAATACCATCTGCATCTTTTGGCGCAGCGGACGCATTTCCTTACGGCTCAGCTTCGTAATATCGTTGCCCTGGAAGATGATCTTGCCGCTGGTGGGCTCAATCAGCTTCAAAATGCAGCGGCCGGTGGTGGACTTGCCGCAGCCGGACTCGCCTACAATACCCAAAGTTTTGCCTTCCTCCAGAGTAAAGCTTACACCGTCAACAGCGTGCAGTTGCCCGGCAGCAGTATTAAAATATTTAGTCAGATTGTCAATAACTAACAGCGGAGCATTACTCATTTTTGGTTCCTCCTTAAAGCAAATCCAGGTCTGGAATAAGCATGGCAAGCTACAAAATGAGTTTTGCTGCCATCAATGGCCTGCAGCTCAGGAACAGATGCCGAGCAGGCCTCCGTAGCATAGGGGCAGCGCGGAGCGAAGGTGCAGCCTGGCGGCAAATCTGCCGGGTCAGGCATCAGGCCCTTGATCGGCTCCAGCATTTCGCCCTGCTCCTTCAGGTTAGGCAGGCTGTTGAACAGGCCCTCTGTATAGGGATGGCGCATATTGTTGAATACATCATCAACAGAGCCCTTCTCCACAATACGGCCTGCATACATAACTGCCATATCGTCGCAAACCTCAGCAACGATACCCAGGCTGTGCGTAATCATCAGCATGGACATATCGCGATTATTGATGAGGTCCTTCATCAGCTCCAGCACCTGCGCCTGAATAGTTACATCCAGCGCAGTGGTGGGTTCATCAGCAATCAAAAGCTTCGGGCTGCACGCCAGCGCAATAGCAATAACCACGCGCTGCTTCATGCCGCCGGAGAACTGGTGCGGATAGTCGTTGGCTCTCGCCTCAGCGATACCAACAAGCTTCAGCATCTCCTTCGCCTTCTCCAAAGATTCCTCCGGAGTGAGGTTCTGGTGCAGCTCCAGACTTTCGGCAATCTGCTCGCCTACGGTCATAACAGGGTTCAGAGCGGTCATCGGATCCTGGAAAATCATCGCTACATCATTGCCGCGCATCTCCTCCAGCTCACGCTCGCTCATCTCCAGCACGTTTTTGCCCTCGAGCTTAATCGTGCCGCTCTTGATAACTCCCGGCGGATCCGGAACCAGGTTCATAATAGAAAGAGCAGTCGTAGTCTTGCCTGCGCCAGTCTCGCCTACCAGACCTAAGGTGCGTTTTCTGCCGATAGCGATGTCGATGCCGTTGACAGCATGGACATCAGAATCTTCCGTTTCGTAGTGGACCACAAGGTCCTTAATATCTAATACTAAATCCATAATGCAGCCCCCTTATTTCTTCAGCTTCGGATCCAGCGCATCGCGCAGGCCGTCGCCCAGCAGGTTCAAGGCTAATACGGTAAACATAATAGCTAAACCAGGAATAACGCAGATATAGCTGGCATCACGAATATGACCTCTGCCGCCGGAAAGCAACGCGCCCCATTCAGGAGCCGGCGCCGGTACGCCTATGCCCAAAAAGCTCAGGGAGGAAGCAGAAATAATGGTCGTGCCGATCAGCAGCGTCGTCTGTACGATAATCGGAGACAGGCAGTTCGGCAGGATATGTCTGAGAATAATCTTCCAGGTGGGCAGGCCCATAGCGTAGGAGGACTCAACATATTCCAAATCGCGCACGGTCATAACAGAAGCACGCACGATACGCGCATAGTTCGTAGCGCAGGATATTGCCAGGGCAATAATCAGGTTGATGGTGCTGGTACCCAGCAGAGATACGATTACTACAGCCTTTAAAATGTTCGGGATGGAGTAGAAAATATCAATGCCGCGCATGATGATATCATCAGCCTTGCCGCCGTAAAAGCCGGCAATAGAGCCCAAAACAGTGCCAACCAAAAGGCCAAAGCCAACAGAGCCGATACCGATAGCCATAGAATAGCGCGCGCCATACATAACGCGGGCAAACAGATCACGGCCATACTCATCAGTACCGAACCAGTGCTCTCCGTTAGGAGGCTGCAGCTTAATAGCCAGGTTCTGACCGATAACGTCGGTTTCATAATCAAAAACAAAAGGACTTACTACAGCGATGATGCACAGCAATACCAGAAAGGCCATGCCGATTACAGCGCCCTTATTTTTCAGCAGACGATGCCAGGTTTCTTGGAACATGGTGCGTCTTTTAGCTTTTTTCTTTGCAGCCATCTTCCTCACCTCTTCTTGCTGTACTGTGCCTTAATACGCGGGTCGAAGAATGCATAAACAAGATCGACAACCAGATTAATGAGGCACATCAAAATAGAACAAAGAATAATCGAGCCGGTTACCATCGGAATATCACGTCTGGTGATGGATTCGTATACCAGACGGCCAATGCCGGGCCAGCTGAATACGGTTTCAGCCAGTACGGAGCCGGTGATAACCAAAGACATCTGCAGACCAATAGCAGTAATAATAGGAATCAGCGCATTCTTCAGGCCATGCTTGTAGATTACACGATGCTCGCTGCAGCCCTTCGCGCGTGCAGTGGTCATATAATCCTGACGCATAACGTCAAGCATAGAGGAACGAGTGATACGGGTAATCAGCGCAGCCAGACCAAAGCCAACCGTTACAGCCGGCAGAATCAGGCTCTTCCAGCCAAAGTTGCCGCCCGTAGGGAACATTCTCAGATGCAGCGCAAAGATAATGATCAGCATCAGGCCAAGCCAGAAGTTAGGCATAGAGGTACCGAACAGCGCAAAAATCATACCAGCAGTATCCTTCCAGGTGTTTTGGTTGATAGCGGTATAAATGCCCAACGGAATAGATACGATAGTAGCGATGATAACAGCAGAGCCGCCTAAATATAAGGTATTAGGCAGATATTGGAAGAACGTATGGAAAACGTCCTTATTGGTTACATAGGATTTTCCCATATCACCAACGAGCATGCCCTTCATGTAGTTAAAATATTGCAGCAGGAAAGGCTGGTCCAGACCAAGCTCATGGCGTATCTGGTCAATCATTTCCTTAGAAGCACCGTCGCCGGCGATCATCATGGCAGGGTCGCCCTCAGTAAGACTCATAGCCCAGTAAATCAAGAAAGAGGTTACTAAGATAACGGGAATCAAACTGAGGAGTCTGTTGACAACATATTTAAGCATTCAACAAAGCTCCTTTCTTTGGAACTAAAAAAGATTATATGATAAAACAAGAGAGGACTCTGCCTCCCTTGTTTTACGCCTTTGTAAATTATTCAGCAAGCTTATTTCGCAATGTAAGCATGACGCCAATCATGGTTGCCGCCGCCATAGAAATATTGACCTTTCAGGTCTTTATTGTAGGCAATAACCAGGTTAGCAATGTACAGAGGAACCTGCGGACATTCGTCAACCAGGTATTTTTGCAGCTCAACGCCAGCTTCCATACGTTGTTTTTGATCCTTCAGGGTTGCAACATCATCAATCAGCTTGTCAGCCTTCGGATCTGCGAAGTGATGATAGTTGGAGCCGGAGCCAGTGTAGAACAGGTCGCGATATACGAAGTCTACCTTGGAGTCCTCATTCCAGCGCCACAGGAACAGGTTTTGTTTGCCGTCCTTGCAAGCAGCCTTCAGAGCAGCTTGTTCCATCGGAACCAGATCTACGGTAATACCGATTTGTGCCAGATTAGCTTGAATAACAGTTGCAATTTGCTCATACGGAGCACCGGTTGCATAGGTCAGAGTGGTTTTGATAGGACCGGTTACGCCGGATTCCTTCATCAGCTGTTTTGCACGCTCCAGGTTGTAATCATAGCCGGGCATTTCATCATAGAAGCCCCACAGACCACGGTTCAGAATAGTTTTTTGCAGAGTGCCTTTGCCATTCAGAGCAGCATCCAGAACGGATTTCTTGTCGATTGCGCAAGCTACAGCCTGACGCAGCTTTTGGTTATCCCAAGGTTTCTTTTCAACATTGAATGCGAAGTAGAACAGACGGGTACCAGGTTGTTCGTAAACAGTGATATTCTTGTCATCCTTCAGGAATTTCAGATCGCTGATAGGCGGATTTACGCATACGTCGATTTCGCCGGCCTGCAGAGCCATTACGCGAGCAGAAGCCTCGATCATCGGACGGAATTCGATTACGTCAGATACGCCGGGAGCAAAGTTTTCATTTGCAGGCAGGTTGTTGCCCCAATAATCCTTAACCTTGTTCAGACGGCAATATTCGCCTTGAACCCATTTATCAAATTTGTACGGGCCGGTACCAATCAGCCAAGGCTCTTTTACGCCATCGTCATAAGCCTTTTTGGATTGGATGGACAGAGGTACAGAGGACAGAGATTGAATGAATTCGTTGTTATAGGATTTGATTTCGATTTCAATCTGATATTTATCTTTTACAGTACATTTAACGTAACCAGCAAGAGCGGATTTGATAACGTTCTTCATAGCCATATCCAGGGTGAATTTAACGTCATCAGCAGTCATCGGGGTTTTGTGGCCATCGTTGAAGTATACGTCCTTACGCAGGTTCATGATGATATGGGTATCATCTACAAACTTCCAGTCGGTAGCCAGACCAGGACCAAAGCGCTCCTCGCCATGAGAGCCGTTGTTGAAGAATACCAGAGTCTGGTGGGTGTTCTTCAGGATTACGTTGTTGGCAGCATCCTGCTGTTTTTGCAGGTTTAGGTTGTTGATATCAGCGTCAGTACCGATAACAAGCTTTTCCTTGTGCGCAGCACCGTTGCCGTCAGCCTTTTTGTCGTCGCCGCCGCAGCCGGCAACAGCCATAGCAACAACCATTAAAGCTGCCATGAGCAATACTAATAATTTTTTCATAATGCACCTTCCTTTCAAGATTTGCATTTAATCGTCACAATTATTTTACACTATTGACGACTTTTCCGCAAGCTATTATTTTTAAAATAGTCCTACATTTCTAGGACACCTTATCTATTACTTCTCTGCAGATGTATTTTACGCATACAAAAAAGACTCCCAATTTCTTGGAAGTCTCAAATTGCAAGTTGGTGGCGGCGCACGGATTCGAACCGCGGACACTGCGGGTATGAACCGCATG
>OIZA01000736.1_pt1 | contig 14631 bp, 12 predicted proteins | sample 1588381 | NCBI WGS metagenome assembly OIZA01 (sample SAMN03283277) | human gut metagenome | biome: human-associated habitat; material: feces | host: Homo sapiens | place: Peru | collected 2012 | reverse complement strand
ATGTGGGCGCAGGAGACCATGTGATCGACTTCTCTTACTTCCCGGAGGGATTGAAGCCTGGCGTCCTGATCACAGGCGGATCGATCGTGATCCTGATCTTTTTATGGTTTTTGCGCAGAGAGATGGAGAGGCGGAAAGCCAGGGAAGAGGCAAGGAAAATTTGGAAAATGCAGAGAAAACTTGAAGAAGAGTCTTCGGACGACGATCCTGAGTTTGAGGAAATTCCGGATATTGATGACGAGGACGCCTTAGATGACCCTGACGAAACAATTCCGGATGAAATCGAAGAGGATGAGAAACAAGAGTTTTCCGATGAGTATTTAGGAGAACGAAGAGAAGAGTCACAGGATATCGATCGAGATAATCAAAAACTATAAATCATATAAAACGGACAACGGAGGAATAGACATGAAACTTTGGGGCGGAAGATTTACGAAGGAAGAGAACCAGTTAGTACACAATTTTAATGAATCCATCTCCTTCGATCAGAAATTTTACAGACAGGACATCGAGGGAAGCATGGCACATGTCTGCATGCTCGAAAAGCAGGGGATACTGACTGCGCAGGAAAAAGCAGACATTTTAAAGACGTTAAAGGAGATCCTGTCTGAGGTGGAAAGTGGAAAGCTTGAAATCTCAGCAAAATACGAGGATATCCACAGCTTTGTCGAGGCAAATCTGATCGACCGTCTCGGAGATACCGGAAAGAAACTGCACACCGGCCGGAGCAGAAACGATCAGGTTGCGTTGGACATGCGTCTTTACACCAGAAAAGAGCTTTTAGAGACCGATGAACTTTTAAAGGAACTCTTAGAGACGATCTTAAAGATCATGGAAGAAAATTTAGATACGATCATGCCGGGATTTACCCATTTACAGAAGGCACAGCCGATCACGCTGGCACACCATATGGCAGCTTATTTTGAGATGTTTAAGCGCGACAGACAGCGCATGCATGATATCTATGAGCGTATGAATTACTGTCCGCTCGGAAGCGGTGCGCTTGCGGGAACAACATATCCTCTGGACCGCGAATATACCGCGGAACTGCTTGGATTTTACGGTCCGACTTTAAACAGCATGGATGGTGTTTCGGACCGTGATTACCTGATCGAGTTTTTATCTGCACTTTCTACGATCATGATGCATTTAAGCCGTTTTTCCGAGGAGATCATCATCTGGAATTCCAACGAATACCAGTTTGTTGAGATCGATGACGCGTACAGCACCGGAAGCAGCATCATGCCACAGAAAAAAAATCCGGACATTGCAGAACTTGTAAGAGGAAAGACCGGACGTGTCTATGGGGCACTTGTTTCTCTGCTCACCACGATGAAAGGAATTCCTCTTGCATACAATAAGGACATGCAGGAAGATAAGGAGCTCTCTTTTGATGCGATGGATACGGCAAAGGGCTGCCTTGCGCTGTTCCGCGGCATGCTCGCCACAATGAAATTTAATAAGGACAGAATGCGTGAGAGTGCAAATCACGGTTTTACCAATGCGACTGATGCGGCAGATTATCTGGTAAAGCACGGTGTTCCGTTCCGCGATGCACATGGGATTGTCGGACGCATTGTTCTGTACTGCCTGGATAAAAAAATACCGATCGATGCGATGAGCCTGGATGAATTAAAGGCGATCAGCCCGGTATTTGAGGAAGATGTATATGATGCAATTTCCATGGAAACCTGTGTCAATACCAGACTGACAATCGGTGCGCCGGGTGTGGAAGCCATGAAGCAGACAATCGAAAAAGAGAAGGCATTTCTGGCGGATGACTGGCAGAACACAGTAAGGAAAGACTGGGAGAAGGAACTTCTTGCAAAATAAATGATGTATTATTATGCAGAATTAACAAATATTTGTATACAAAACACATAAATTTTGACTTGTTTTTTTCTTCAAGATGTATTAGTATTACTTTAACGCAGACAAGTGTCCGCAACACAAAGACACTGAAAACGAAATACGAGAAAGAAAAATAGAGGAGATTAGTAGTAATGAGCGAGAAGTTAAAGGTAGGCATCCTTGGTGGAACTGGTATGGTCGGACAGAGATTTATATCTCTTTTGGAGAATCACCCGTGGTTTGAAGTGACAACGATCGCAGCCAGTCCGAGAAGTGCAGGCAAGACATATGAGGAAGCAGTCGGCGGAAGATGGAAAATGGATACTCCGATGCCGGAAGCAGTAAAGAACATCGTTGTCATGAATGTAAATGAGGTAGAGAAGGTTGCTTCACAGGTAGACTTCGTATTCTCCGCTGTTGATATGACAAAAGAAGAGATCAAAAAGATCGAGGAAGAGTATGCTAAGACTGAGACACCGGTCGTTTCCAATAACAGTGCACACAGATGGACACCGGATGTGCCGATGGTTGTACCGGAAATCAATCCGGAGCATATGGATGTGATCAAATACCAGAGAGAGAGACTTGGCACAAAGCGCGGTTTTGTGGCAGTAAAGCCGAACTGCTCCATTCAGAGCTATGCGCCGGTTCTTACCGCATGGAAAGAATTTGAGCCGTATGAAGTAGTAGCCACCACTTATCAGGCAATTTCCGGAGCAGGAAAGACCTTTAAGGATTGGCCGGAAATGCTTGGAAATATCATCCCGTATATCGGTGGTGAGGAAGAAAAATCTGAAAAAGAGCCGCTTCGTATCTGGGGACATATCGATCCGGAAAAGAAAGCAATCGTTCCGGCTGAATCACCGGTCATCACCTGCCAGTGTATCCGTGTTCCGGTATTAAACGGACATACCGCAGCTGTATTCGTGAAATTCAAAAAGAATCCGACGAAAGAACAGCTTGTTGCAGCACTTGAAAATTACAGCGGTGTTCCGCAGAAACTCGGACTTCCGAGTGCACCGAAGCAGTTCATCCGTTATATGGAAGAGGATAACCGTCCTCAGGTTACTTTAGATGTTGATTATGAGCATGGAATGGGAATCAGTGTTGGACGTCTGAGAGAAGATACTGTTTATGACTGGAAATTCATCGGACTTTCCCATAACACCGTCCGCGGAGCAGCAGGCGGAGCAGTCCTTTGTGCAGAGCTCTTAAAGGCACAGGGTTACATTACAAAAAAATAGGTCTTGCGCAATCAGTGATTGCCCGGTTTCGGGCAGTTCCCGATTGATTTATTAATAAAAGAGATGCTCTCTTTCGGGTATGCAGGTTTAAAAGGACCTGTGTGTCGGAAAGAGGGCATCTCTTTTTGTTCTACAGGAAAGAACTTATTACGTTAATGCGGGGAAGTGTGTGAAGCACATTTGGTTCTAATTGTAACGGAAACAAGGAAAAATGCGGCTGACATCGTTTTCACATATGCCAGAAAAAGAGAAGGAAAGCATGGGTTTTGAGTGGAAATCACAGGAAAAAAGGCGTGATTTTATTCAGACACTGCAATCGGTTTCACGTTTTGACGTTGTAAATAGTCACCCATAATTTTATAGTTTAGGAAAGTCAGACAACAAATTAAAAAAAGAAAAGGAGTACATATTATGGGAAAATTATTTACATCAGAATCAGTAACAGAAGGGCATCCGGATAAGATCGCAGATCAGGTTTCCGATGCGATCCTGGATGCACTGTTAAAAGAAGATCCGGATGCACGTGTTGCGGCGGAGACGACAGTGGCGACCGGTCTTGCACTGGTCGTTGGAGAAATTTCAACCAGAGCGTATGTAGACATTTCAAAGGTTGTGAGAGACACCATTCGGGAAATCGGTTATGACCGGTCAGCGGGTGGATTTGATGCCGATTCGATCGCGGTGCTGACCTCGATCGATGAACAGTCGGCTGATATTGCACTTGGAGTGGATCAGGCCTATGAGTCAAAGCAGGAAGGCGTAACCGAGGACTTTGGAACCGGAGCGGGAGACCAGGGTATTATTTTCGGGTATGCGACCAATGAAACACCGGAGTATCTGCCGCCTGCGATCTCTTTTGCGCACCGGCTGACGAGACAGCTCGCAAAGGTCAGAAAAGACGGAACCTTACCGTATTTAAGACCGGATGGAAAGGCACAGGTGACCGTGGAATTTGATGAAAATGATAAAGTAAAACGCATTGACACGATCGTAGTTTCCACGCAGCACAGTGAGGATGTTACGCAGGAAAGAATCCGGCAGGATGTTTTAAAATATGTGATCGGCGCGGTGCTTCCGAAAGAGCTTTTGGATGATAAAACAAAATATTACATAAATCCGACCGGACGTTTTGTGATCGGTGGTCCGCAGGGGGATGCGGGACTCACCGGAAGAAAGATCATTGTGGATACCTACGGAGGAACCGGCAGACATGGCGGTGGTGCATTTTCCGGAAAAGATGCGACAAAAGTGGATCGCTCCGCGGCTTATGCGGCACGCTGGGTGGCAAAAAATCTGGTGGCTGCAGGTGTTGCGGATAAGATCGAGATTGAACTTGCATATGCCATCGGAGTGGCAAAACCGGTTTCTGTTGCGGTAGATGCGTTTGGAACCGGAAAGTACACGGATGAACAGATCGCAGCTGTCATTGAAAAGGTTTTTGATTTAAGACCAAAAGCAATTATAAGCGAGCTTGGTCTGAAACGTCCGATCTATAAACAGACAGCGGCTTATGGTCATTTTGGAAGGACCGATATCGATCTTCCGTGGGAACGTCTGGATAAAGTGGAAGAGATAAAAAAGAATCTGTAAGGAGGTGAAGGAAATGGCAGTGGAAATAGACAGGGAATGGAGAAAAAAAGAAGAGAATTACTGGGAGATCATAAAGAAATATCCAACAGTATCTCCGTTTGTCATCACGCAGATCGACGTGCAGCGCAGAGGCGTCGAGTATACGGATGCGGCACTTGATAAGGTAGATCCGGGCATACATCAGACCGATCCGTACGGGGAACGTCTGGCACCGGCTTCGCTGCTTTTGCGGGATGGTACCAGCATCATTACACATTTTGTTTTTTCAACCGCAAAGAGAACGAGAAACAGCAGAGAACCATATCTGGTGGACGTAGTGGACGACCGGATCGTTCTGGTAGATGATGACCGGATCATAGACGAAGTGATCTATTGGGAAAAACCGAAATTTTATGATAAAAAAACCAGCTATGGGACACCGATGCAGGATGTGGTGGATGCAAGACCGCAGAGATTTTCGCTTTCAGTGAATAAATACTGCCATTTCTGGGACACTCCGGGGCAGGGATGCAAATACTGCGGAATCGGAGCGGCAGGTGCAAGGTACAAAGGGTGTGCCAATGAACAGGTGAACAGTGAAGAAATAAGGGAGGTTATGCAGGAGATCATAAAGGAAAAGGGGCGCTTTACCGGTGTTGTACTGACCGGAGGAAGTATTTTAAGCGGAGCGGAGCTCTGCGACGATGAACTGCAGGCATATATTGATGCCCTGCAGGCAGTCGGGACCGCCTTTACGACCAGAAAATTTCCAAGTCAGGTGAACAGTACGGCGTTGAATGAAAGACAGTTGACCCGACTGTATGAGGAGACGGGACTTACCAGCTATACCACCGATCTTGAGGTGTTTGATGAAACGATCTACAAATGGGTATGCCCGGGAAAAGCGGCACACATTCCTTTTGACGAGTGGAAGCGGCGTTTATACAAAGCGGTTGAAATATTTGGAAAAGGGCAGGTGAACACTGGGATTGTAAGTGGTGTAGAACTCGCAAAACCAAATGGATTTCAGACAGAAGAGGAAGCATTAAAAGCAGATTTTGAACTGGCAGAAGAACTTGCTTCTCATGGAGTGGGCTTAAAGCATGATGTGTGGAATGTGGTTCCGAATTCTATCTTTTTTAAGCAGACAACACCGTCACTGGATTATTATGTGAAACTGACGAAAGGCTTTTACGAGATCATGCAAAAGTATGGTATCAGCACGGAAATGGACAATTACCGGAAATGCAGCATGCATGCGAGCATCAATCTGGACAGAATATAGGAGGCGGAGTCATGGCATTACATAATATGGAGAAAATAGAAAAACTGATTGGAGAGAAAGAGACCATTGCAGTGATCAGCGCAGTCGGAAAGAACGGAAATCCAATCTCACAGGTTGGCAGAAAGCTTGCAATATGGGAAAAGGGAAGAATCGCCTATTATGAATTTCTGGAAAGCTCGCAGATGCAGAAAAATCTTGTATACAGTATATGGTTTGACAGGGAAGTTGTCATTAACCTGATCGGGAAAAACGGAGAAAATTACCGTGTGACCGGAAAACCTTATCAGGCACTGATTGCCGGGCATCAGTTTGAGGAAGCATACATCAATGTGCAAAAGGAGTTTGGAACGGATACAGATCTCTCGACGGTCTGGCTGTTTGATGTGACGGCAGTGGAGGATGATACCTATGAAGCGGCGAAAGCGAGAGAGGAAAAGGAGCACCCGTATCTGATGCATATGGATCACATTTACCGGAAGGAGGCTGTTTATGATTAGAGGACGCAAAAAGCTGGTATCGTTTCTTCTGATAGGAATCGCTCTTTTTGCAATGGCTGCTGGCTGTGGGAAAAAGGCAGCGGATCAGAATGAAATGGAAAAAGAGCCGGAACAGATCCGGATCATGACACCCGGAAATTATCTTCCTTTTATTATCGCAGATAAAAAAGGATTTTTTAAAGAAGCGTTTGGCGAAGATGCAGACGTGGAAGTTACCGTTGCTGATTCCGGTTCGGCGATCATGGAAACCATGACATCCGGCGGTGTGGAGTTTGCGGCACTTGGAGATATGCCGGTCATTCAGGCAAAAGCGAACGGGCTTGATGTAAAAGTGATTTCAAGTCTTTTTCGTTCAACAAACGGTTATCAGTTGATCGCTGCAAAAGATTCCGGAATAAAGAATATCTCCGACATAAAGGGAAAGAAAGTTGCGGTGATGTCCGGAAGCACCAATCACAAGCTTCTTTTAAAATATCTTGCCGCGGAACATCTGACGGAACAGGATGTGGATATCGTTTTTCTGAAAAATAAAGATCAGCTCGCAGCGTTTGTCGGAAATACAGTTGATGCAGCCGTGACACAGGTCCCGACAAGTACGACGATCGAAGCAAAGACCGGTGCTTATGAGGTGGCGGATGCAAGTGGGTATGATGATATTCTGACGGTGATTGTTGGAGATAATGCATTTATGAAAGATCATCCGGAATATACCGTGGAGTTTTTGCAGGCTGTTTTTGCAGCAACAGACTGGATAGCAGACAATAAGGAGGAAGCAATTTCCATCGTTGCGGAGGAAATGGGGGATACTTATGAAAATATAGAATTGTATTACAATACAAGAACGTTTGAATATGAACTTGATGATGGTGTGAAAAATGCGCTGGATGATACCATTTCCTATTTATATGAACAGGGCACTATAAAGACCAGACCGGATGTGAATGAGCTTGTGGATGCATCATGGCTGGATGCGTCCGGAAAGGAACAGCAATGAGAAAGCAAAGTATGATCGAAAACGGTATTTTTTTTGGCGTACCGCTTGTGCTTCTTCTCCTATGGCAGATCATGGGAGATAACGGAGCGATCAATGCGGCAGTGATGCCAACACCCACAGGGATTGGAGAAACCTTTAAAGAACTGTTAAAGGACGGAGAACTGGCAGAAAATCTGGGTGCAAGCATACGAAGAGTGCTGATCGGGTTTTGCTTTGGCACATCGGCCGGGCTTGTCATCGGCATTATCACCGGTCTTTATCCGAAAATTAATAAAGCGGTCGCAGCGGTGTTTGGCATTTTAAGACCGATTCCGATGATCGGACTGGTGCCGCTCATGATCCTGTGGTTCGGAATCGGAGAAAAGTCAAAGATTATCGTGATCGCAGTCGGAACCTTCTGGTCAGTACTTATCAATACGCAGGAAGGAGTATTTCAGGTGAGCGGCAAACTGATCGAGGTGGCGCAACTTCTGGAAAAGGATAAGATCACGGTCTTAACCAGGATCATCCTGCCGGCAGCAGTTCCATCCATTTTCACCGGCATCCGGCTCGGCTTTGGAAATGCGTGGAAGTCGGTTGTCGCAGCGGAGATGCTTGCAGCAACAAAAGGCATCGGTTATATGATCGAATATGCAAGAGAACTGGCACAGCCGGGAAAATTATTTGTGGGGCTGTTGTCCATCGGGGTGATCGGACTTGTCACAGACGCGGTGATCCTGACAGTACAGAAGCGCCTGCTCGTCTGGAATGAAAGATGATGTAAAAAAAGAAAAAGGATGGCAGGTCACATGGCAGAAAACGAAAATTTAAAAATTGATCATGTAAAAAAGATATTTCAGATAAAAGATACTTCATTTGAGGTGCTTACGGACATAAATCTCAAGATCAGGGCAGGAGAATTTATCAGCATCGTAGGAGCGAGCGGATGCGGAAAAAGTACGCTTGCACGTATGATCGCTGGACTGGAAAAACCGACGGACGGTGAGATCTGGATCGGAGGAAAACAGATTCAGAAGCCTTCTGTTCATATCGGGATGGTATTTCAGGAAGCAAGGCTGTTTCCGTGGCTTACGGTGGAGAAAAATATCGAATTCGGAATTCATGAGAAGCTTCCGGCAAAGGAAAAGGAAAAATTAGTCGCAGAACATATTGAACTGGTCGGGCTCAAAAATTTTGAAAAGGCACTGCCGCGGCAGTTGTCCGGAGGCATGCAGCAGCGGGTCAGCATTGCAAGAGCACTGATCAATCATCCGTCGGTACTTCTGTTAGATGAGCCTTTCGGAGCTTTGGATGCACTTACCAGGATCAATATGCAAAATGGCGTACTAAAAATATGGGAGCAGGAAAAAACAACGATGATACTCATTACCCATGATATTGATGAGGCGATTTTTTTAAGTGACCGGATCTTTGTTATGGGAAAAAATCCGGGAGAGATCAAAAAAGAGATCCGTGTGGAGCTTGCCCGGCCGAGAGGAAGAAACAGCTATGATTTTGTAAACATCCGAAGGGAGATTTATCAGGAATTCTTTGAAAATTCAGAGGTTGAAATTGAATATTATCTGTAAGAAAAGAGCAGGAACATGGGAATATACAGACATGCCTGCTCTTTATCTGTTATGGTATCGGAGAAATGACGGATATGCCCGGCAGAGTGGTCAAAAGGTTTGCGGGGGAAATTAAACTGTGATATAATCTTGCCGTTAGAATTTCAGAGACGTTTGAAGGAAAAAGACCAAGGGAGAAATTTTGTGGGCAAGAAACTGATCATAACCGAGAAACCTTCCGTGGCACAGGATTTTGCGAGAGTGCTTGGTGTGTCAGGAAGAAATAACGGCTATATTGAAAATAATGAATTTGTTATTACCTGGTGTGTGGGACATCTGGTCGAGATGGTCTATCCGGAGGAATATGACGAGAAATATAAAAAATGGAAACTGGAGGATCTTCCATTTCTGCCGCGCGAATATAAGTATGGTGTCATTGACAATGTCAAAAGGCAGTATGAGATCGTAAATGGTATGCTGCACCGCGAGGACATTGAAACCGTTTACTGGGCAGGAGACTCCGGAAAAGAAGGACAGACCATTGAGGAAAATATAAGAAATTACGGCGGCGTGCGTGATGGGATGACAGAACTCCGTGTCTGGATCGATTCCCAGACCGACGAGGAGATAAAGCGTGGCATCACAGAGGCAAAAAGTATGGATGCATACAAAAATCTTGGAAAATCCGGCATCATGCGTTCGATTGAGGACTATGCGATGGGCATTAATTTTTCCCGCGCCATGTCCGTAAAATACGGAAAGCTTTTAAATGACGCGGTCGGCACCGGACATTATGTGCCGATCGCGGTTGGCCGTGTTATGACCTGTGTGCTTGGCATGGTCGTGATCCGCGAGCGTGAGATCCGTAATTTTAAGGAGACACCGTTTTACCGCGTGATCGGGGATTTTACCGATAAAAATATCGAGGCGGAGTGGAAAAGTATCGACGGTTCCAGATATTTTGAAAATCCGATTCTGTATAAGGAAAACGGATTCAAAAAAGAAGAGGATGCGAAAAAACTGATCGGGGAGCTGGAAGGAAAAGAAGCGGTGGTAAAGACGATCGAATCGACAGTCAGCCGGAAAAGGGCACCGCTTTTATTTAATCTGGCGGAGCTTCAGGCAGAGTGCGCAAAGCTTTTTAAGATCAGTCCGGACGAGACGTTAAAGGCAGCACAGGAGCTTTATGAAAAGAAGCTTACCACTTATCCGAGAACCGATGCAAGGGTGCTTACGACGGCGGTGGCAAAAGAGATCACCAAAAATCTGAACCGCCTGAAGTCATATGAACCGACAAAAGCGTATACCGAGCGTATTTTAAGCGAAGGCATGTATCGGAATCTGGTCAAAAGCCAGTATACAAATGACAGCAAGGTAACCGATCACTATGCGATCATTCCGACCGGACAGACCGGAAATCTGTCCTCCATGACAGAACTGCAAAAAAGTGTATACGATCTGATCGTCCGCAGATTTTTGTCGGTATTTTATCCGCCGGCGGAATACCAGAATGTCAAGCTGGAGGTCGCGGTAGATACCGAGACTCTGTTTGCTTCCGCAAAGACACTAAAAACAGCAGGCTATCTGGAGATTGCAGGGCGAAAGAAGGACGATGAGGAAAACAAAGGACTGATCGAACTTTCTGCTTCGTTGCAAAAAGGAGATGTGCTTACGGTAAATGGATATTCCATCAAAGAAGGAAAGACTTCTCCGCCCAAACGCTATACCTCAGGTTCTATGGTGCTTGCAATGGAAAATGCAGGACAACTGATCGAGGATGAGGAACTCCGGGAACAGATCAAGGGCTCCGGGATCGGGACTTCCGCAACACGCGCGGAGATCATCAAAAAACTGGTACATATCGGTTATCTGAACTTAAATAAAAAGACACAGGTGCTGACACCGGAGCGGTTCGGGGAGATGGTGTTTGAGGTCGTGAGCCTTACTGTTCCGGCACTCTTGAATCCAAAGATGACAGCCTCCTGGGAAAAGGGACTCGATGGAATTACGAACGGAACCGTGGAAGTGGAAGATTACCGGGAAAAACTGGAAGAATTTATCCGGAGGGAAACGGTCGCGATCATAGACCGGGATCTTCTTTCCCAGATCGCCGGGCGGATCAGCTCGTTTGCAGGGAAAAACGGCAGAGGCATCGGAGCGAGGAAAAAACTGGGTGTTTCCTGTCCGATTTGCGGCGGAGAGATCGAGACAACACCGTTTGGTTATGGATGCAGCAACTACAAAAAAGACGGAAGCGGCTGTAAATTTGCGATCGGGCAGATCGCCGGACGGGACTTATCGGAGGAAGAAGTAAAGGATCTTCTGGAAAAGGGACATACGGAGGTACTTTCCGGTTTCCTGTCCCAGAAGAAAAAGAAATTTTCCGCAGCACTTCTTTTAAAAAAAGAGGAAGATGGAAAAACAGCCATTCAGTTTGACTTTTCAAAAAATGAGCCGACCGTTGTGGAGGGCGTTAAATGTCCGGTCTGCGGCGGAGCCATCTTGGAGCGCGGCTATGGTTTTTCCTGCGAACACCATGGAACAGACGGGGAAAATAACTGCAGCTTCTCGGTGGGACAGATCGCGGGAAAGGACTTAAACAAAGCACAGCTTACGGAGCTTCTTACCGATGGCATTACAAAAACGATCCGCGGATTTAAAGCAAAAAGCGGGAAGAAATTTGATGCCTGCTTAAAGCTTGAAAAAGATGAAAACGGAGTCCCGCAGGTCAGATTTGATTTTGACCATGTGGAGGCAAAAAAAGTAAAGGATGCGGTCTGTCCACTCTGCGGGGGCGAGATCGTAAAGACACCGTTTGGCTATGGCTGTGCGAATTATTCTTCTGCGGATGAGAACAGCTGCCGGTTCTCAATCGGAAAGATGGCAGGAAAAAATCTGACGGAAACGCAGGTGCGTGAACTATTAAAGGACGGGCGTACATCGACGATCCGTGGATTTAAGTCGAAGACCGGAAACAGTTTTGATGCGCGTATTGTATTCGCAAAGGATGAGACTGGAAAGATCACGGGACTGAAATTTGATTTCTCGGATGTGGAGCCGAAAAAGGTGGAAGGCATTTCCTGCCCGCTCTGCGGTGGTGATATTGTGCATACCAAATTTGGATTTGGCTGTGCAAACTACAGTAAGACAGACGGAACCGGCTGTAAATTTGCGATCGGGCAGATCGCGGGTGTCAAATTAAATGAGAGTCAGGTGAAGGAGCTGCTTTTGCGCAAAAAGACGGGGGTGATCGAAGGCTTTATCGCAAAAACCGGCATGAAGTTCGATGCACCGCTAAAGCTTACCGAAGACGGGAGAGTGGTATTTGATTTCCCCCAGAAACCGGAACCGGTGGAGACAGAGACCGACTGTCCGAACTGTGGAAAGCATTTAAAACGCTCGCAGTGGTACTATGAATGCGACTGCGGATTTAAACTTCCGTATCATGTGGCACAGGTTGAGCTCCCCGAAGAAATCATAAAAGAACTTCTTCTGACTGGAAAGACCAGAGCAAAGGTAAAAGGTTTTGTATCCAAAAGCGGAAATACCTTTGAAACCTGTCTCAAATATGAGGAAGGAAAGATCCAGTTTGATTTTGAAAATCCAGGTGAACCGGTACTTGTAAAAGAACCGGCCGAGGAGTAGAATAGGAACGAAAATAACGTATATACATAATTATTACGAGGTGGAATATGGAAAGAGCAAAGATTACCAGTTTATATGATCTGACGCAGACGATCGCAGGCGAATATCTCGCAAGGTTTACCTATCCGTGGGAGGCGTTAAAGGGAATTGCGGATTTTATCCGCGAGATCGGGCCAACACTGGATTCGGATAAATTTGAACGGAGGGGAGAAGACATATGGGTGGCCAAGAGTGCAAAGGTGGCGCCTACAGCCGCATTAAACGGACCGCTCATTATCGATGAGGAAGCAGAGATCCGCCACTGCGCTTTTGTACGCGGCAGCGCGATCGTTGGAAAGGGTTCTGTAGTCGGAAACTCAACTGAGTTAAAGAATGTTATCATTTTTAATTCTGTTCAGGTGCCACATTATAATTATGTCGGCGATTCGATACTTGGTTATAAATCACATATGGGTGCAGGCTCCATTACCTCCAATGTGAAATCAGATAAGACACTTGTTGTGGTAAAAGATGGAAGCGAGCAGATCGCAACAGGACTTAAAAAGTTCGGAGCCATGCTGGGCGATCACGTCGAAGTGGGCTGCAATTCCGTCCTAAACCCGGGAACCGTGATCGGAAGAAATACCAACGTCTATCCGCTTTCCATGGTGCGCGGTGTGATCCCGGCGGATTCCATTTATAAAAAACGCGGGGAAGTTGTGGCCAAGGAGTGCTAGATCACAGTCTGTGTCAGCAGCGCAGATACCGTGAGCATGCACCGGGAAAAAAACATGAAATACCACTTGATGAATTGCAGAAAATGTGCGAAAATAAGTGCGGTATGTTAAATGTCTAACAAAGTTTAACAAAATACATCAATTTATATCATTGAAAGGAGTCTTATAATGATTTACACTCAGGAAGTTGAAAACATGTGTCCGGTAGCCAAGGGCGCAAAACATGAACCAGCTCCAATCCCGGAAGAGGGAAAATGGGTTCATTCCAAAAAAATTGAAGATATTTCAGGTTTTACACATGGTGTTGGCTGGTGTGCACCACAGCAGGGTGCCTGCAAGCTTTCCTTAAATGTAAAAAACGGTGTGATCGAAGAAGCATTGGTTGAGACCATCGGCTGCTCCGGTATGACACATTCTGCAGCTATGGCAGCAGAAGTTTTACAGGGTAAGACCATTCTTGAAGCATTAAATACAGACCTTGTCTGTGATGCGATTAATACAGCTATGAGAGAGTTATTCTTACAGATCGTTTACGGACGTACACAGAGTGCTTTCTCTGATGACGGACTTGCAGTAGGTGCCGGTCTTGAAGATCTTGGTAAGGGACTTCGTTCCCAGGTTGGTACTATGTATGCAACCAAGGAAAAAGGTGTTCGTTATCTGGAAATGGCAGAAGGTTATGTAACCGGTATCGCACTGGATGCAGACAATGAAGTAATCGGATATCAGTTCGTTTCTCTTGGAAAAATGACTGACTTCATCAAAAAAGGTGATGATCCTAACACAGCATGGGAAAAAGCTAAGGGACAGTATGGCCGTGTAGATGACGCAGTTAAGATTATCGACCCGAGACAAGAGTAGGATAGGAAAGGAGAGAAACGATAATGGCATTATTTGAATCATATGAAAGAAGAATTGACCAGATCAATTCTGTATTAAACAGTTATGGAATCAGCTCTATTGAAGAAGCTGAAAAGATCACAAAGGACGCTGGACTTGACGTATACGATCAGGTAAAGAAAATTCAGCCGATCTGTTTTGAAAATGCATGCTGGGCTTACACAGTAGGCGCTGCAATCGCAATCAAAAAAGGATGCAGAAGAGCAGCAGATGCAGCAGCAGCAATCGGTGAGGGACTTCAGTCTTTCTGTATCCCGGGTTCTGTTGCAGACCACAGAAAAGTAGGTCTTGGACATGGTAACCTTGGTAAGATGTTACTGGAAGAAGAGACAGAGTGCTTCTGTTTCCTGGCAGGACATGAGTCTTTCGCAGCAGCAGAAGGT
>OIZA01000733.1_pt1 | contig 14728 bp, 12 predicted proteins | sample 1588381 | NCBI WGS metagenome assembly OIZA01 (sample SAMN03283277) | human gut metagenome | biome: human-associated habitat; material: feces | host: Homo sapiens | place: Peru | collected 2012 | reverse complement strand
TTATGTGGTGAGCAAATTTGAATTTAAGATGCGCAAACCGTTGATGAAAACCACATTGGTGTTGAGCATGTTTCCGAGCTTTATGGGAATGACGGCGGTGTATCTTCTGATGACCCAGTTCGGACTGATCAACCGGCTCACCGGACTGATCCTTATTTACGCTGCGGGTGCGCCGATGGGATATCTCACGCAGAAAGGTTTCTTTGACACGATCCCGAAAGCGATCGATGAGGCGGCAAAGATCGATGGCGCGACGAACATGCAAGTGTTCTTAAAGATCAACCTGCCGCTTTCGAGGCCGATCATCGTTTATACGGCACTGACTTCGTTTACCTGGCCATGGAGCGATTTTATCCTGCCGAAACTTCTGTTAAAGGAGAAGGATCTCTACACCGTCGCGGTCGGGCTGATGAGTCTCGATGAGACGGAATTCGCAAGATTTGCGGCGGGAAGCGTATTTATCGCGGTGCCGATCGTTTTACTGTATTTTTGCCTGGTAAAAGATATGGTGGACGGCATGGCATCCGGCGCGGTCAAGGGCTGACCGGCGCCGGCGCGGGGAGTGTGGCGCGCTTTCGGAATGCAGTCGGCGTACAGCCGTATTCCCGCAAAAACAGCTCCGCGTAATAGCTTGAGTGGTTAAAACCGCATGAGGACGCGATCTGTATAATTTCAGCAGATAAAATAATAAAGGAGACCATTTTTCGCTGACTGACAAAGTTATGCGTGGGTGGTCTCTTTTTGCAAGCTTGCAAGGGTGTAAAGTTCGCGGAGAAGAAGTTACTAAATACAATATGTATTAAAAAATTAACAGTTGACGGAAGCGGGATTTTGGTAGAAAATATAAAGGAGACTATTTATCCGCAAGGAATAAAATAAATTGCGACAGCATTAAGGAGATAAAAAGAAATGGCAAAAGAAAAGAAACTCGTAGAAGCGATCACATCCATGGAGGAGGATTTCGCGCAATGGTATACCGACGTTGTGAAAAAAGCGGAACTGATGGACTATTCTTCCGTCAGAGGCTGCATGATCTTTAAGCCGGCGGGCTATGCCATCTGGGAAAACATCCAGAAGGAACTGGACAGAAGATTTAAAGAGACCGGTGTTGAGAATGTATACATGCCGCTTTTCATTCCGGAAAGCCTTCTTGAGAAAGAAAAAGATCATGTGGAGGGATTCGCACCGGAGGTTGCATGGGTGACGCAGGGCGGTCTGAATGAACTGCCGGAGCGTCTCTGTGTCAGACCGACCTCTGAGACACTTTTCTGTGATTTCTATAAAAATATCGTACATTCCTATCGTGATCTGCCAAAGGTTTATAACCAGTGGTGTTCTGTGGTGCGCTGGGAGAAAGAGACACGTCCGTTCCTCCGCTCAAGAGAGTTTTTGTGGCAGGAAGGCCATACGGCGCATGCAACAGCAGAAGAGGCAAAAGAGAGAACCATTCAGATGTTAAATCTCTATGCGGATTTCTGTGAAGAAGTGCTTGCAATTCCGGTTGTCCGTGGACAGAAGACCGAAAAGGAAAAATTTGCAGGAGCAGAGGCTACTTACACGATCGAAGCACTGATGCATGACGGAAAGGCGCTGCAGTCCGGAACCAGCCACAATTTCGGTGACGGTTTTGCAAAGGCATTTGGTATTCAGTATACCGATAAGGATAACACATTAAAATATGTATACCAGACCTCCTGGGGCATGACGACACGTCTGATCGGGGCTCTTATCATGGTACATGGTGATAATGACGGACTGGTACTGCCGCCGCACATCGCACCGGTACAGGCTATGGTTATCCCGATCCAGCAGCATAAGGAAGGCGTTCTTGAAAAGGCAGAGGAAGTAAGAGAACGTCTCGGCAGGGTATGCCGTGCAAAACTTGATGACTCTGACAAGAGCCCGGGCTGGAAATTCTCCGAGCAGGAGATGCGTGGTATTCCGGTACGTGTGGAACTGGGACCAAAAGATATCGAGGCAGGAAAGTGCATTGTTGTCCGCAGAGATACCAGAGAAAAAGTCGAGGTCGCACTGGATGAACTTGAGACAAAAGTGCAGGAAATCTTGGAGACGATCCAGAAAGATATGTATGACCGTGCAAAGAAGCACCGTGATTCACATATCTGGGATGCGCACAACTATGAAGAATTAAAAGACATTGCGGCAAATAAACCGGGATTTATCCGTGGCATGTGGTGTGGGGACCAGGCATGTGAGGATAAGATCAAAGAGGATCTGGCAGTAACCTCCAGATGTATGCCGTTTGAAGATCAGGAACAGATATCCGATGTGTGTGTATGCTGTGGGAAGCCGGCACACAAACTGGTATATTGGGGAAAAGCGTACTAAAGATAAATTTTTTGCGTACTGCGCAAAAACAGGAGACAGGGTATATGAGGTGATTGCATGGTAGAGAAGTATTACGAGGGGATCATTGAACAGGTTGCGGGAAAGATCGGCGGACAGGCGGGAAACATGACGCTGGCGCGCTACAGCAATGATTTTTCTATTCGGGAGATCATGATGCCACAGGTCATCTGTGAAAAAAAGGATGTGTTTATCTGGTCATATGAATTTGAACCGGAAAAAATGTCCGGTCCGTATGAACCTTTCCTGGATCTGATCCATGCTATGTTCGAGGAACAGAAAGGACAGTCTTTTGCGGAATTTCTGGAGGCGAATGACATTTATTATCTTCACAGACCGATGTTTGGTTCCTATATGGAGCGTGGAGTCAGCCTGCGCGAAGAAGAACTGATTTTAGGTGAGATTGAGTATGAGCAGGAATGCATGACCGAGGGCATTCTGCGCATGCTCATTTCTCTATCTGAGAAAAGACCGTGCCTTATTATTTTAAACAGACTTCAGTTTGCGGCAGGAACTACGATCACACTGCTTGACCGTCTTTTGGAGGAGGAAAAAGCGAAAAATATCGGCGTAGTGCTTGGCGTAAATGATCTTGTGCATATTCCGGAGCATGTCCTTCCGGTGTGGGAAAGGCTGATGGAACGCCTGAAGGATGAAAATCAGGTGTTTCATATTGGAACTACGGAGGTCGTGCGCAAAAAACAGCTTTCTGTCGATACGTTTACAAAGGAGGAGTCTTTAAAGAAGATCACGAATCTGGTTCAGATGATGGATTTTTCACAGGCGCTCTATTATCTTGACGGCGTGAACCGTCAGATCAAGTTTGAAAGCCTGAAGCTTGCGGATGATCTGCACTTCAAGTTGTGGGTACAGTATTGCTGGGCGGCAATGTTTTCGATGGATTTGTCCAAGGCGCTTGAGATCTGTGAAGAACTTACAAATCTGAAGACGACATTTTCTTCACATATCCGGATGCTCTTTTATTATTACCTGACCGGTAACGTTTTCATGTACCAGGGACGGCTGCTTGATGCGGTTGAATATGCAAAAAAGAGTCAGGATTATGCCAAAAAGGCCGGAAATGAAAAATGGCTTTTCTTAAGTGAGCTGCTTGAAGTGCAGGCCCGCATGTCCGGCTGGTATAATATCTTTTTCTGTGCACAGAATGTGGACATCAGTGATGAACTGATTGAAAAGCTGATCCAGTACAATTACAAGAACCATCTTGCCTATATCTATGTCTATGCCTATGATAACAAGCCGGAGATCGTGGCGCGGGCCTATAAGTCCGAATCACAGCTCCTTTATTTCAGCAAGGGTGTTGCACTTGCAAAGGAGATTGGAAATGAAGAACTGGTCTGCAGCGCTTATCAGAAGAATATCATGCTTGCGTCCACAAACGGCATGTATGAAATCTCCATTCTGTATTCGGTGCGGACGTTTGAATCCATGAAGAATAAGAATTCTCTGAAGGCAGGGCGTATTTACAGCGGGCTTGGCTACAATTTAAGTGCACTCGGCAAGACAAAGGAGGCGGTCGGTTACTTTAAGGAGGCAATTCATATCTTTTATGAACTGCGCCTGCCGGAGGATATTGCAGAAGTATTTTACAATATGTCCTTAAACTGCATTCAGATGCGGGATTACAGACAGGCGATCGAGTATCTGACGCTCTGCATGAAGACGATCGAAAAGCTGCAGCTCAACAGTCTGCGCGTCTGCAACATTTCAAAACTGTACGGTATTTTGGCACTGTGCAGTGCACTGACGGGAAACCGGTTCAACTGTGAGCGCTATCTGTTAAGCTGCAAACAGTTTCTGAATTATGTTCTGGAGAAAGAAGATACGGACGAGATCGGAAGCATCCATGATTATGCAAACTGTGACGATGACATGTTCTTATACTATTTTTCACAGGCATTACTGGATGTTATGGAAGAAAATAAAGCAGCAGCGGCAAGGGATTATGAGACCGCGGAGCGCCATCTGCGTCAGGCGGAGGGAAACCAGTTCTTCTGTTACCGTCTGTTCCGGGAGAGCAGGATTCAGTTTTACCAGTCGGTGGGACGGCTGGAACTTCGGGATAATGAGCGTGAACTCTTAAAACAGTATGATGAGACTGAAAAACGGATCGATCTCGAGGAAAGCTTAAAGGTGCTTGAGCATGTCGGATTAAAGCAGGATGCGAGCGGAGAGATTCCCATGCACAAGATCAATGAACTGATCGGGCAGGAGGGCATTTACCGTGCATATCAGCAGAAAAAGCGTCAGATGGATTTTATTTCCGTATGGCAGAAGCTGATCGACGTGACGGATGTGTCGGCAAAGACGATGATGGAGACGGTTATGAAGACATTTCTGTACCATTTTTCGGTGGATAAGGCACTTTATATCCGTTATCAGGATGGAAAAGCGCAGATCCTTTTTAACAATACGGAGGAAAAGATCACGGCGGAACGGCAGCGGTTCCTTGCAAAATGCTTCGAGGAGGACCCACGTGGCTTTGCGGTATCCAAGATCAGCAGTAACTATTCGGCACATCTGAATATCATTTCGCTGTTCGGGGAAGATAATGTCTGTTCCATGGTTGCGGTTCCGTTTATGAACAACGGAAAGCCGGAGAGCATATTGATCGCTTATGTGCTGATGAAGGACAACTGGCATTCTTCGGTCAATCGCTATATGCTTGATGAGGATGATCTGCGGGTATATGAACTGCTGTTCCGTGAGGTACAGTATTCCTTAAACAGACTGGATGCCTACGAAAAAGTATATGAAATGAATACGAAGCTCTATCAGTCGGCGATCACGGATCAGCTTACCGGTATCTATAACCGCAAGGGCTTTTACATGCGCATTGAAGAGATCATGAAACAGCTTGCGGAGAAAAAGCAGAAAAAAAGTTTTGCACTGATGTTTATTGATTTGGATAACTTTAAGGGGTATAATGATACTTTCGGACATGATGTCGGTGATCTGATCTTAAGGGAGATGGCTGGAATCTTCCGTGAAGTCTGCGGCAGGGAAGGATTTGTTTCACGATACGGCGGAGATGAGTTTATCGTGTTTATTAAGAACAACAGGAAGCAGACACTTGAGAAAAAGGCGAAGCAGATTTACGAAAAGATCGCGGAGCGTAATGGATTTAAAGAGGAGATCGAGCATGATCTCGGAAGAAACATCACGCTGCCGCAGGATAAAAAGATTTCCTGCTCGATCGGAATCGCAGGATCGGATGAAGTGCAAAGCGAGGAAGATATCAACAGCCTGATCAAGCAGGCAGATGATCTGTTATATCAGATCAAGACGACATCCAAAGGACGGTATATATTTATGTAGGAGGCGGGCATGCAGATTCAGTTACCGGAAAAAGTCAGCAAAATCATAGGGCACCTGACAGAGGCAGGCTTTGAAGCATATGCAGTTGGAGGCTGTGTGCGTGACACGCTGCTCGGACGGACACCGGGGGACTGGGATATCACGACTTCTGCAAAGCCCACACAGGTCAAAAAACTGTTCGGTCGTACGATCGACACCGGGATACTGCACGGTACGGTAACGGTCATGCTCGGCAAGGAGGGGTTTGAAGTCACAACTTACCGTATTGACGGGGAATATGAGGATGCAAGACATCCGAAGAGTGTCGTTTATACGGCGAATCTGCTTGAAGACCTGAAGCGGCGTGATTTTACGATCAATGCGATGGCATACAATGAGACAGAAGGACTGATCGATGCATTTGACGGGATTGCCGATCTCAAAAAGGGGATCATCCGCTGCGTGGGAGATCCAATGGATCGCTTCGGGGAGGACGCTTTACGAATGCTGCGTGCCGTGCGCTTTGCGGCGCAGCTTGGATTTGCGATCAAACCGGAGACCAGACAGGCGATCATGGCACTTGCACCGAATCTTTCAAAGATCAGTGCGGAGCGTATTCAGACAGAACTGGTAAAGCTTGTGGTTTCTGCACATCCGGAGGAGCTTAGGACAGTGTATGAGACCGGGATCTCAAAGGTGATCCTGCCGGAGCTTGACGCGATGATGGAGGAAGAACAGAAAAATCCGCATCACTGTTATACGGTGGGCGAGCATACGATCCATGCAATGTGTGCGATCGAACCGGATAAGGTCTTACGTCTTACGATGCTGTTTCATGATGTGGCAAAACCGGTCTGCCGGACGGTGGACGAAAAAGGGATTTATCACTATTACGGACATCCTGCAAAGGGAGCACAGATGGCACATGCCATTTTCCGCAGGCTGAAATTTGACTGCGACACAATGGAGCGTGTGTGCCGCCTGATCACCTGGCATGACGACAATCCTCCGCTTCAGGAAGCAGCTGTCCGCCGGGCGATAAACCGCGCGGGTATGGATCAGTATCCGGCGCTTTTTAAGGTAAAGCGGGCGGATATTATGGCAAAGAGCAGAGCGGGACGGGAAGAAAAGCTTGCCTATGTGGATGCCTACGAGCGTATGTATGAAGAGATCCTGAAAAGGGGAGACTGTCTGACGTTAAGGGAACTTGCGGTTACAGGAAAAGACCTGATTGCTTTGGGGATAAAACCGGGGAAACAGATCGGTGATATTTTGAACCGGCTTCTTGAACTGGTCTTAGAGGAACCGGAGAAGAATACAAAAGAATATTTAATGAGTTATACTTTAAAGAACCTGTTCATATGATAGAAAGAAAACAAATCCACCCTTTCCATGAACACATGAAAAAAGGGACAGGATGAACATATGGAGGGGTTCTTTTTGTATAATCAGGCAGAGCAGTTGATGGAACAGTATCCGCTTACCGTATCCGAGACGGCCAAAGGGCGCGGGGCGCTCATCTGTATCACGGAATGCGGAGAAAAAACATTGAAGGAATATAAGGGTTCTGCTGCAAGAGCGGAAATTTTATATGATGTGGCGGAATTTTTAAATAGAGCGGGTGTAAGGACGGATGGCATAATAAAGACGACCGAGGGGGCATATCTCTCCGGAAGTGCGGAGGAAGGCTTTTATCTCCTGAAGGACTGGTATAACGGCAGGGAATGTGACACAAAAAGCCGGGATGATATTCTGCGCGCAGTCACACAGCTTGCGGGGATGCACCAGTGCCTGAAGGATTATGACAAACAGCTTCCCGAATATCTTTGGGTGTCGGAGCAGACACTTATCGATGAGTATGAAAGACATACGCGGGAGCTGAAAAAGGTGCGCAATTACATACGCGGCAAAAAAAAGAAAAACCTGTTCGAGACAAAGTTCATGGAGCATTACAGCGGTTATCTCGCGCAGGCGCAGGAGGTGCAGGAACGCCTGAAAGAGCAGGCAGCACACCGTGAGGAAGAAGAGTGGCAGCAGATGTACGGAATCTGTCACGGAGATTATAATCAGCATAATATCCTGTTTGCAAAAGAAGGGATCATACTTATCAATCTCGAACAGCTTCATGTGGATGTGCAGGTGAGCGATCTTACGCATTTTATGCGTAAGATCCTCGAAAAGCACAACTGGAACACCGGGCTTGGCATGGATATGATCCGGGCGTATGACCGAAAAAAGAAACTTTCGGCCATGGAGTGTGAGCAGATATATTTAAGGCTGGCCTACCCGGAAAAATTCTGGAAGGTGGCGAACCACTACTACAATTCCAATAAATCATGGGTGTCCGGCAGAGATATTGAGAAACTGGATAAGGTTACGGGACAGGAGAACGAGCGGCAGCAGTTCCTGGAAATGCTGTTTCATTTTGTGCAATAGTATTGTATAATGGGAGCAGAATAAGATGAGGTGAAAGAGTGAAGATACAAGGGAGAACAGGAATGCTCGTACTGGCGGTTCTGCTGCTTTTTGCGGCAGGGTGCGCCCAGTCGGCAGATCAGCCGAAATTTACGACAGGAAAAAATACATATAACAGTGCTGCGGCAAAGGAAAAGAGTACAGAGGAACCGGTGGAAGAGAAGGATGACACGAAGACATCGGTGGCCGGGCTGTGCGTTGTGATGCAGATCGATACACAGGCACAGATGCTCACATTAAAAAAGGTGGAGAACGGAAAGCTGCTGGAGCGGGAGTACGGCAGCGGAACCTGCTTTTACGATAAATACGGAAATATCATGTCGCTGGCGCGGATGGAACTCGGCAGTGTGGTAACATTTCGTGCATCGGAGGACGGGATGCTGACAGAGGTTTGCGTAAGCGATCAGGCGTGGGAAAAACAGCAGGTAAAAAAATATACCATTGATCCCGATAAAAATATTTTTACCATTGGTACGTCAAACTATGCGATCGATGAGGACACCAGCTTTTTCTCGGATGAGGGAGCGATTCTGATCGGGGATATCAGCGGAAAAGATGAACTCAGGGTATGGGGTGTTGACCGGAGGATACTTTCTGCCACGGTGACGACCGGGCACGGACAGATCGAACTTCTGGGTACAGATGTGTTTAACGGCGGGTATGTTATGCTCTCCGGGGCACAGAAATACTATTATGAGATCAGTGGTCAGATGACGATCGAGGTGCCTGAGGGAACATATCAGCTCACAGCAGCGGGAAACGGTTATGGCGGAAGTATGGAGGTCGCTGTCACACGGAACGAGACAACAACGGTCAATCTGGATACGATCAAGGGAGAGGGACCGAAATCCTGCAGTCTGTCCTTTACCGTGACGGTTCCGGATACAACAGTGATTTTAGACGGTCAGACCGTTGATCTTAGCATGCCGGTATCCGTAACCTATGGAACTCATACGTTGCAGGCGGCAGCAACCGGCTATTCCGCCTGGTCAAGACAGCTTGTCGTCAATTCCGAGACAGCGAATATCATCATAGATCTGACAGATAATGCAAAGACTTCGGAGAAGGAGACTGAGACCACGGAGAGCACAACCGAAAACACCGGAGATACGGTGCAGGGAACGACGGATACCATTCAGGGAACGACGGATACCGTTCAGGGAACGACCGGTCAGAGCAGCCAGACGGTAACGCAGCCGCAAACAGGCATAGCCGATCCGGCCGTTACGACGAATGAGGCGGAAAATGAGTCCTCAAATGCGGCAACAGACAGTTACCTTAAGACCCTGTCCGGCATTGTGGATACGCTCACAGGAAAATAGGATAGAAAACGCCAAAATCCTAGAAAAATGGGCAAAATTTCTTGACAAACATAGGAAAAACAAGTATAAATATATTCGTAGGTAAATAGAGAAAAAGCCTCGTATTATTATTGAAAAGTCCAGAGGAGGAATTTTAACATGAACAAAGCAGAATTGGTTTCAGCTATGGCTGACAAGGCAAACTTATCTAAAAAAGATGCAGAGACAGCATTAAAGGCTTTCACAGATGTAGTAGCTGAAGAGTTAAAGAAGGGTGAGAAGATTCAGTTAGTAGGTTTTGGAACATTCGAAGTATCTGAGAGAGCTGAAAGAACAGGTAGAAATCCGCAGACAGGCAAGGAAATGACAATTCCAGCTTCTAAAGCACCGAAATTCAAAGCAGGAAAAGCTTTAAAAGATATGATCAACGCATAATTAGGTTTATGTTTGACAGAGGGTGTAACGAAAACCGGATTTTTCGTTATGGTCTCTGTCTTTTTTTGCTCTATATAGGAAAGGAAAGATAATTCATGAGACTGGACAAGTTTTTAAAAGTCTCCCGGCTGATCAAACGTCGCACTGTGGCGAATGAAGCATGCGATGCAGGACGTGTCATGGTAAATGGAAAGCCTGCCAAAGCATCCGTGAATGTCAAGGTGGGCGATATCATTGAGATCATGTTCGGGATGAAAACCGTAAAGGTAGAAGTTCTGGATTTACAGGACACAACAAAAAAAGACGAAGCAAAAGATCTGTTCCGTTATCTGTAAAAACGGACATATTTCAGGAAGCCTTCTAATATACTTAAGAGAAAAGGTGAACAGGCCTTTTATCAAGTAAATTGGGAGGCTTTTTTTATGGAAGAAAAAACGGTTTCAAAAGTACATAAAGTGCTGCTGCAGAATCGTAAGTCGGGCAGCTTCAGCGGAATTGTGGATGTACTGTCGTTTGATGTGGCGGAGATTTTGCTTGAGACGGAGCTTGGAATGCTCCTGATCAAGGGAAACGACCTTCATGTCAACCGCCTTACGCTGGAAAAGGGGGAGATTGATATCGAAGGCCGCATCGACAGCCTTGCTTATTCCGAGGTCAACAGCTATGCCAAACAGGGAGAATCTTTTCTGGGGCGTATCTTTAAATGACGGTGAGTGGCAGCATTCTGGCAGAGGTAAGATTCCTTCTGGTGTCCATTCTTTCCGGGGCGGGCATGATCCTGTTTTATGATATCTTCCGTATCTTCCGGCGGGTTATTCCACACGGGACAGTCTGGATCGCCATTGAGGACTTTTTTTACTGGGTGTCCTGTGCGGTACTCATATTTGCGATGCTCTATCAGGAAAATGACGGGCTGATCCGGGGCTTTGCCATGGGCGGCATGGTGATCGGAATGTTCTGCTACAACCATTTCTTAAGCCCGTTTCTGGTAAAATATGCGGCAAAAGTTCTGGGGGTGGTCGTGGGATTTGCCGGAAAAACAGGAATGATTCTGCTTCGGCCGTTAAAAAAAATAAAAAAGCTATTGAAAAAACTAGTCAGACTGGTTAAAATAGGATTATGTAAACTGTAATGGAGGCTTGGCCATGAGCAGGTATCGCAGACGGAAAAAGAAAGAAAACCGAATGGGTAAGATATGTGTATCAGGGATCGTATTTATGTTCCTGATCGTAATGTCTGTCCAGATCGTAAAATTATATAAAGAAGACCAGACCTATATTGCCAAGGAAAAGGAACTGAACTCACAGCTTGAAGATGCGACAGAGGAACAGCAGCAGCTTGCGGATTATGAGCAGTACACGCAGTCACAGCAGTACATAGAGGAAGTGGCAAAGAGCAAGCTCGGACTGGTTTACAACAATGAGATCGTCTTTAAGGAGCAGGATACAGAGGACGGAAAATAAAGCGAAAAAATAAGAGCATATACGAAATGGGATCGCTGTCAGAGGAGACAGCGGTCTTTTTTTCTATAGGAAAGACCCCGTTACGTTAATGCGAGAAAGAATGTAATTATGGCCTGACGTTAGCGGATTCAAAAACATGAGCTGCATCAATTCGATTCGAAGTCCCATACGGACGGGGAAATTGCCGAAAACTTTTTTAAAATGGGACAACGGTTTGACAAACATTTCAGACGTACATTTTTATAATAGCCCTTGCTTTTGCAAAAGCAGAGCAAAAAGTCAGGAGGGCAGGATAAAAATGAAACGACTCAAAACAAAACAGATAGTTACTTATTTACTGGGCATGCTCTTGTGCAGGGTATCCTTTGCGGGCTGCTATCCGATCATTCCCGCATATTTTGCAGCAGTGTATCTGCAGGATCAGGGCAGGGCGGCATTCACCTTTTTCCTTTATCTTGGAATGATGCTGTTCCTTCCGCTGACGCAGACGGCGAAATATGCAATGGCGGTACTTTTTACCTTTGTGGTGATCCGGATGTCGGAGTGGGTGAACAAGCGCTGCACCGTCACAGTGGCTGCGGGGGCCGCAGGAGTGGCGACTGCGGTGCTTTCGGTGTTTGGCGGCGTGTTCAACTGGATGAATGAACGGTCACCGGTCAGCGGCATTCTGGAGGGAATCTTCATATTCGGGCTTACGGTGGTGCTGCACCGTTTTTTTTACTTTTTTTTTCAGAAAAAAGAAGAAAAGCAGACCGGAGCGGGGCAGATGCTGCCCAAGGAAGAACGTTTAAAGACATATGCAGATTCTTTTCTCGGACTGTCACGGGTATTTTCTGGAATGAACGCAGATAAAAAGGATTTTGCTGCGGAAGAATATGGGAAAATGAAAGATGAGATCGCAGGAAAGATCTGTATTTCCTGCAATCAGTGTGCACTCTGCTGGGAACAGGAAAAAAGTCCGATGCAGGAATACTTTTCCTCCCTGATCCTGTCGATCAGAAGAAGCGGAGTGCCGGATGCGGTGGAAGAAGAGAAGCTGCGCACATACTGCCCCTATACTTCGGAGGTCGTGGAGGAAGCAGTGCGGGTATTTGAAAAGGCGAAGCTCAATATGGCGTGGTACAACAGGCTGCAGGAGAACCGCGAGGTCATTGCCCAGCAGCTGAATGCGATGGCATATATTATGGAAGACTGCGCAAAACCGCCCGAGGACATCAGCAGCAGGGAGGAAAAAGCGCTTTCGGAGATACGTTATCAGGCGAAAGAACGCGGAATCCGTGTTTACGACGGAGCGGTCTATGAAAAAAAAGACGGCCGGAAGCAGCTTGTGCTTGAAGTATCCGTTAAAAAGGACGGCTGCATTCCGGTAAAAGAACTGATAAAAGCAGTCTATGCGGCAACCAGGCAAAGAGTGCGCCCGCACCGTGATGAGAAAAGCCTGATCGGAAAAGAACGCATGCGACTGGTGTTTGAGGAGGATACGGTTTACCATACAGTGCATGGAGTGGCACGCATGGTGAAGGAGGGCGCAGCAGTGTCCGGTGATAACTTTTCCTTTCAGGAACTGGAGGATGGAGAATTTGTTATGAGCCTTTCCGACGGGATGGGATCGGGAAGCCGTGCTTGTAAGGAAAGCGAAATGGTGATAGAGTTAATAGAGAAATTCTTAGAGGCAGGATTTTCCAAAGAAACGGCGATACGCATGATGAATTCAGCCATGGTCATCCGCGGAGAGGACGACCTGTTTTCCACAGTTGACATCAGTGCGCTCAATCTTTATGATGGAAAATGCACATTTTATAAGATCGGAGCGTCCGCAACCTTTATCCGGCATGCGGACAGTGTGGAATGCCTGATATCGGAAAATCTGCCGGTCGGTGTGTATCACAGTGTGGAAATAGAAAAAACAGAGCGCAGTCTGTCGGACGGTGATTTTATCATTATGGTATCAGACGGTGTGCTGGAATACTTAAATGTACCGCATCCCGAAGAGGCAATGGAGGGGATCATTGCAGGAATTGATACCAATCATCCCGGCAGATTTGCAAAGCAGCTCATAGAGCAGGTAATGGTCTATACCGGTGGAAAGGTTCGGGATGACATGACTGTGATGGTTGCGGCAGTATGGGAGAAAGTATAAAAAATGATTTTACCAAAGATGTTATCTTTTATGGAAAAATATCATATGTTAGAGGAATGCGGGACACTGGTGCTCGGCGTTTCAGGCGGTGCAGATTCGGTCTGCCTGCTGCTCGTGATGGAGAAAATCTGCAGGGAACGCGGGATCGCGCTGGTGGTTGTGCATATTGAGCATGGCATACGTGGAAAAGAGAGCCTGGAGGATGCAGCCTTTGTGGAAAACCTCTGCAGGAAAAAAAGCATTCCGTTTTATCTGTTCTCCTACCCGGTGGAAGAGATCGCAAAACAGACCGGGGAATCCACGGAGGAGGCCGGAAGACGGCTGCGCTATGCAGCGTTTGATGAAGTGGCGGCAAAGTATAAGGAAGCAAAGATCGCGGTTGCGCACAATGAAAATGATCAGGCAGAGACGGTACTGTTTCATCTTGTGCGCGGGAGCGGATTAAAGGGGATGGGCGGAATCCCGCCGGTACGCGGGAATATCATACGTCCGCTCCTGTGTATCAGCCGTGCAGAGATCGAGGCGTATTTAAAAGAAGCAGGACAGCCGTACCGTACGGACAGCACGAATGCTTCCGATGTGTATGCGCGAAACCGTATCCGCCATACCGTGATGCCTCTGCTGAAATCGGAGAATCCCCGCTTGGCGGAGAATCTTTCCCTGATGGCGCTTCGGCTGCGGGAGGACGAGGATTTTCTTTCTGCGCAGTCGGATTTTGCGACCCTGCCCGGGGTGCAAACGTTAAAATCCATACCGAAGGCTCAGCGCAGCCGCTGTATCGAGAGATTTTTGAAGGACAGCGGCGTGAGGGAGCCGGAGGATTCCCATATTTCCGCAGTGGAAGGGCTGCTGTTTTCCGATAAACCTTCCGCGCGGGTCAATTTACCCGGCGGCGTGACGGTGAGCAGGGAATATGACCGCCTGGAAGCCCGGACGCACAGGCCCCGCCCGGAGCCGGTGGTGCTCACCTGCCCCGGAGAAACGGTTTACGGAGACTACCGCGTGACCTGTACCCCGGCGGAAAAGATCATCAATACGCCGGACACCTTTACCGTTCGTCCCGTCGGGACGCTGATTCTTCGCCCCCGGGAAAGCGGGGACGTCATTCGCCTGAGCGGCGGAACCAAGAGCCTGAAGAAGCTGTTCATCGACAGGAAAATACCCGCGGCCATGCGGGAGCGGACTCCCGTATTGTGTGATGAACGGGGCGTTTTGGGTGTATATTCCAT
>OIZA01000732.1_pt1 | contig 14732 bp, 7 predicted proteins | sample 1588381 | NCBI WGS metagenome assembly OIZA01 (sample SAMN03283277) | human gut metagenome | biome: human-associated habitat; material: feces | host: Homo sapiens | place: Peru | collected 2012 | reverse complement strand
CCGGCGCGCCATTCAAGCGTTGCTTTGCCCGAGCCGCCGTCACGGTCGCCAGCCAGCATGGTCATATAGAACGAGCCGTCCGGCTTTGCAGCAAAAATCGACTGCCACGGGAACGCAATTTCATAGCGCGTATGTCCGGTTTCCTCGTCGCGGACGGTCCTGAACTGCACGCTCTGCATCTCAAGCGCGGCGTTCCCGTCATACCACCGCCAGATCTCCGGCTGGCCATTATAGTTGGAGAAGCCGTACTCCGCGCCATAGTCATCGCCGTATTCGCTGAACGCGATCTGCAGACAGTCTCCGCCATACATGCCGTAGCCGTAGTCTGCGTCCAGCACGTCGTCCATTACGTCCACAGCCATATAGAAATATGACTCGTCATAGGCGGCGCGTGCCGTCATGGAGAAGCCCTCGGGCTTTGCGGGGAAATATTTGTCCAGCGCCAGCGTAATACCGGCTGCGGTATCCCAGTCGCTGAAATCGCCGTCGATGGTCAATCCGGCTGCCGGAAGGACCGGCAGATAGCGGCCGGAGCCAAAGTTCGTCAGGCCATGATACAGCTCATCGTCTGCGTCCGTACCGACGGTGTAGCGGAATTTCTCCACGCTGCCGTCTGCCATGGCCTCCGCTGAAGCGTAAGCGCGGATTTCTGTCTTGGTGGTGATGGTGATCGGTGCGGTATAGACGGCGGCAGTTGCGGATGTGCGCGGGTCAGTGCCGTCCGTTGTATAGTGGATCACCGCGTTTTCTGCGGCCTCCGCCAGCGTGAGCGTCACCGGCGTTCCGGGTGCAACCTTGCCCGCCGCGGGAGAAGCGGTTACCGCAGGCGCGGCCTTTTGCTTTACAACGCGGATATTGTCCAGCAGATATACCATGGAGCATTCCGTGTCACCCGGCATGTCATTGCCGTAGAGCCAGAATTTCAGCTCCGTCAGATTGCTGACGTCCTTGCCGGAAAGGTCAATTGCAACAGTTGTCCATGTGCCCTCGGGCGCACCGGCAAATGGGCTGCCCATGTAAATGATCTCGTGGCCGTTGGAGATGTTCAGATTCAGACTTCTCGGCTCAAGCGTCTGCTCCGGATAAACATCGATCAGCAGCTTCTGCGCGCCGGTCAGATCCAGACCGCCAGTGTTCCAGACCAGATTGGCAAACGCACCGGCTTTCTGCTTATAGGTGCCGGTGACGCGCAGCGCCGCCCGATCGCCGCTTGCGGCAGCTTCGGCCGAAATTGCGACGCTGTCGTTGCTCTCTGCGTGCCAGTCCGCAGCGCTGTCCATTGAATTGAGAACAACTTCTTTTGTATTGGCCGAAACCGCTTCCGCGCGGGCGGTGGGAAGCGTACCGGCAAGCACCGAGAATGTCAGCAGCAGACACAGCGCCGCTGAAATCCATCGTCTCATTTGTCTGTTTGAACGCATATCGTCTATCCTTTCACTGCGCCGGCAGTCATGCCGGACACGATATATTTTTGCAGGAAACAGTAGATTGCGATGATCGGCAGGGAAATCAGGGTAATATTCGCGAACAGAAGATTCCAGTCAGATTTCTTCTGTGAGCAGAACGAATAGATTGTCAAAGAGACGGTATACCGCTTCGGCGAGTTGAGCAGAAACAGCGCCGTTCCAAACTCATTCCAGATCGACATACCGGCAATGATGATAACCGTCACCATGACGGGCTTGATGAGCGGGAGGATGATCTTCCAGTACATCTGCATCGGTGTGCAGCCGTCCAGCAGCGCCGACTCGTCCAGCTCATCCGGAATGCTGCGGAAATAGCCCGTGAAGATAAACACAGCGAGCGGGAAGAAGCTTGCCGTATAGACAAGGCAGATTCCAAGGTAGGTGTGCAGCAGTCCGAGTGATTTCAGCAGAAAGTACGTAGGAACGGTAAAGCCGGGCATGGTCATGCCAAGGATAATCAGGCTGTTGACGCGGCCGACCCATTTCTGCTTGCGGCGCTGGATGATGAACGCGGCCATGCTTGCCGTAAGCACGATCAGCGCGACGGACAAAACCGTGATGATCGTGCTGTTGAGATACGCCGTGGTCAGGCCGGATACGCGGAACACCTCCGCATAGTTCTGCGCCGCCTGTTTCAGGTTGACGCCTGCCATGGACAGGCTGAGCTGGTTTGCATGCTTGGAGTCCTTGAGAGAGTTTACAAAAATCATCCAGATCGGGACGACAAAGATTGCGCTTACCAGCAGCGCGACCAGCTCCGCTGCGATGGATTTCCATTTCTTTTTCACAGGTCTACCTCCCGCTTGCGAATGATGCTGTACGACGAAACGGCAAACAGTGCGACAATGACCGCCAGCAGGACATAGCCTGCATTTGCCTCGCCCTGCATATTGAACGAGAACGAGCGATAGATCATGGTGTTCATGACCTGCGTGGTAACGCCCGGGCCGCCGTTTGTGGTGGCGACAATGATATCGAACACTTTCAGTCCGCCGATCAGACTGTTTACGAACGCGTTATTGAACGCCGGGAGGATCAGCGGGAACGTAACGCGCCAGAAGCGCTGCCATGCGTTTGCGCCGTCGATGGTTGCGGCTTCCTGATATTCCGGCGGAACGGCCTGAAGCCCGGCAAGGATGATGACCATGTTGAAGCCCGACCACTTCCAGATCTCCACACCGCAGACAGACAAGAGCGCCAGCTTTGTATCCGTCAGCCAGTTCTTCGCCATAAAATCCAGCCCGAGCGCACGGAAGAACTGATTGAGCAGGCCATAAGGATGCAGAATCGCCGTAAAGACAATACCGACGGCAACGGTGCTGATGATGGCCGGGAAAAAGCTGATTCCGCGCAGATAATTGCGAAGGTGCAGCTTCCGGTTCAGAAATACGGCCAGCGCAAGACCAAGGCCAACCTTTCCGACAGTCGTCACAACCGTAAAAATGATCGTATTGAGCAGCGCCCGCTTGATGCTGGGATCGCTGATGATATTTTTGTAGTTCATGAGCCCGACAAAGTCCGCTCTGGTAAAGTTCCAGTTTGTAAAGGAATACCAGACGCCGATCAGCACAGGCAGGATGAAAAAGACGCCGTAAATCAGAACGCCGGGCGCCATAAACAACGCGGGATAGCGCTTGTTCTTATTCATACTTCACAATTTCCTCGCTATACGGAAGGGCGTCTGCCAAGTATCCGTTTGGCAGACGCCCTTGCTGTGGTCAATGACTGTGTTTAATTCCAGTTGGGATCGCCGGCGTCAATCGCGGCTTTTGCAAAGTCAGCGTCGAGCGCTGCGGCAACGTCCGCGGGCGTCTTGGTGCCGACGAGCACCTCGGAGATATAGGTCTCCAGCGGGCCCTTGGAATACTTGCAGAAGTCCGTCCACTGCGGGCTGAGGTCGGCGGTGTCGAGAATGTTCTTGATATCGGCAAACGGGCCTTTCAGATCGGCGGTAACGCCGTTTGCAACGGGAATACCGGACTGTGCATCAAAATATGCCTGCTGTGCTTCCGGAGAAACGAGTGCTTCCATAACTTTCTGCGCAAGCTCGGGGTTCTTGCCGTTCTTGGAGACGTAGAAGCCCTTGTTCACGCCGACACCGCAGTACAGATGATCTGCCAGCGGGATGAGGAACGCGCCGATGGAGGAAGCGGTCTTGTCCGCGTCGATCTTTTCCAGCTCGCCGACGACCCAGTCGCCCTGTGCATAGAATGCGCAAGTGCCGTCAAGCAGTGCCTGCTGCGCCTGCTGATAGGTATCGGACAGGTAGGTTTCCTGCACATAGCCAAGATCGACCAGCTCCTTGATCTTGCCGATGGAGTCGATGAAGCCATTCATGTCGCTCCAATGCTTCTGGTTGGTGCTCATTGCGTCGGCAAAGGCCTGTGCATCCTCGGGAGCGTAATCGCTGTACCATCCCATCAGCGCAAAGAACTGGAGTGTCCAGGTGTCAACGCCGGAATAGTAGACCGGGGAAATGCCGTTTGCCTTGATCGCTTCGCAGTCAGCAAGGAATGCGTCCCATGTGGTGGGGACTTCGGTGATGCCGGATGCGGCCAGCACGTCCTTGTTGTAGAACATATACATACCGCCGCCGGTTGCAATCGGGAGATTGTAAAGCTTGCCATCCAGCAGGTAGCCGGGGGTACGCAGATAGGAATCGCTGTAGAGATAGGAATAGTCGTTTGCCGTCAGGTCAACAAAGTTGTCGGCGACGGACAGACGGGAGTTGGTGTAGGACACAGGCTGGAAGTAGAGGATATCGGGCACGTCCTCGCCGCCGGCGTAGCGAACCTGAATCACCTGCTCGCCCTGATCGCCGTCCGGCACTTTTTCCAGAATGAGCTTTGCGCCGATTTCTTCGGCGTGGGCGTTGACATAGTCAACTGCTGCAAGCAGACCGTTCGACTCGTCGGAGGTCTGGAGCATCAGCGTCAGCTCAGGCAGCTCCGCTGCCGGCTGCTCGGCCGGGGTGTCCTCGGCTTTGGTTTCCGTCTTTGCATCTGCCGCATCCGCAGCGGGGGTATCCGTCGTGCTGGGGGCAGCTTCCTTCGCTGCGCAGGCTGCAAAGGACAGCAGCATGGCCAGCGCCAGAAGCATGCAAAGAATTTTCTGCATCTTTTTCATTTCTGGTTCTCCTTTTCATTTGTTCGGAGCCTTTGGCTCTTTCTGTTATGATTGTAAAGCAGTCCATCCATGAAAAAAACTGCAAAAAACCACAATAACTTATACTCTTCTACACTTCGGACAAGTATGCACGCGGGCTTTTTCCCGTCTTTTTCTTAAATACGTTCGTAAAATAGGTATACTGTCGGAAGCCGCACCGCTCTGCGATCTGACTGAGCGGAAGCGTGTGCTCTTTCATCAGCGCAATGCTGCGCTCAATGCGATAGTCCGTCAGATAAACCGCAAAACCTGTCCCGGTCTCATCCTTAAACAGTTTGCTGAGATAATTGCTGGAAATGCCGAGCTGCTCCGCAATCTCGCTGACCGACAGCTCGTCGGCATAATCCGTCTGAATGCGGCGCAGCGTCTGACGGACATAATGGGAGTATCCGGCTGACGGCGCATCTGTGTGCATCGCCGAAACCAGCCGGGAAAACGCACCGAAAAAGAACGCCTTTGCATCGGCGACGGAAGAAAATCGCCGCCAGATTTCATCAAAGCTGCTGCATCTGCCATAGACGCTTTCCAGCGGCACACGATGCTTTTTTGCTGCACGATTGAGCACGCCCAGAAGATCATTCAGAATCATGCGGGCATTTTCCAGATCAACGCGGCGTGTTTCGATCATGTCAAAAATCTCGTTCAGCCGCACCTCATACGCTGTGCCATCCTCCAGCGCGGAGGCAAAGCTTTTTTCTGTTTCCAGCGGCAGCCCCATCAGCACAGACTGCGTCTGTTCCTCTGGACTGCGCAGCACGCAGGTGTTGTCGTGATAAAACAGTTCCTGCTTCAGCGCTGTTACATAGCGATAGCCCTCACGCAGGTGGGCTATATCCCGCAGCGATTTGTCCATGCAGAAGTTCGCCTGCCGGTTAAAGTAATTTCTCATGCAGAATGAGATCCTCTGCAGGACATTCTGCGTCCGGGCGTCGATTTTTGCCTGACTGACCTGTCCGCCATGTGAAAACAGCAGCACGTAGATGCCGTCGCCAAGGCTTCCCGCCAGACCGTCTCCGCTCTCATGCAGGATTTCTTCAACAATATTGAGCACGCCGTAATCAAACAGCGGGTCGTCCTGCGCAGCGTATGCAGACCGGCCATCTGCGCATGGGGTAAACGTCAAAAGGCACAGCATCAGCCGGTCCTGCGCAAGCCGAATTCCAAGAACATCCATATGATGTCGAAGCTCCTCCGGCGGTATTTCCTCCGTGAGGAGCCGGTGGAGAAACTCATTTTTCAGAACCATGTGGTTTTTGCGCACATAGGCCTCCGCGTCCCGTTCACGCGCGTGCTCGCTGCTTACCGTGGCCTGCTGCCGGATCCAGTCGGCGGCGCGCTGAAGATGCTCCCGCAGAGCCGCAGCGCTGATCTCATGCTTGAGCAGATAGTCCTGCGCGCCAAGCTGAAGCATCTGCCTGACGTGCGGATAGTCGTCGCAGTTGCTCAGCGCAAGCACCGGCAGCCGGTGCGGCATGGCGGAAAGATGCTGCATCAGCTCTACCCCGTCCATGACCGGCATCAGCACATCCGCGATCACAATGTCGACCGGCTGCGCGCCTAAAAGCTTCAGCGCCTCCGCGCCGTTGGCCGCCTGCGCACACACCAGAAACTCGCTGCCGCTCTGATCGATCAGCTCCTTCAGATAGCTGCGGAACCACAATTCGTCGTCCACGATCATCACATTATACATGTTCTGCCGCCTCCGTTCCTTTTTTCATTTCTATTTTTGGCAGCAGCAGCGCCACTCTCGTCCCGAACCCGCCGGAGTGGAGCTCCACGCCATACGGCGCGCCATAGTAAATTTTGATCCGGCCGATCACGTTCTGCAGACCGATATGACTGTCGTCGCTTTCGTTCAGAATTTTTTCAATGATCTCCTGCGGCATTCCCACTCCGTTGTCCACGACCTCGACCCGCAGCATTCCATCGTCCGAAAACATCTGCACCTTGACAAAGCCCGGACGGTCAGACGGCGCAATACCGTGCCTGAGCGAATTTTCCACCAATGGCTGAACCAGCATCTTCAAAATCCCGTATTGCTCCAGTCCCGGCTCAACCTCAACTGTATAGACGTATTTTCCGCTGTATTTAAAGGTCTGGATCTCCAGATAGCTGCGCAGACTCTGCGCCTCCTCTTCGATTGTCAAATATTCGTTTGCGCGCATATTGTTCCGCAGCAATACGGAAAGGCTGTCGACCACGTTCACGATGTTCTCCTCTTTCTGCACATAGGCCATATAGCGGATGGTGTTGAGCGTATTGTGCAGAAAATGCGGATTGATCTGGTTTTGCAGGATCTGAAATTCCAGCTTATGGCGCGTCTGCTCCGCGCACTGAATGTCGTACAGAAGATTCCGAATGCGGTCAACCATGTAGATGATTTGATTTTGAAGCGTTTCAATCTCATCGCCAGAGTGAATCACGGGCTGCATTTGCAGATTCTGTCCGCCGATCTGTGCTACCGCAGTGCACAGCTTCTGAATTTTTGCGGTTTCACCGAACAGAAAGACTGCCAGGAATGCGACTGCTACCACGCCGAACAGCAGGCTGACTGCCATCGCTGTCAGGCTGACGCTGCGAAATTCACGCGTTACATCGCTTTCTGGCACAACACCGAGCGTCAGCCAGCCGGTCAGCTCGGAGCGCTGATAGATCACAAGACTGGAAACACCGTCGATTTCCGCATAGCCGCTGCCGCTTGCTTCGCCCTGCCCGCCGCTTGTCAGCAGCTGTGCTCCGATCTGCTGCGGCACGTCCAGCGGGTAGATAATGCGTTCGCTTACAGGGTCAATGATATAAATCGCGCCAAGACCGTTGAAGTCCCTGCCATAGCAGTCGTTTAAAATGGTGTAGCGCACATCTGCCTTTACAACGCCCAGCTGCTCGTTGCCGGAATAAATGTTGCGCGCGATGGAAAGCACCATTTCCGCGCCGTTGCTGTATGGCAGGATCACAGCACTTTTCTTTCCCTCCATCGGCACTTCATAAAACCACGGCTGCTGAATCAGCGTTTGATAGGGGAGCGTCGTTCCGATTCGGAAATAGTTCCCGTCCACACTGGAGATCATCATTCCCTCCAGATATGTCTTGAACTGATACAGACTCAGCATGGTGTCCAGAATTGTCTGGTTGCACGCCAGCTTTTCGGATGGAGCTGCCGTCTTGTAATTTCGAAGTGGGTTCACAATATGGTTTGTATCAATGGATGCGCAGATGACCAGATGGTCCACGTCGCGCAGCATCGTTTCAAACGAGCCGTTCAGCCGCTCCAGCACGCTGCCGATATAGCGCTCTGCCGAGCTTTGCGCCTGCTTCGATGTCTGCCGATACCAGAAGCTGCCGATTGCCCCGGCCATCACGCAGACGATCAGCACGGACACAATCAGAACCTTTGTCTGAAAGTGCATATTTCGTTTCCTATTTCCAGCAGTTTTCATACGGCAGCACCTCACGGCTCAATCTGGTTTCATTATAGAATTTTGTGAAAAACGCCGCAAGATAAATTTCCGACATCGAGCTATCAAATCAAGACATCTTTTGCATGTGCGCTTGTATCTGAATCCGCTTCGTGATATGTATACGGCAGGAGGTGCCGTCATGAAAAAAACGATCGGTTATGTTCTTTCCCACACGCATTGGGATCGCGAATGGTATCTGTCCTTTCAGCTGTTCCGGATGCGCCTTGTGGATATGCTCGATACGCTGATCCCCTATCTGGAGCAGCACCCGGAATTTCCGCACTTTCACCTTGACGGACAGACGGTCTGTCTGGAGGATTATCTGGAGGTGCGGCCGGATCAGGCGGAGCGGCTGCGACACCTGATTGAAGCCGGGCGCATTGCCGTCGGCCCCTGGTATGTCCTGCCGGATTTACAATGCATCGGTCAGGAGTCTATTCTGCGCAATCTCAGCCGCGGCCTTGCGCTGGCGCAGCGCTTTGGCGGCGGCACGCCGGTTGGATATCTGCCGGATATCTTTTCTCATCCGGCGCAGCTGCCGCAGATCTTCGCCGGGTACGGCTTCCGCGCGGCTGTGATCTGGCGCGGGAGCTCAGATGATCCTGAGCCGCCCTACGAGGTGCTTTGGCGCGCGCCCGACGGCACGCAGCTTCTGACGCTCCGCCTGCCGGACGACCGGGGCTATCTCAACGCCTTTCCGCTGGCCGATACGCCGGAAGCCGTCAGCCGCCAGTTTGAGGACTGGTTTCGTGAACGCCTGCCGCGCTCACAAAGCGGACAGCTTCTGTTCATGAACGGCTGTGACCATCAGACGCCAAATTATGCCCTGCCGGAATTTATCCGGTATTTTAATGAAACGCATGACGATTACGAGCTGCGTCAGGTATCGCTGACGCAGTATCTTGACGAGCTGCGCGTATCGCCGGACACGCTTAGCGTATTTTGCGGGGAACAGAACCGGACGAATTATTCCGCAGGCCGCCATTTGAATCCAACGCTCAAAAATACACTCTCCACGCATATTCCGCAGAAAATCGAAAATGCGCAGTGTGAGGCAGGGCTTGTGCGCTGCGCCGAGCCGCTGAGCGCGATGCTGGCAGCGGCACACTTGCCGCTTGGCCTGCATTATCTGGACACCGCCTGGAAATATCTATTGCAAAACCATCCGCACGACAGCATCTGCGGGTGCAGCTGCGACGATGTTGCGCGCGATATGGAGCGCCGCTTTGCGTGGGCGCGCGACATTATGCAGCAGTATCAGCAGGAGGCCATGCGCCGCCTTGCCGCGCAGACAGACACACAGCAAGCCCTTGCGGACGAGATTCCTGTGCAGCTGTTCCATCTTTCCCCGTGGCCGGGGGAAAACGCCGTACAGACGTTTACACTGCGGCTGCCGGCAGATACGCTGCTCCGCGGCCTTGCTATCCGAACAGCGGACGGACAGGACATTCCCTGTCAGATCGTCCGCCTGCGAAAGGACGGCGTGATTCTGCACCCAATGGATCGCGATCCAAGCTGGGACGACTATCTGCTTGCCGACGTGCTGGTGCAGCTTCCGCATCAGACGGCCATGAGCTGGACGACGCTCTACTGCCGTCCGTCTCTCGTTCCGCTGTCGCTGCCGGAGCGTCCGGTTGTTCGCTTTCAGACGCTGGAAAACGAATATCTGCAGGTTTCCATTCAGCCGAACGGAACGCTGGACGTAAAAAACAAGCGCAGCGGCACAGCATATCGAGGGTTAAATCTCTTCACCGACGAAGCGGATATCGGCGATGCGTACCTGTTTTCGCCGGAGCTTACCGCGAAGGTCTGGAACTCAGCGACCAGCGCACCGTCTATCCGTATCCAGCAGGGCGCGCTTTGCACCAGCGCCATTCTGGACTGGCGCTATCGCCGCAAGCCGGACGAGGTGGAGCAGTCGCTCCGTCTGACGCTCAGTCTGCGGAAAAATGACCCGCTGCTTCGGTTTCATCTGGAAATTGAGAACCGCGCCGGCGATCATCGCCTGCGGGTGCATTTCCCAACCGGTTTTTCCTGTGACGAAAGCTTTGCCGATTCCATCTTTACCGTGGAAGCCCACCCCATCCGCAGGCGGCAGCCAAAGCTGGAGGCGTGGGTTGAGACAGAAAGCGGCTGCTATGCGCAAAAACGCTTTGTCTACCTGCAAAACGGACAGCAGCGGCTGGTATTTATGGGTGCGGGGCTTCTGGAATATGAAGCATCGGACGGCGAAAACGGTGCAGATCTTGCCGTGACGCTGCTGCGCGCCGTCGGGCGGTGCGGCTCGGTTCGCTCCATGACCGCCTACGCCCCGCCCGGCCCGTGCGCGCTTTATCCGCAGGATTCTCAGCTGCTTGGCAATTGGGAGATGGAATATGCACTGGCATTCGATACACTGGACAGCGAGCTTTCCATGCTGGCCGAGCGCTATCACACGCCGGAACTGTATTATCAGGATACCGCGCATCCCGCGCAGATGCAGGAATCTGCACAGAGCCTGTTTTGTCTGGATGTGCCGGAGTTTGTTGTTTCCTGCGTGCAGGGGCTGGGAGATGGAGAAATTCTGATTCGCGGCTATCAGCACACCGGTCATGCGCTTTCGGCTGCGATTCGGTTTTGCCGGTCCATTCAGACCGCGTGTCGCACGGATTTTACCGGCAATCACCGCGAAGCAGTGGACATCTCCGGCGATACGCTGGCATTTTCCGCACCGCACGCAAAAATCATGACGTTTGTTGTCCGGCTGTAAAAAGGACTCGCCGCCTGCGGAAACTTCTGCTATACTGTCAGCAGAATACAGCACAGGGGGCGAGATCATGAACAAGCAGCCGGAGCTGCATACAACCAATCTGCTGATGCAGCCGCTATCCATCTCATTTGAAAACGCTGCACTGCAGATTCTCCGCTTCTCCAAGATTCACGAAAATACCCACGCATGGGTGATTCCGCTGCACACGCATCCGACGATCGAACTGCACTATATTCTCTCCGGCGCAGGACAGATTCAGATCGACGATACACTCTTTCGTGTGGAAACGAACGATATTTATGTAACGCTGCCGTTTGTCCCACACTGCCAGATTTCCTCTGAGGCGGATATTATGGAGGAATACTGCGTGGAATGTACGCTGGAGCTTCCGCCGGCCATGAAGGGGGAGATAGATCCGCTTGCGTCCCTGCGCCGCTTCCTTTCCCGTCAGGCATTTTCCTCTGCCGGCGCACCAGACGAGCTGCTGCCGCTGCTGCAGCAGCTTGACCAGCAGGCAGCCTCTTCGGATCCGCAGCTTTTGCAGACAAAGCTTTTGTATCTGCGGTGTCTGTTTGATTTTCTGGGTGTATTATCGGAGGCAAGGCTGCCCGATACGCTTTCCGGGAAAAAGCGCGCAGACACGACGGCACTTCGTATCAAAAGCTACCTTGACGTCAATTTCCGGACGCCGTTTTCCGTTCAGGATCTGTGCGTCCGTTCCTCGATTTTTGACGAAATGGATCTGAGCATCTATACCATCCCGACCGGGCAGAGCATCCGGATCAACGGCTCTGTTGTAAATAACAGCCCGTATGTGTTCTCCGGTGACCTGACGGTAAAAACTGAAGCGTCGATCACCCGTGTGCGGGATGGCGTCCGCGTCTGGAAGGATTCCAGTACGACGAATTATCTTGATCAGTGTTCCGCGTATTCTCATACGGATTTTTCCTTTTCCAGCAGCAGTCTGCCGGAGGGGGGCTACGAGCTGACGGTCTGTGTATCTGCCGATGGGCTGGAAGAAGCCTACACGGTCAACAACACGCGCTCGATCGCCTTTACGGTCACGGCTGCCGCACCGGACACTTCCGGCGCATCCGTATCTATAGACATTCCCGAATTCGACGGAGACGAGGGAGGCGTTGGTACATTGACCTACACCGGCGTCGATTCCCTGTATCCCGCCGGGACGAAGCTGACCTGGTCCGTGTATGAAAAGTATACTTCGGTTTTAGCCAAGAATTGGGTACTTGCCTATCAGGGCTATGACATGCCGGACTCCGTCCGGTATCTCGGCAGCGGAAAAACGGTTCAGACCTGCGTGGTGCTGCGGCCTGTTGATCCGGCCCTTGCGTGCGTGACGCTCAACGCGGGAAGTCAAACTCTACTCTATTATGATCTGTTTGCCTTAGAAGCTGACGACAATACCGATAAATGCTCTTCGATACCTTACGGACAAAAATCTCTGGCCGCCGGGGAGCAATTCAGCTTTTATATTTCCAATAACACGACCTGCGTACCTTTTATCAAGGCGACGCCGGCTGTTTATGCGATCCGGGAATCTGATCATGCGCGGATCGACCTCTGGCGCGGCGATCCTGTCAGTATGGCCTACGGAAAGTCGACAGAGAAGACCCCTCATCGTGTCACAAGCTGGGATGCGGAGCTTCTTCCCGGATACTATACGATCTACGGCGAGGCGACGTATGAATACGGAAGCAAAACCGTGCTTCTCAGTACGCTTCAGGTCAATGCGGACAAGCCGTTCGTCTCCATCGGAAGGACGTTCCGCGGCAGCAAGTGCTGTGCAGTTGTGCTTGATTGTCAGGCGCCAGCCGGGGATGTGGTATTGGGAATAGAATACCGCGAGGAAGGGCAGGAAGAAGTGCAGTTCGTATCCGATTCACTCTCGTTTGCCTCATATAGCGTCTCAGAAACGCGCTGTCTTTCATTTGATACTGATCTGACTACCAATTATTCGTTCCGAACCGTTTGCAAGCAGAATGGCGAGACATTCTACGGCGAGTGGATGGAGTGCCCAGAACCTTCTGCGAGACAGGCATTGACGCAGACACCGCAAAGCGGGAGCGCCGGGGATACAGTGTGGGAGTATACTGCCGAAGCGGACGGCGTATATGTTCTGACAGTGAAGGCAAACGCTGATGTAATCCGATATGATAGCTTACAAAAAAAGGGAAATAAGTTCAGCGCCCCCAACACAGGAAGATCCGGCTTCTTCCTGAGAAAAGGGGAGACAGCCCTGTTCCTCATACAGACGCAGGATGCGTATACCGCTGCGGTTCTGCCGCCGGACGCGATGGAGCTCTGTAAAACTGCGTTTTTTACCACGGAGTATGTCGGAAGCGAATATGTCCTTCAGTTTACAGCGCCAGCTGCGGGCACCTATACGCTCCACACGGAAGGCCCCTGGGGCTGGATATATCAGCTCTGTGAAGACGGTACCTGGCTCCTGAGCTGGCATTTCAGCAGCGACCGACCGGGTAATTTCTCCTTTACACTGAAAAAGGGACAGACGGCCTGTTTCAGATTCACGAATATGAAGGCGGGGGATTTTGCAATTACTGTCTCCCGTCCCGATCCCGAGGTCTCCGTTTCGGACGATGGTGTGCATGTCAGCTATGACCCGGAATGCACCGGTCTGCACCTGATCGCGCTCTATGACACGGACGGGCAGCTGATCGACATCCGCAGCGTATCCGTGCGGAGTCTGGAGGAGCATATTTCCGCCGTGCTGCAGGGGACGCGGACCGGCTATGTCCGCGTATTCCAGCTGGACACGGAGAAGCACACGCCGCGCACGGCCGCAAAGCAGGCCGAGCTGGCATAAAACCCATACTTGACAGACAGGAGCTTTGATTTGGACGGATTTGCAGCATGGCTGAAGCAGCTTCAGTTTGACGGCGTGTGGCAGACGGCGGTGCTCATCGCCGCGTCGCTGCTGTGCATCACGTTTCACGAGACGTGTCACGGGCTTGTGGCCTGGTGGCTCGGGGATCCGACGGCAAAGCGCGCCGGACGGCTGACGCTCAACCCGCTGCGGCACGTCGATATCGGCGGTTTACTTATGATGGCGCTGTTCCGCTTCGGCTGGGCGAAGCCCGTCCCGGTCGATATGCGGTATTTCAAGCATCCCAGGCGCGATATGGCGCTGACTGCCGCGGCAGGCCCGCTGTCCAACGTTCTGCTGGCGTATCTTGCTGTGCTGCTTTACGGCGTATTTGCCTACTGGTACTATTTTTCCGGTTCGACTGCCGTCTATGTTTTCACGCTCTTTTTCTATTATGTCGAGATCATTTCGGCGGGACTTGCTGTGTTCAACGTCTTTCCCATCCCGCCGCTCGACGGCTCAAAGGTGCTCTTTTCCTGCCTGTCCGACAAGGCCTATCTCTGGCTCATGCGCTATGAGCGCTACGGCATGGCGCTTCTGATGCTCCTGCTTCTGACAGGCGTATTGGATACGCCGCTGGAATTCCTGCGCGACGGACTTTTAAACGGGCTGGAAGCCATCGGCACCTGGCCGGTGCAGCTGCTGCTTGCGCTGCGCTGAACGAATCTTTTTGGAGTAATTTCTGCATGGATGAACCGCGATACCATCTCGGCAGCGTCGTACACGCGAAGGGCGAGACGCTCGAGGATTTCGACGGCCCGCTGGACGTGATCCTGCTGCTGCTGAGCAAGAATAAAATCGAAATACAGGATATCCAGATCTCCGCCATTCTGGAGCAGTATCTGGCCTATCTGGACGAAATGAAGCGCATGGATATGGAGATCGCCAGCGAGTTTATCGCCATGGCCTCCTATCTCATGTATATCAAAACGCGCATGCTCCTGTCCAAAGCGGAGCAGGAGGAAGCGCAGAGCGAGATGGACAAGCTC
>OIZA01000730.1_pt1 | contig 14752 bp, 11 predicted proteins | sample 1588381 | NCBI WGS metagenome assembly OIZA01 (sample SAMN03283277) | human gut metagenome | biome: human-associated habitat; material: feces | host: Homo sapiens | place: Peru | collected 2012 | reverse complement strand
CATTCGCCGGCAGGATGTTGCCGACCACGACGCCGAGGCAGGTGCCGAGGGCCCAGAAGCTGAGCGCACACACCGCGAGTCCGTAGTTATAAAATGGATTCAGCTTGCCTGGTACCGTCGCGGAGGCACCGAAAATCTCATCGGTGATCCAGAAACCGACCAGCAGTCGGTGGCCGAGCTTCGTATCCTCCGGCAGCTTCTGCGAGAGCGCCGCCGACATCAGGAGGTAGCGCGCATTCGTAATCGCCGTGATCACCGCCATGGTGAGGTAGGAGGCATTACTCGCAATCACCGTGAAGCCCGCGAACTCACCCGCGGAGGCGTTGCACAGCAGGCTCGCGAGCGTCGCCTGAAACGCATTGAGTCCCGCGTTCCGCGCCGCGATGCCGAGCGCAAATGACACTGCAAAATATCCTGCCGCGATCGGAATACCATCGCGTAAGCCCTTTGAAAACCACTGTTTATTCATCTTCTTTTTCAGGCGTCCTTGCCTGTTCTCCCTATGTAAAGTCGACAAACAGTATAACGGAGTTTCTGTGGAATGTTAAGCGGAATCTGCCATATCTGATATTTATACCAAAAATTCACAAAAGGTCCCTGGAGGGCTGTCCGCAGAAGCACAGTACTTCTGCTGGCAGCCCTCCGGGGACCTGACTTTACTTATATGAACTCATTTATTGAGGCAGATGCCGTCGGCTGCGAAGCTGTAGCTCGCGCCGCCGATCTGCTGTGTGCCGGTGTACATGGTGCCGCAGGTCGCGCCGACCTTCGACTCGAGGTAGTACCAGTGGCCGTTCCACTCGAGCCAGCCGGTGTGCATATAGCCATCGGCGTCGAAGTAGTACCAGCTGCCGTTGATCTGGCGCCAGCCCTGGTTAAACGGCGCGCCGTTCACGATGTACTGCCAGTGGTAGGCGACACGGTTCCAGGAGCCGTCCTGGCTGCCGGTCGAGGCGGTGGTGCCGAAGCGGGCCGCGCTGCCGCGGAGCTTCGTGGCGAAGTCGCCTTCTACCGTCGCCTGATAGCTGGAGAGGAACCCCCACTTGTCATCGATCTCATAGTCCGAGGTGTCCGCCGTATATCCGCCGGCACGTCCCCACTCGGAGGTCGCGATGTTGTAGTAAGCCGCGTCATTCTGCTTCGGCAGGGCACGCACGGTCACCACGAGCGAGTTATTCGCCGCAGAATTCACATACGCGCTGACATCCTTGCTGGTGTCCGTGGTCTTGTAGCGGGTGGTCTGCTTCTTTCCATCGTTCAGCGTGTAGCTGATCTTCACTTCATACTGGTTTGCAAACTCGGTGAGTGCATCCCATTTTGCGACGCCGTTCACGATGCCGCCGTTTGCGACGGTGAGCGTCTGATAGCCCTCATCGCCTGTCGGCAGCGCGCGCACCGCGACACCGACCTGACCGTTGTAAGCATTGGCCACCGCAGACGCGATGTTATAGTAGCAGTTCTTCGTCGTGTGATGCGTCGTGGTTTCGTTGCCGCTCTTATTCACATAAGTGGTCACGATCTCGTATTTTCCGGCGTACGGCACCTCGGCCCACTGCGCCTGGCTGCCGTTGATCGTCACGGTTGGGGCGATCAGCTCGTAGAACGGGTAGACCAGCAGGCGGCCCGTTGCCTCGGAACCGTCCACCGACACGGTGTCCACATAGGTGCTGCGGATGCCGGTGCCGATGATTTTGAGATCATCATCGAGGTTCTCGCTGTCGCTCTGGATCGTGAACTTCACGGTCGCCGGAATCGTCGGATTCCCGCTGCCCATCGCCGACTTCGCCTCCGGAGAGAAGGCCACAGTCAGCCCGTCTGCGTCGTCATCCGATACCTCGTACTCCGGAAAAAACGCCGTGCCCGCGCTGTAGCTCGGGATGGAATCCGTGTCCGCGTTGATCTCGATCGACTTGATCATCGCCAGTGCCGGCGACGCCATCAGTGCCGCGAGCGCACCGGTGATCATCAGTGTTTTCTGTATCTTCTTCATAGTGCTTCCTTTCCGCGCCATCCGCCCGCTTCCGGGGCCAATGCTTCCATCAGCCCACGCTGCGGGAATCTTCTCTTCCTCTACGTTTTAGTCGTCCATGCCGAGCAGGGAACGAACCGTGTTCCAGAGCTTCACGAATACCGCCTTGATTCTGCCGAGGAGGGTCGTCGATGCATCCGGAACCTCCGCATCGAGGGTCTTCGTCGTGTCATCGTCGACGGAAATCTCATCCGAACGACAGATGATCGCGATGGAGGTCGGCTCCTGGTTCTGGTCGCTGGTAAGGGACACCTTTGTCGCCTCCGGATCCATGTTCAGGAAGTTGTTGTCGGCTTCCTCCTCATCGAGCTTATTATTAATCGTATCACGAAGATTGCGTCCGGTGGACTTGAAGTTCTTCGTATCGTCGACGATCTTGTTCGTGTTGTCGATCGCCATGTGACCGACCTTGAAGGAGTTGTCTGCCGCTGCAGAGAAGTCCGGCTCTGCGGAGCGAAGCGTCGAGTTCAGGTTCTGAAGCGCCGTCGCGGCGTCCCCGGAGGTCTTCTGAATCTGCGTCAGCACATTCTCGGAATCCTCGATGGTCTTCTGCACATCATCGTAGTATGCGTTCATGATGCCGATCAGCTCATCGATGTCGCTGATCACACTGCGAAGCGTGTTCAGGGTCTTCGCCGCATCGAAGGCAACCGCACCACCGTTCTCCATGATCTCGTTCAGATCACTGGTGACGCTGTTGATGTAGTCGACCATTTCGTCAACACTATCGCCATTTGCAAGCTCGTTCAATACATCTGATAATGCACCGGTAAGACTGTTCACATCATCTGCCAGCTTCGATGTACTGTCACCAACCGCCGTTTTATTCAGTGCCTCTGCATCCTCCTGAAGTTTCGTAAGATCACTGAGATGCTTGAGATATGCACTTGTCTGGTCGGTATCTCCCTTAAATGCCTCTACTGTCTTCTGCTGTAAAAATGCCTGTACAGTTGCTTCGGTGACTTTCTTTCCCTTCGGCGATGCTGCAAGTGTTGGTGCCATGGCCTGCGTCATGGCAGCCGTACCACCTGACATATATGCGGCGAGACCTGTACCCATTGCCTTCGTCAGTTCTGCCGTATCAGTGATGCCCATATTATAAAGGCCGGTCACAACACCAACAACCAATGCCTGCGTTGCAGAATCCATCGCCGACAGGTCTTTCCCCAGTGCAGCCATAACGGTAGCTGCCAGCTCAGTCTTCGCTTCTGCCGCCATCGCTGTTCCAAAAGCTGTTTCTACTGCATACGTGCATTTATCCTTGATCGGCTGTACGTAGTCTTCCGTACTATCTGTATCCGGATCTGCCTGTACGATCTTAGCTGCCTTCTGGATCTTCTTAACTTCTGCATTCGCCGCTTCTGCGGCATCCTTATCTGTTACGCCATCCGTATGATTCTTGACATGGCTGAGTGCTGCATTGGTGGTAACCTCCGATGCGCTGGCATTAAAATCAGTGCGATTCTTCTGATTCGTCAAGTCATTAAGATGACCATTTAAGCTGTTCAGGCTGGAGGTAACCTCATCAATATCCCCCTTCATATCCTGAATCTGCAGGTTGTCGATGCTTGTTCCGCTCATGGAGCTGCCGAGGCGCTTCAGCTTCGTGTTGAGGCTCTTCAGCTTTGCGCTCGAATCCATGAGATCCGAGTCGAGGGTGTTCAGGTTCTGGTTGACGTCATAGACCATCCACTGTGCGGTCTTGAGATCGTCGTTCAGCGGGGTCAGGGTGCCGTTCAGGTCGCGGAGATCCTGGATGGCGACATCATTGCCATCGAAGATGACCTGCGCGTTGCCGTGGATCTTATTCTTGCCGGACTGCAGCTGCTCGAGGATCTGGTTCGTGATCTTCAGCTGTGCGCTGACATCCGTCACATCATCGAGGACGTTATCGAAGTCGTCGAGCATGGCGTTCGTATCGTCACGGAAATCATCCTTGATGTCCTTGATATCCTTGATCTTGTTAAGCGCACCGACGGTGCCCGGGGTCATCGCGAAGATCGCACCGACGGACTCGAACTTATCGGTACCGAGACGTACCTGGAAGTGTCCCTCCTGTCCCGGGAGCGCGGTGAACACGATACCGGTATACTGGCCGAGGGTCATGGTCTGGCTCTCCGGTGCATCGACCGAGTAGCACTTCTGGATGTCGACCGGGATCGCCACGAAAAGCATCATGTTGTCCTGCATGTACTTCGACACGCTCTTGTTCGGTGTGCAGTCAATGTCCATCTCGACGAGGCCGGACGCACCGGCGATCTTATCCGCATCGGTTACGACACCGTTCAGCTTATAGGTGATGTCGAAGGTCCACGGTGCCTTGATCTTATCCGGCTTCAGCTCGCCCTGGAAGAAGAACTTTCCGTTCTTGTTCTTCTCGAAGGTGACGGAGCCGTTCTTGATCTCCGGCTTCTGCTCGTCGGACATGTTCGTGATCTTCAGGTAGTCACCGAAGTCGGTGTAGCTGCTCGTACCGTTGAAGTTGATGCCCTTGACGACATTGGCGTCACTGATGTTGCCGTAGTAGTCGAGGTTCAGGTACAGGGTCTCATCGACGTCTGCGGTCGCCTGTCCGGCATACGCCGTCATCGGTGCGACCAGGATATTTGTGGTAAGGCAGCTTAAAAGCACGGTATAAGCCGCTGTTTTTTTCATAATTTTCTGGACTGAATGCTTTCTCATTGTCCTCACTCCTTCACTTTTCGCTTGATGCTTCGTGGTCACTGTTTTCAGATGCTGTTTCCTTCACTTCGCGCTGGTCAATGCTGTCCGCGGAGCTCTCTGCCTTCGCGGTGGAGACATTGGCCTCGGACGCGGCTGCGCCATGTCCACCGAGGAGCTCCTTCACCCGCTGATGACGGGCACGGCGACGTTCGCGGAGACCGAGGATCGTTTCGTTGATCGCGGCCCTCCGGCGTGCACGCTTGGTGGTAGCCGGCACGGTGATGAAGCGGTCACCCAGCTGCAGGAGGCACGGCATCAGGAGAGTGACGAAGGTCACGGAGAAAATCGCGCCTCGTCCTACGAGATGGCCTACCTGGCTGATGGCCGGGATGGACGACATGAAGCTGATGACGTAGCCGCAGACAACCAGGATCACGCCCGATGTCAGGATGGACGGGAAACTGAGCTGCGTCGCTCGGATCGCGGCCTTCCGCTTATCCGGTTCGACGGCACGGGTCTGCAGGTAGTTCTCGGTCGACGAAATCGCATAGTCGATGGTGGATCCGAGCTGTACGCAGGAGACCACGGCGTAGGCGATGAAGATGAGCTCACGGCCGGCGAAGTACGGGAACGCCATGTTCACGTAGATCGCCATCATGATCGGGATCATCGCGATGATCGGCATCACGACCGAGTGGAACGAAATCGCGACGACGATGAAGATACAGAGCATCGCGAGTCCGTTGACGAGGTTATAATCCGGGATCAGGACGGTTTCCATGTCCTGGGTCGTCGGGGTGTTACCGGTGATGTACGCCTCGCCCGGGTAGTAGCTCTTGATGATGTCGGAGACCTCATCCGAGTACTTGAAGGCGGTGGTGGACTCCGGTTTCGTTCTTATATAGATGAGCAGTCGCGCGTAGCCGTTCTTATGGAAGAGCTCGGTCACGGAGCCCGGCAGGAAGCTCTCCGGAAGTCCCTCCGGAAGGTAGGCCTGCATGCCGGTGACATTCTTTACATATGGAATATCTTCCAGTTTGTCGCAAAGCTCCTTTTCCTTCAGCCGGTCGGTATCCGGGAAGATCGCGACGAGCAGGTTGCTTCGTCCGAACTCCTCATCGATCTCCGCGGAGTTTTCATACATCGAGGTTCCAGGTCCTGCACCCGTCGCATCCGGGCCATACATGAACTTGTTCATGCCCTGTGCGAAGTAGATCGGTCCGGCCACCACGAGGGCAGCCACCAGGATGATCGGGCTCAATTTATTGACCGCGATACTGAAGCGGTGGAACTTCGGCAGGAACGGCTTGTGCTTCATGCGGTCGATACGGTCAGACCAGCTGAGCAGCAGGGACGGCATCAGGAAGATGACCATCAGAAGGGAACAGATGATACCCTTCGCCATCGCGATACCCATGTCCCAGCCGATGCTGAATCGCATGAAGACGAGGACGATGAAGCCGAAGAAGGTGGTCAGTGAGGAGGCCAGGATGGTCGTGATGGTACTCATGAGGCCCTGCTTCAGCGCAGCGACCTTTTCAAGGCCATGCTCACGCTGTCGCTCATATGCATGGAGCAGGAAGACGGCGTAGTCCATCGAGGTGGCGAGCTGCAGGATATCCGAGATGTTGTTCGTGATATACGAGATCTCGCCGAGGAAGATGTTCGTTCCTTTATTCAGTACGATGGCACAGCCGATGATCGTCAGGAAGAGGACCGGTTCGAACCAGGAGGTCGTCGTAAAGAGGAGGATGATGAAGATCAGGACGACGACGATGCCCATGACCTCCTGCATCTCCTTCTTTACATTTTCCTCGATGAACTTATTCGTCGGCGACATACCGACGAGGTAGCCCCGGTCACCGATCAGATCATCGATTTCCTGGATGGCCTTGTGCGTTCGCTTCGAGGTATCGCCCTCTTCGAAGGTGATATCCATGACGGCGTTGTTATCCTTATAGTAGTCATCGATATCATCGTAGTTGATGAACTCGGAGGAGCCATAGACCTGCGTCGTCAGGTCACACCAGATGACCTGGTCGACACCATCGATGGCCTCGATTTCATTCTTATACTGCTTCGCCTCATAGAGAGTGACATCCTTCAGCATCAGTCGTCCGGTACCCGGATAGCCGAAGACGTCGCGCATCTTATTGATGGCGATCTTCGAATCCACATCATTCGGAAGATACTTCGTCAGATCGTAATTGACCGAAACGAGTGGATAACATAAACCGAAGAAAACCACCAGCAGAATGATGAGATTTCGGATGCCCTTGTTATGATCGACGATGAAGTCGGCGAGATTTCCGTGCTTATGCTCCTGCTTCCGCGCTTTTTTCGCTTCCTTCTTCTTTTTGTGGGCTTCGATGGCTTCATCCTCCGGAAGGTGGATTTCATTTCGTGCCTGCTGTACAGACGCTTCTCTGGCAGTATCCTGCGTTTTCTTCTTGAATAAGCTCATGTTGCTCTCTCCTGCGCTGTTTTTTCGATGAAAAAACAAGTCTTTGTATGTCCCGCCACTGAATCTACGACATCTTGTGTCTTAATTGATGTGAGTTCTTTATTAATCTACCTTTCATTTGTTGACACATGTCTATTTCTGTGGTACTGTCCATTATATAGAGAAGCGTTCAAATTATCAATGGTCAATTTTGGTCGCTTGGTTTATAAATAGACATTTTTATGGTGTATGTTTATTACGTACGAAAAACCACGAAATTTATATATTCAGGCTGGTAACAGCCTTCGGAGGGTATGGATATGGGAAGTTCTATGAAAGAAAATGATACGATGGATCGTCGTATCCGAAAGACCAGAGCCGCATTAAAGGGTGCACTGGCGAATCTGATGATGGTGAAGCAGGTGAAGGATATCTCGGTACGAGAGCTCACGGATCTCGCAGATGTCAATCGTGGCACCTTCTATCTGCACTATAAGGATGTCTTCGATCTCCTGGAGAAGACCGAGGATGATATCCTGGAAGAGTTTAAGGAAACGCTGAACGAGTTCGACGAGAAGAGTGTTTCGGATGACGCGACCCGCTTCTTCGAAAGTGTCTATACGCTCTGTATGAAAAACGGCGATTTCATCCGCATCCTGATCGGCGAAAACGGGGATATCCGTTTCCTGAACAGTCTGAAGGAGCTGGTCCGTGAGAAGTGCCTGAATGAGTGGTCCTTCATCACGAAGAAGCAGCGTCCGGAGCAGTTCGACAGCTACTATGCCTTCATCGTCGGCGGACTGATCAGCCTGCTGCAGTACTGGTTCTCGAGCGGGATGAGGGAGACCCCGCATGAGCTCTCCATCATCACCGGCGACATGCTGAGCGGTGGACTCTCGATGAAGTCGAAATGAGACAGGAAATCAGACGATCGTATCTGAGTGAAACAGAAAAGTTCAGCCGGAAGCATCGACGTGCCTCCGGCTGAACTTTTCTTCGGCCATAAAAAACAGGGCGCACATGACGCCCTGTTTTTTGTGTTCTGATCTTATTTACGCTTCCGGCTGCTCTGTCTGCTGCGCCTTCTGTGCCTCCTCGTACTCGAGCAGTACGTCGTTGAGGTCCGCCGTCAGCATATCACAGTCGATGCCGTGCACCATGCAGGCCTCCTCGAGTGACTCCATCATGGATGACGGGCAGTACACACAGCCCATACCGTTCTGCATCAGAAATGGAGCGATCATCTCATTCATCTGAAGCAGATCGCCGATGCGCATATCCTTCGTAATCGTCATAATTGTGTTCTCCTCTTTCATGGCTGCAGTCCGCAGCCGGTCTATGTTTCTATCCTCAGATGCTTCTCAGCTTCTGCAGGGCATTTTCCTTCAGGAAAAGCTCATAGTGTTCGCTGAAATATGCCTCATATAGATCGTTATCCTTCAGCTTGCTTCCATACTCCGAGAGGAGATTAGACGCACGGTTGAGTGCATTGGCCCCACCCTTTCCGGCATGAAGAACGAGATAGAAGTGATGGTCCTGCGGATCCTTATACAGGGTATTCGGACCATCGTAGATGTCACCGATGGCGGTCGCTGCATCGATGACGCGATCCAGGGACTGGAAGGCGTAGATGCGGTAAATATCAGCATCGTCATCGTGCCGATCCGTATCAGCTTCCGTATGTCCGTCCGGTCCACTCGTCGCGGCGTTTCCACCATCCAGCGTATTCGCCTGCTGCGATGCCTTATCCTTCATTTCCTGAAGGAGTCCATGCGCACCCTCGAGAATCTCGCTTGCGAGCTGGGAGATCCAGCCGTTCTGACTGCCGGCGGCAGCCGCCGTGAATTTCGAAAAGCGTGTGTCGAGCTCTTCCGGATCATCTACTTTTGAAATAACGAGCTGAATCGAACCGCCCTGAAGCGGGACAGCCTCGATCATCAGAGGCCCGCTGTCGGCGGTGAAGCCGACCTCGTTCTGCGCTTTCTGCATCATCTCGGTGAACAGTCGCTTCGCGGCTTCTGACCCGTAGGTCATATCGCGGAGATTGATGTTACGAGAGCTCAGATCCAGGCTCGTCAGTGTGCATCTGATGGAGTTGTCATCAATTCGTTCTATTTTCATAATGGCGCCTCCTTCGCTACCGGATGGACTCCGGTATTTTTATTCAGATTATAGTAACTGAAAGCGGTATAAAATGCAAATCTCTGCATGAGATTTTATAAAACTTTTACGTGCTGCCCCGGATTTCCGCCCTATTCTGGTGAAATCCGCGGAATCTGCACGTTCTTACAGCCTCATGCTCCGTCTGATCAGTGGCTGTCGCGATCGAGGGCGGCATTCACGAATCGTGTATACTCTGCCTGCCATCCGAGAATGACCGTACCGATCGGACCGTTACGCTGCTTCGCGATGATGACCTCCGCCTCATGCGGATGCTCCGTATCTTTATTATAGTACTCATCACGGTACAGGAACATTACGATATCGGCATCCTGCTCGATCGCACCGGACTCTCGGAGGTCGGACAGCATCGGACGGTGATCCGGACGCTGCTCTACCGCTCGCGACAGCTGGGAAAGGGCGATGACCGGACACTTCATCTCTCGTGCTACTGCCTTCAGGGAACGGGAAATCTCCGAAATCTCCTGCTGACGGCTCTCACCGCCGCGTCCGCCGCCGGACATGAGCTGAAGGTAGTCGATGATAACGAGGTCGAGGCCCTTTTCAAGCTTCTGTTTACGGCACTTGGAGCGGAGCTCGCCGACCGTGATACCCGGCGTATCATCGATGGTGATATTTGCATCTGCGACACGGTCGACAGCATTGATCAGCTCTCCCCAGTCCTCATCGGTGAGGGAGCCCTTACGGAGCTTATCTGCGTCGACGAGCGACTCCATCGAGAGCATACGGTTGACGAGCTGCTCCCGGCTCATCTCGAGTGAGAAGATCATGCACGGCTTCTTCTGCCGTACGCCGACATTATCGAGGATATTCAGGACGAAGGCGGTCTTACCCATGGACGGACGGGCCGCCACGAGGATGAGATCCGAACGCTGAAGTCCGGCGGTCTTATAGTCGAGCGCCTTGAAACCCGTCGGGATACCGGTGATCTGTCCACCGTTCTGTGCTGCTTCCTGAATGTTCTCGAGCACCTTCATCGCGACGGTCGCGATATCCTCACTGTCGCCGGTGTTTCTGGTTTCCAGGAGCTTGAAGATCCGCTGCTCCGTCTCATTCAGGATCGTATCCGCGGACTCGGTGCCGCTGTAGCACATATTGGCGATGTCCTCGTTCGTCCGGATGAGCGTACGGAGAATCGACTTCTCCTTCACGATGGTGCAGTAGGATTTTACATTGGCACTCGTCGGCACCGACATGACGATATCACGGATCACCGCGATGTCGTACACCTCCGGCGGGATGTTGCTCGTCGCCTTCAGCTTCTCGGACAGCGTCACGAGGTCGACCGGCTGATCCTTCTGATAGAGCTGGGTCATCGCGTCGAACATGAGACTGTACTGCTTCTGATAGAAGTCCTCCGGGCGGAGCATCTCCGCGGCAGTGGAAACCGCATCCTTATCCCGGAGCATGGCGCCGATGACACTCTGCTCGGCTTCCTGACTGTGGGGAACGACCCTGGTCAGAATGTTTTCATTATTCTCTGCCATACTACTCCTGTGTGATACTATGTGAAACGACCGTATCGACTGTTCCTGCAGGCTCTCCATTCAGAACCTCGATATCGGCTATGTCACTGTGCTGTCACGCTTATGCGCTGATCACAGAAACATGAAGAACCGCCGTGACATCCTTATGAAGCTTGACGCTTACATTGTAACCGCCCAGATTCTTCATCGGTACATCACAGGAAAGCTTCTTCTTATCGATCTCGATGCCGGCCTGCTTCTTCAGCGCCTCCTGCACTTCCTTCGTGGAAACAGAACCGAAGGTCCGTCCGTCCTTACTGGACTTGATCGGGATGGTGACCTTGACCGCCTCGATCTTCTCCTTCAGCTCCTGTGCCTCCTGAAGCTTCTCGGCTGCGATCTTTGCATCGTTCTGCTTCTGGAGCTTCAGCGTGTTCAGATTCTTATTATCTGCGAGGACACCCGTCTTCGACGGAAGAATAAAGTTCCGTCCGTAGCCCTCGGATACCTCTACGATTTCACCCTTTTTACCCAGTGACTTTACATCCTTTAATAAAATAACCTTCATTATGAAGCCTCTCCTTCCTTAATCATCTCGTCGATGGCCTGCTTGATCGTAGCAATCGCCTCTGGCAGGCTGCCCTCGCGAAGCTGTGCCCCGGCGATCGTGCGATGTCCGCCGCCGCCGAGCTTTTCCATCAGTACCTGTACGTTCATCTCATCGATGGAGCGCGCAGACACATAGATAATGTCATTATACAGTGTCAGTACGATGCTGGCCTTGATTCCGCGGATGTTCAGCAGCTCATTCGCTGCCTGCGCACACACGACCGTCGGACTCTCGAGTCCCTTCGGGTCGATCGTACTGAAGGCGTACGCATCGCGGTAGATCTCCGCACTGGAGATCGCCGCTGCCTTCGCCTGATAATCCTTGAAGTTCTCACGGAAGATCTTCCGGATACGTGTGATATCCGCACCACAGCGGCGGAGATATGCTGCCGCCTCGAAGGTACGTACACCGGTCTGCACCGTAAACTCCTGTGAATCGATGACGATACCGCCATACATCGCATCGGCCTCCGGTCCCTTGACCTTGATTCCATCGGCGATGTACTGCATCATCTCGGCGATCATCTCGCAGGCGCTCGAGGCATACGGCTCACAGTAGCTGAGCACTGCGCCCTGAATCGTCTCACTGCTCTGACGATGGTGATCGAAGACCACGATCGTCTTACATGCCCGGAGCAGCTCCGGTTCGTCGATGATGGATGGCCGGTTACAGTCGACCACCACGAGCACGGTACTGTTATCCACCATCTGCAGCGCCTGCGCACCGGTGATGAACATATCCTCCGGATAGTCCGGGCTCTGCAGGAAGCGCTCCTTCAGCGGCAGAATCGGTGCCGTCACCGTATTTTCGACGATATAGCAGCGCTTTCCGAGTTCCGTCACCATCCGATATACACCGGCAGATGCACCGAGACAGTCCACGTCGCTGTTCGCATGGCCCATAACGAGCACACGGTCCCGTGTCTCCAGGAGCTCCTGGAAGGCCTGCGCCTTCACACGTGCCTTCACGCGGGTCGCCTTCTCCTGCGTCTGCGTCTTCCCTCCGAAGTAGGTCAGGTTTTCGTTTGACTTCACGACCGCCTGATCACCACCACGACCGAGTGCCATATCGATGGAGGTATGTGCATACTCATAGTTCTTCTGATAGGAGTCCGCACCATAGCCGATACCGATACTCAGCGTGACGGCCATTTCATTGCCAATGTTTACATTTTTCACCTCTTCGAGAATCGAGAATCGATCCTGAAGCATACGATCAAAATACTGTTCCTTCAGGATAAAGACATATTTATCCTTTTCCAGTTTATAGATCAGTCCGTTCACCGAAGAGATATAGTGGCTGATCTTACGATCGATCAGCGCGGTCAGCAGTGAACGCCGAACCTCCTCGATCTGTTCGCGGACCTCATCGTAGTTATCGATGTAGACGAGACCGATGACGATATGCTCCTGATCGAGCTTCGTCCGAAGTACGGTTTCCTCCGTTTCATCCCGAAGGTAAACCGCGATGGTTTTCAGATCCGGCGCATACATCGATGGCGCACTGCCATCCTCTGTCGTCACCGGTGTCCGCATCAGATCGATGAGATATTTTCGATCCTGATAATCCGAGTGGATCTCCAGGATGACGTCATCCTCCTCCAGCATCTCCTTATGGATATTCGGAAACATCTGCAGGATATTCCGGGCATCCGGACGATTCCCGGCGATTTCACGGAAGCTGCGGTTCGCCCAGAGGACGTTTCCACGCTCATCGACCATACAGTATGGCATCGGCATCTCATCGAAGATGGTCGTATGCACCTCACTGGCGCCGATCGCGTAGGCCTGCAGTGCACCCTGCAGCTTCGACTGACGTGTAAAGTAAAGCAGCAACGCAAATGCAGTTGCGATGAGAATAAATGGCAGCAGAATCAATGCGCCACGCGGTTCCGTCAGCCAGAGAACGATATCGCCGAGCAGCAGGATGGCGATGACTGCAAGTGGCCAGGCCAGATATATATCGATGACACTTTGTGGTTTTTTCTTCATCATAAGCTCTCCCCTGAAACGAAGGCATAGCAATTCGAATACGATTATAGCATAAACCGGTATACGAAAAAAGCTGTACCGAAAAACTCCGGTACAGCCTTGTCTTCTTTTCAGTCAGGCTGAAATTAATCTACCTGGTATGGAAGAAGTGCTACGTGTCTTGCTCTCTTAACTGCAAGAGTGATTGCTCTCTGGTGCTTAGCGCAGGTACCAGTGATTCTTCTAGGAAGAATCTTACCTCTCTCAGAGATGTACTTTCTTAATGTAGCAACGTCCTTATAATCGATAGGCTTAGCCTTCTCGCTGCAGAATACGCAAACCTTACGTCTGCTGCGGAAGCCGCCGGCTCTTCTAGGTCTAGCTGGCTTATCTGACTTCTGAAATGCCATGGTTAATCCTCCTTGTAAAATGTCACAAGGGCATGTCCTCACCTTAGTTAAATGGGAGACCCTCGTCCTCTACCCCATCAGGTATATTCATAAAACCATCACCGATCGCAGCACCGCCCTGCTGGCCGCCATGGGACTGCTGTCCGTAACTGCGGTTTGCGGAATAATTTCCACCATTTCCAGCTGATGCGTTCTTGCTCTCTGCAAACTCCTGATTCTCTACGACGACATCCGTGGTATAGACCTTCTGGCCTTCCTTGTTCGTGTAGCTTCCAGTCTGGATTCTACCCTCAACCACGATTTTGGTGCCCTGGTGCAGGTACTTCTCAGCGAACTCTGCAGAACGACCGAATGCGACGCATCCGATAAAGTCTGCGGTCTGCTGATCCTGACCGGCGCCATCCTGTGAGCGACGCATACGACGATCAACTGCAAGTGTATATCTTGCGATCGCCATCTGGTTCTCACCCTGTGCGTATCTGATATCCGGATCTCTGGTTAATCTACCCATGAGGATAACTTTGTTCATTGTTTTTCTCGCTTTCCGCTTGCTTATTCAGCTTTCTCTTCTGCAGGAGCAGCTTCCTCAGCTACCGGTGCTTCAGTCTCAGCTTCTGGCTTAACAACAAGATATCTGATAACTGGTTCCATAATACGAAGCTGGCTCTCGAGCTCGTTCGGAGTCTCGGAATCACCTGTGAATGGAATGAAATAGTAGAAGCCTTCCTTCATATGCTGAATCTCATATGCAAGTCTCTTCTTGCCCCATTCATCAATGTCAGTTACTGTACCGCCGAAACGTGTGATGTAACCTGTTACCTTCTCCATCGCTGCGGCTCTCTCTTCGTCCTCGAGTTTTGCGCTAAGAACAACTGCTAATTCATATTTGTTCATGCTCTTTCTTACCTCCTTGTGGTCACTGACCCCCTGACTCCAGCAGGGAGTAAGGATTTTTGTGTTATATATTACCGAATATCTA
>OIZA01000724.1_pt1 | contig 14819 bp, 5 predicted proteins | sample 1588381 | NCBI WGS metagenome assembly OIZA01 (sample SAMN03283277) | human gut metagenome | biome: human-associated habitat; material: feces | host: Homo sapiens | place: Peru | collected 2012 | reverse complement strand
AGCTGTTAAATGAGAGAGACGGTCTGGCACTGGGTATCTGTAACGGATTCCAGGCGCTCATCAAGCTGGGACTGGTTCCCACGGGAGAGATACAGGGACAGGATGAAAATTCGCCGACCCTGACCTTCAACACGATCAACCGCCACATTTCAAAGATGGTATATACAAAGGTTGTTTCCAGTAAGTCTCCCTGGCTGCAGGGCGCGAAGCTGGGTGGGGTTTACTGTAACCCGGCATCCCACGGCGAGGGCCGTTTCGTCGCTCCGAAGGAGTGGATCGACAAGCTCTTTGCAAACGGACAGGGGGCGACCCAGTACTCGGATCAGTACGGAAATGTTTCTATGGACGAAGAATACAATGTCAATGGCTCGTATTGTTCCATCGAGGGTATCACTTCCCCGGATGGCCGTGTGCTTGGCAAGATGGCGCATTCCGAGAGACGGGATATCGCCGTTGCAAAGAACATTTACGGGGAGCAGGACATCAGAATCTTTGAGTCCGGTGTAGAATATTTCAGATAAGGAACCAGAAAAAGGTTTAAAGGAGGGGATATCATGTTACTGGCTTTGGTACCGCTTTTTGATGAGAATATGGCAGTCAGTGCCTATTCAATCTTTTCACAGAAGGACAATTATTTTCTCAACCCGATGAAGCTCGGCACGGGAAGGTTTGACGGTGCGGCAGCAGTGGACGGACTGGAGCTGATCGAGAGCATGGGAATCGAAACGCTTTCGGACGATAAGGAGATTTTCGTGCCTGTGACAAACATTTCCGTCTTTTCGGATGTTGAGAGCCAGTGCAGTGCACCTCACGGAAGAATCGTCTTTATCATCGATAACACGATCCCGCCCGTAGAGATGTACATTAAACGGCTGCAGCAGCTCAAGGAGATGGGCTACCGGCTCGCAGTGCGCAAGCTCGCTGTCTCTGATTTCGGAAGCTATGCGGAAATTATGCAGCTGGCGGATTATGTGTTCCTGAACAGCAAGAAGATTGCGATTGAAAAGGCGAGAATTTATTTTGGAAAGCTTTATCCGCATATCAAGCTCTGTGCCGGGGGCATTGATACCATGGAGGTTTTTGAGAATCTGAAAAAGACCGGTGGGTATCAGCTGTACGAGGGCGAGTTCTACCGTGTTCCGGTCACAAAGGGAACGCATGAGGTTGCACCGTTGAAGGCGAACTACATAGAGCTGCTGAACATTGTAAACAACGATAACTTTGAACTGACAGATGCAGCGGATGTCATCGGGCGTGACACGGCGCTGACGATCTCCCTGCTTCAGATGGTAAACCGCATCACCGTGAATTCCGGCATTACGACGATACGTCACGCCGCGGCAATGCTCGGACAGCGGGAACTGAAAAAGTGGATCAATACCGCGGTGGTAAATAAGCTCTACGCAGATAAGCCTAACGAGATCACAAGACTTTCCCTGCTGCGCGCTAAGTTTGCGGAGGGGCTGGCACCGATGTTCGATCTGACGGCAAAGACAGAGGAGCTTTTCCTGATGGGACTGTTCTCCGTGTTGAATGTCATTCTGGAAAAGCCGATGGAAGAGGCTTTGAAGATGGTGAAGGTGTCAGACGAGATCCGGGATGCCCTGACAAAGGAAAGCGGTCCGCTTGCGCCGGTGTATGAGCTGGTGAAGCAGTACGAGGCAGCAAACTGGCAGGAGGTCTCAAGAATACTGATTCTGAGAAACATCGACGTAGACGCGATCAGCGAGGTATATTTCAATGCGCTGAGCTGGTATAAAAAATTAATCTAGTTACTTTTTAAAAAATCGAAAATCAGGTGGGCTTTTTGTTGCCCCCCTGATTTTTTTGTGATATACTGAGTTGATTATGCAGATAAAAGGCATATGAATTTACAGACAATCGATACAGGAGGATGCGATGAAGGCTTTTTTGATTTTGGAAGACGGCACCGTGTTTGAAGGAACGCACATCGGCGCTGACAGAGAGATTATCAGTGAAATCGTGTTTAACACATCCATGGCGGGATATCTCGAGGTATTGACTGATCCGTCCTACGCCGGACAGGCAGTATGCATGACTTATCCACTCATCGGTAATTATGGCATCTGCAAGGATGACATGGAGTCATTAAAGCCCTGGCCGGACGGCTTCATTGTGCATGAACTTTCCCGGATTCCCAGCAACTTCCGCTGTGATATGACAATTCAGCAATTTCTGGAAGAAAATCAAGTACCCGGTATTGCCGGCATCGATACCAGAGCCCTGACGAAGATTCTTCGTGAAAAGGGAACTATGAACGGTATGATTACCACCAACGAAAATTATGATTTTGCGCAGATACAGCCCAGACTCAAGGCATACACTACCGGAAAGGTCGTGGAGCGCGTGACCTGCAAGGAAAAATATGTTGTGAAGCCGACGCTGAAGCTGGAGGAGAACGGGCCGCTCTCCGGGGCTGCTAGATTTGATAAGGACAGCTATGGGAAGGGTGTGCGTGAGCCGAGACCGACGCTTGTAAAGGAGCTCAACGGTGCGGGCCTGAGGGTTGCCCTGATGGATTTCGGTGCAAAGGCAAATATTGCTCATTCGCTTGCGGAGAGAGGCTGTGAGGTGACGGTTTTCCCGGCGCTGACTCCCGCGGAGGAGATCATTGCAATGCAGCCGGACGGCATTATGCTCAGCAACGGCCCCGGAGACCCGAAGGAATGTACTTCTATTATAGAAGAGATCAGGAAGCTCTATGCGACGGATATTCCGATCTTTGCCATCTGTCTCGGGCATCAGCTCATGGCGCTGGCAAACGGCTGTGACACCCATAAGATGAAATACGGACACAGAGGCGGAAACCATCCGGTCAAGGATCTGGCGACCGGCAGGGTATATATTTCCTCCCAGAACCACGGCTATGTTGTCGATACGGACAAGCTCGATCCCAAGGTTGCCGTTCCCGCATTTATCAATGTCAATGATGGCACGAACGAAGGACTCGCTTACACAGGCAAGAATATCTTTACCGTGCAGTACCACCCGGAGGCATGTCCCGGGCCGCAGGATTCCCGCTATCTGTTTGACAGATTTATCCGCATGATGAAAGGAGAGAATTACAATGCCTAAGAATCCCAATGTAAAGCGCGTTATGGTTATTGGTTCCGGCCCGATCGTTATCGGTCAGGCAGCAGAGTTCGACTATGCGGGAACTCAGGCGTGCCGTTCCCTGAAGGAAGAGGGCGTCGAGGTTATTCTCGTCAACTCCAATCCTGCGACGATCATGACGGACAAGGATATTGCAGATAAGGTTTACATCGAGCCTTTGACGGTAAAGGTTCTGGAACAGATCATCGAAAAGGAAAAGCCGGACAGCATTCTGCCGACGCTGGGCGGACAGGCTGGACTGAACCTCGGCATGGAGCTGGAGGAGTCCGGTTTCCTCGCCGAGCACGGTGTGACACTGCTGGGAACCACGGCACAGACGATCCGCAATGCCGAGGGACGGCAGGAATTTAAGGATCTGATGGAGCGCATCGGTGAGCCCTGTGCGGCTTCAAAGGTCGTGGAGAACGTGCAGGACGGTATTGATTTCACGAATCAGATCGGGTACCCGGTCGTGCTTCGTCCGGCATATACGCTGGGCGGTTCCGGCGGCGGTATCGCTCATAATCAGGTCGAGCTGGAGGAAATTCTGGAGAACGGACTCAGACTTTCCCGTGTCGGTCAGGTTCTGGTCGAGCGCTGTATCGCAGGCTGGAAGGAGATCGAGTATGAGGTGATGCGCGACAGTGCCGGAAACTGTATCACCGTATGTAATATGGAAAATATTGATCCGGTCGGCGTACACACCGGTGACAGCATCGTTGTCGCACCGTCGCAGACCCTGAGCGACAAAGAGTACCAGATGCTCCGTACATCGGCGCTCAATATTATTAATGAATTAAAGATCACAGGTGGCTGTAATGTGCAGTTCGCGCTGCATCCCACCAGCTTTGAATACTGTGTCATCGAGGTAAATCCCCGTGTGAGCCGTTCCTCTGCGCTGGCATCCAAGGCGACAGGCTATCCGATCGCAAAGGTTGCCGCAAAGATTGCGCTGGGCTACACGTTGGATGAGATCAAGAATGCCATCACAAAGAAGACCTACGCATCCTTTGAGCCGACGCTTGACTACTGTGTTGTCAAGATTCCGAGACTGCCCTTTGATAAATTTATCACGGCAAAGAGGACGCTGACGACCCAGATGAAGGCGACCGGAGAGGTCATGAGCATCTGTGACAACTTTGAGGGCGCGCTGATGAAGGCTATCCGTTCTCTGGAGCAGCATGTGGACTGTCTTCTCAGCTACGACTTCTCTGCGCTGAATGCAGAGGAGCTGAAGGAGAGACTTAAGGTTGTGGATGACCAGCGTATCTGGGTCATTGCGGAAGCAATCCGCAAGGGTATCTCCTACGAGGAGATCCATGCCATCACGCAGATCGATATCTGGTTTATTGATAAGCTTGCAATCCTTGTGGAGATGGAGCAGGCGTTGAAGACGCAGGAACTGACGCCGGAGCTCTTAAGGGAAGCGAAGAGAATTGAGTTCCCGGACAATGTCATTGCCAGACTGACCGGCAAGACCGAAGAAGAGATCAGACAGATGAGATACAGCAACGGTATCAAGGCAGTCTATAAGATGGTAGACACCTGTGCCGCGGAGTTTGCCGCCTCTACGCCGTATTACTATTCCGTTTACGGCGGGGAGTGTGAAGCAACGGAGACAACAGGAAGGAAGAAAGTTCTTGTCCTCGGCTCAGGACCGATTCGTATCGGACAGGGAATCGAGTTTGACTACTGTTCGGTACATGCGACGTGGGCATTTTCCAAGGCAGGCTATGAGACAATCATTATCAACAACAACCCGGAGACGGTAAGTACGGACTTTGATATTGCGGATAAGCTGTATTTCGAGCCGCTGACCCCGGAGGATGTGGAATCTATCGTCAATATCGAGCACCCGGACGGCGCAGTAGTGCAGTTCGGCGGACAGACCGCAATCAAGCTGACAGAGAGCCTGATGAAGATGGGCGTTCCGATTCTCGGAACCAAGGCGGAGGATGTTGACGCCGCAGAGGACAGGGAGCTGTTTGACGAGATTCTGGAGCAGACGCATATTCCCCGCGCGGCGGGCGGCACTGTCTACACGGCGGAAGAGGCGAAGGCGGTAGCGAACCGTCTGGGCTATCCGGTGCTGGTTCGTCCTTCCTATGTGCTGGGCGGTCAGGGAATGCAGATCGCCATTTCCGATCAGGAGATCGAGGAATTTATGGAGATCATCAACCGCATTGCGCAGGATCACCCGATTCTGGTCGATAAGTACCTGCAGGGCAAGGAGATCGAGGTTGATGCGGTCTGCGACGGCGAGGATATTCTGATTCCCGGAATCATGGAGCACATTGAGAGAACCGGTGTGCACTCCGGCGACAGTATCTCCGTTTATCCGGCGCATACCATCGGAAAGCTGGTAAAGGATAAGATCGCGGAATACACGAGAAGGCTTGCCATGGCGCTCCATGTAAAGGGACTGATTAATATTCAGTTCATTGCTATCGGGGAAGATGTCTATGTCATTGAGGTAAATCCCCGTTCCTCCAGAACCGTACCTTATATCAGCAAGGTGACAGGTATCCCGATCGTGGATCTGGCAACGGAGGTCATTATCGGAAAGAAGATCAGAGAGCTCGGCTACAAGCCCGGACTGCAGCCGGAGGCAGAGTATTATGCGATCAAGATGCCGGTGTTCTCCTTTGAGAAAATCAGGGGCGCGGAAATCAGCCTGGGACCGGAGATGAAGTCTACCGGCGAATGTCTCGGCATTGCAAAGACCTTCAACGAAGCGCTCTACAAGGCGTTTATGGGAGCGGGTGTGAACCTGCCGAAGTATAAGAACCTGATTATGACCGTGAAGGATGCGGATAAGGGCGAGGCAATCGAGATCGGCAGACGCTTTGAAAAGCTGGGCTATACAATCTATGCGACCAGAAGCACAGCGGCTGCGCTGAATGACGCGGGAGTCAGGGCGAGAAAGGTCAATAAGATTTCGCAGGAGTCTCCTACCGTCATGGATCTGATCCTTGGACATAAGATTGACCTTGTCATCGACACGCCGACGCAGGGACGCGACAAGACGAGAGACGGCTTCCTCATCAGACGAACCTCTATCGAGACCGGCGTAAACGTCATCACTGCCATGGATACGGCGAGAGCGCTTGTCACCAGCCTTGAAAATCAGGAGAGCAACGAGCAGCTGACCCTCGTTGACATCGCCCAGCTGTAAGGACGCAAAAAAAAACGAATAATCATGCGGGAACCCACATATACTATAACGGTATCTGTGGGTTCTTTTAATGAAAAGGAGATTAACTATGTTGTGTGCTGAAACTTACCCGTTTGTAATGCGTCCGCTTCCCTATGAATATGACGCGTTGATGCCGGTGATCGATGAGGAGACCCTGCATTTTCATCATGATAAGCATTATAAGACCTATATTGACAATCTGAACAGTGCGCTTGCGGATTATCCCGAGCTACAGAAGAAGAGCTTGAAGGAGCTGTTGACCCATATAGACAAATTACCTGCGCAGCTACAGACGCCGATACGGAACAACGGCGGTGGTGTATATAATCATGAGTTATACTTTGACGGCATGAAAAGTCCCGTAGGGCAGGCACCGGAGGGAGAGCTTGCGGAGGCAATAGAACGCGGTTTCGGTTCCTATAAACAGTGGAAGGATCAGATGACCCAGGCAGCAGTCAGCAAGTTCGGCTCCGGCTGGGCATGGCTGGTGGCGGATCATGACGGAAAGCTCTCCATTGTACAGACGTCGAATCAGGATGTGCCGGATCTGGAGCTGCTGACCCCCATTCTCCTCATTGATATATGGGAGCATGCATATTATCTCCAGTACCAGAACCGCAGGGCGGATTATGTCGCGGGCTGGTTTGACCTGATTAACTGGAGAATGGCAGCAAAGCGGTACAACGATTCTCAAGCACAGAACGCAAGGTGAGAGCAGGAGTGCCGTTCCTCCTGCGAAGATACTGGGGCATCTGTCTGTCTGTGTTTTTCGCATAGGAGGAATTACATAATATCTCTGTCGTTTCGTGCAGAATTACGTCGTTTCGTGCAGGACATCTTGTGTGGGAGGGAAATTTTGGATAGCATAGTAGATGGTAGTCTGGAATGCAAATATTGCACATGTGCTATTGGAACGCTACATAAGGCGTAAACGAAACATAGATGGAGGCAGAAAAGTGATGAAGAAATGGATGAAAGGATTCAAAAGGGCAGTTGCGGTGACGCTGGCAGTTCTGATGGTCAGCGATGCGGTTGATCTGTCAGCGCTGACGGTGGCAGCTGCGAATCAGGAAGCGGCAGAAACTGCGGTAACGGCGGTTGCTGAGCCGGGGGTGGCGGATGGAGTGGACGAGAACGTTTCTGTGAGCGGGAACTCCGTGACAGACGGAGACAGCGCGCCTGCCGGGGAATATGGAATTGCAATGCTGTCGGATGAGAGCGGTTCCTCGGAAGATGTGGTCAGTCTGACCATAGGTGAGACCACCACAAACTATACGTCCCTGTCGGCGGCAGTGGCGGCACTGCCAAAAGATTCTGACGCAACACTGACGCTGTTAAGGAATTGTCAGGAGGATCTGACGAGTTATACGATTGGAAAGAATGTAACAGGCACGGTAACGCTGGATCTGGCGGGGCATGATCTTGTGCTGCCGAGTGGTTATGCTGTGGAGTTACAAAGTGATAATTTTATAGTGATGTCTTCAAAAGGCAGTGGAGAGCTGCAGGGCGGGGTCTGGATTGGTAAAGGTACAGTTGTATTCAAAGAAAACGTCAGGGTTACAGGAATAATCGTCAAGGTGTATAGATACAACACAACTCTACGCGTAGAAGGAGCCAGTATTGCTAATCTGGGGATTTTTGATGGCAGCTGTATGATTCCTTCGGGAAGCGTGGAGGAAATAAATTGGTCGGGAGGAGGTCTTGCCATTACCGGCGGCACCATCGGCAAGCTGAACTGCGAGTCTTATTTGCAGCGCAGCGCTGCCTTCCCGGACGGCTATGGGGTAAAAAACCCGGATACCGGAATACGCTATACCAGAGCGGAACTGGATGCGGAGGGCTTTTCAGGCAAAATGGAGGCATATTCCTGTAACGAACATGTATATGTGGAAGGGTACTGCAAATACTGCAATGCATTAATCGCGGATTGCAAACATACCGACCTGGATCAGACCACCGGGGTCTGTGGAAACTGCGGCTTGCAGGTTCTGGCAGCTGTCCGGTCGGAGGAGGAAGCCGTTTACTGTACGTCGTGGGAAGCGCTGTGCAGCGAGGCGGAAAAGCTGGTTGACGGCAAGACCTATACCGTGTATTTTTACACGGATGTGACTGTGACAGATGAGACACAGTGTGCCCAGCTGCAAAACGGCAAGGTAACGCTGGATCTGGGCGGACACAATATCAAAAGCGGAAGGTCGGGAACTCTCTTTAAGATTGTAGACGGTGCAGTGACGATTGAAAACGGAACATTGACAGGCAATGATAAAGGTTATGTTCTGGATGTCACGGGTGGCAGCCTGAGACTGGAGAATACCTTAAAGATTTTATGGGAGAATACATTGTATGGTTGCAATTTGAGGACATATGGTGGTGAGACGATCATTAATGGGACAGACATGCAATCGGTCATGTATGTGGATGGTGGAACAGTCACGATCCTTGACGGCAGCTTTGAGGGAATATCCCATAAGTCGGGAACTTTAAGCCTGAAGGGCGGCAGCTACGATATGTCGAGACATGCGGCGCCGCATGATGGCATGAGTGTGCAAGTGAGTTCTGGAGCTTTGCGGAATCTGCTCTCCGAGGGCTATGGTTTTAGAAGGCTGGAGGACGATGGCTCTGCCGGCGACTGGATTCTGGAGGAGACGGCGTTAAGTGGCAGCAAGTTTGATTATGCCGTGAAGGTGGAACAGCTTCCGGAGCTTTCGATTACAGAGCAGCCGGAGGATAAGGCTACGCTGGAGGGACAGCAGGAGACGCTGTCCGTGACTGCCACATCGGAAAAGGAACTGACTTATCAGTGGTATCTCACAGACGCGGCGGGCGGTACGGATACAGCGGTTGACGGTGCAACGTCTGCGACATTGACCCTTCCGGGACAGAGTGCGGGAACGAGCCAGACCTATTACTGTGTGATTACCTGTGACGGTTATCCCTTCCACAGCAATGCGGCGACGGTGACATGGAAGAACAACCTTGCAAATTGCAGCTATAAGAACGGCACTCTCGGCTATTATACGGGCAAGGCGGCAGTGCTGGAGCCTTCTACATTGAAGGTGTATAACGGAAGTACGGAACTGACAGAGGGAACGGATTATGAAATCGTTACGGACAGCTACGAGAACAATGTGGAGCTGACTGCGGGCGGCACAAAGGCAGGCGTGACGCTGCGCGGTATCGGAAGCTACGGCGGAGAGCTTAAGGTAGCATTTGATATTGTAAATTATGCTATATCCGAAGTGGCGACGCTGACCGACCTTTCTGACAATAAGCTCAGTGACGGTGCGTGGGCAGCCGGAGTGAAGGTCAAGGCACCGGACGGTTATCTCATCAGCAGTACCCGTAATGGCAACTACACGGGAGACTTTGCTGTTGAGACGGAGGGACAGACGGAGGTTTCCTATTACTTAAAGGAGACGGCAACGGGCTATATCTCCGCAGAGAAGAAGATTGCGGCGAAGATAGATCAGACTGCGCCTGTGTGGGCGGCAGCCGACGGCACAGGCGAAGGCTATGGAATCTCCGTCAAGGATAACTGGTGGAAGGAATTATTAAGAAAAGTTTCCTTCGGACTGCTTTACAATGACAGCCTTGATATTAAGCTCAAGGCATCCGATGCAGACAGCGGCATCATGGAATATTGGTACTATATTCAGAAAATCAATGAAAGCGAGACCACAGCAGGCTCTGTAACGCCCAAGACGGCGGAAGAACTGGATTCATTACAATTTACAAAAGTCGAAAAGGACGGCGACGGAGGAGCTACCATTTCAGGGAAACTCGATAATGACGGGGATTATGTAATCTATGCCTACGCGAAGGATAACGCCGGAAATGTCAGCGGATATATCTGCTCTGAGGGAATCGTGATCGACCGGACACCGCCGGATATTGAGTCGGAACAGGTGCCCTCGAAGGCTGCCGGAACACTGACAGAGCACGAGGGAACCTTTACCTTTGAGGCATCAGAAGCTGGGATGGTCAGCTATTTTGTGATCGAGACAACGGAGCCGGAGTTCACAGCCGCCGTGAAGGCACTGGACGACAAGATGTATGGCAATCCCGACCACACCGAAGATATGTTTGCAGTCAAAAATGTCGATGGAAAGTGGACACTCCGCGCGTCAGCCGGTCAGCCGTACCGTTATCCGGTCAGCTATACCGGAGCGGACGCAAACACGAAGACGGCAGAGGTGACGATATACGCGCAGGAAATGCAGGAGGGCAAAAATGAGATCAGGTTGTCGGGACTGCAGCCGAATACAGGCTATAAGCTCTACCTGTATGCACTGGATGTGGCAGGCAACTGGTCTGCAACCGGTGGTCTTAATTCTGAGTTTACCACACTGAAGATCACACCGATCGTGTCAGCGGCGCCTAAGTTGAACGGTTTCTACGGTGAGAAAGCGAAGGAGCTTCGGATTTCCGGCGGAACAGTCATCAATCCGGAAGACCCTGCGGGCAGTGCGCTGGAGGGTACATGGAGCGTCACGGACAGCAATGCGGAAGAGTATCTCGTGCTGGGTACAACCGCAGAGTATGAGCTGACCTTTACACCAGCGGACAATGCCTTTGACAGTGTGACCGCAAAGGTAATGCCGCAGGTGGGAATGAAAACCATTTGGGCAAGTATAAAAAATCTGGAAAGAGCCTACGGGCAGGAAAACCCGAAGCTTACAATAAGCGATTTAACGATGGACTGGGATCAGTTGGCGCCCGGGGATACCAAAGAGGAGATATTAGACAGTCTCACACTGGTGACAGATGCGACGGCAGCCTCGACTGTCGGCGATTATAAATTTCGGATAGACAGCGCAAGTACAAAGTATATTATAGCAGTTGCTTACGAGGACAAAACGGGCAATTTTTCCGAATATGGTACGCTGACCGTGAAACGGGCGGATGCGGTGCTTACCGGAGCGGACAGCGTTACCAAGGAGTATGGGGATTCCTCATTCAAGCTCGATGTGACGGCAAACCACACGGAGTCGGCAATTCAATACGAGCTGACGGGCGGAGAAGGTGTGGTAACTGTTGCGGAAGACGGCACTGTGACGATTCTGAAGGCGGGAACGGCAACGATCAGGGTGTACCTGCCGGAGAGTAAGAACTACAATGCGGCGGAAAAGACGATCACGATTACAGTAGACAAAAAGTATTTGTTTACTCTCGGAACGAGCAAAAGCTTTTATTTCGACCGCAACCATGATGGGGAGCTTGATATAAGAGCATTTTTGCCTGAGGACTGTGGAGAGATACAAATTGCCAGAGTGACAAGTCATGATAAGGTGTTGATCGACAAGAGTGACTTTAATGCTACGACTGGCATGCTGACCTATCAGGTTCTAAAGAATACAGCGGACGAGAGCGCAGAGATTGAAATTACAGTTGTGCTTGAAAATTACACAAACTGTAATATTGTCTTCAATGTTACATGGAGCTCCAAGCTGGATGTGTATGTCAGGGAGGGGCAGAAGGTTGCCCTGAAAAACAGCGTTATGAATTACGGCAATAAGCTTTCCGCACTGGAATTTGAGCCGGTAGAGTTTGTGGATGCTGACGGAAATCCTGTGGAAGGTACATTGGCATGGGAAGAAGTGACAATGGTACCGAACTGCAGTGTGAAAAGCGCGACATGGAAATTTACACCGGCTGACGAGAGGTATGCCGTATTGTCAGATCATGTAAGCATTACGGTGAATCCGGTATTGCCGATCGTTAAGAGAAAGCCGGTAGTGATGAATAGCGATCTTGTTTATGATCCGGCACGGACGCTGGCGGATTTTGACCTCTGGAGGGCAAGCCTTTACTGGTCGGTTGATGGTAAGGAGCAAAGTGTAGCTGGCAGCTGGTTATGGGTGAATCCTGCCGAGATTCCGGCAGCCGGGACAAACAGCTATGAAGTGCGTTTTAAGGCGAGTACGGATGATTTTATGTCCTTTACCTTGATGATTGATGTGACGGTGGCAAAAGCGAAGCCTTATATTGAGACAGCTCCCACGGCGGTAGCAATCACCTATGGAGACAGTCTCGGAATGTCCGGGCTGACCGGCGGAAAAGCGGTACAGGGCGACGGTATGGGGAATACATCCTCATTGACCGGCGGCGATGCGGAAGTGACAGGTGCTTTCGGATGGAGCACACAGGATGTCAAGCCTGCCGTGTCTGACAGCAATACGACAGAGTATGAGGTAATATTTACTCCGGCGGATACCGACAATTATGAACCGGTAACGACGAAGATAAAGCTGACGGTGAACAAGGCGGAGAACGCGCCGGATATGCCGGGTGATGTCATGAGCGTCGCGTACAAGTGCAAGAAGGTATCTGATGTGGCGCTTGACAGAGAGAACTGGGTATGGCAGGACAGCGAGCTTGAGACAGCGCTGGATGTCGGCGTGGAAACGACGGCAACGGCGGTTTACACCGGGGCGGATCAGGGAAATTATGAGAACGAGACTGTGGCTGTAAAGATCACAAGATCCGCGTGTGAGCATCCGCAGACGGTGCTAAAGGATGCAAAGGAAGAGAATTGTACGGAGAAGGGTTATACCGGAGATACCTACTGCACGGAGTGCGGTGCGCTGACAGCGAGCGGAACGGAGATTCCTGCGAAGGGACACAGCTACATATCGGAGATCACAAAGCAGCCGACGACCACGGAGGAGGGCATCAGAACCTACACCTGTAAAAACTGCAGCCATCAGTACACGGAGGCCGTGGCGAAGCTTGACGGTGGCGATCCGGGAACGACTGATCCGGGAGCCACGGATTCCGGAAGCGGCACCCAGCAGAGCAGCCCCTTCATCAAGGGTGAAAACGGCAAGGAAGGCTGGGATGTTATCCGGGAGGATGTGAAGGTCGCAGCAGAGGGCTCGAATGTCACTGTGGATATGAACGGTACGACCGTAGTACCGTCGGATGTGTTTGAGACTATCCGTGGAAGAGATGTGACGATCGCGTTTGACATGGGCGGCGGCATTATCTGGCGCGTAAACGGCAGAGATGTGGCAGAGAACAGAGCCGGAGACATTGACTTCGGCGTGAAGACCGGCGCGAATGCTAACAATGTGATTCCCGTGGAGGTCATCAACAATGTCACCGGAGAGAAGGCGCATATGAACCTGAGCCTTTCCTATGACGGCGAATTTGGTTTCAAGGCAGTGCTTTCGCTGAATGTGGATGTGAAGAATGCCGGTCTGTATGCGAACCTGTACTACTACAACGAGCGGACAGGTGTGCTGGAATTCATGAGTGCGGGAGAGATCGCGGCGGACGGAACGGTGCAGCTGGCATTTACCCACGCTTCGGAATACACGATTGTCATTGGCCGGGATGTGGCGGTAAAGTCCCCGAAGACGGGCGATGCTGACGACCTAACGGCGGCTGAAAAAATTCCGGCGCACGCTATGTGGCTGTTGCTGGTCTGCGCGGCTGTGCTGGCGGCAGGCGCTGCAACTGCTTACACAGCAAAGAGAAGGGGCAGGAAATGAAGCAAAAGCAGTAAATAAAGAAGGAAGTACCCGGGCTGGGTACTTCCTTCTTGGCATTCTACGCATGGTTTTTCAGGTAGAAGTTGTTCTTTTCGCGGTACTCGCTGGGAGTACAGCCCTTTTGCTGCTTGAACAGGCGGTTGAAGGTGGAGATGCTTGGAAAGCCCGACTGCAGCGCAACCTCTGTAATGGAGAGATCCGGCTGCTCCAGAAGCTCTTCCGCGACCTTGATGCGCCGGTGGCAGAGATAGGCGCAGAAGGTGTAATTCGTATATTGCTTAAACAGTCTGGAAAAATGATATTTGCTGAAGCCGATGGAGCTTGCAATATCCTCCAGATTCAGTTCCTCCGTGTAATGGGAATCGATGTAATCCATCACGGAGTTGAATTTCTGTACATATTCTTTCTGTTTATATACTCTGATATTTGAAAACAGGTCAATATTATCCAGATGATTCGTCCCCAGCTTCACAAAGAGATTCAGCAGGAGAGAGCAGATCGTGAGCTCTGCAAATTCCTTTTTGGAAAAATATTCATTTCTCATCTGTACCAGTATCTCGTAGATGTCGTCATAGACATTCGGATAGGTGGCACGTGTCAGAAGCATGGGCTGTGCCAGAATGGACTGGATGCTGGCAAAGCCGTTCAGACGCGAAAAATTAGACAGATCAAACATAAAAATAAAGCGGTTCCCTTCCTCGGGTGCCTTCAGCGAATGAAGCTCACCGGGCGGAATCAGCATAATGTCCCCGGGGGTTGCATGATAATAGCTTTCTCCGACGTAAATGTCATACCAGTTTTCGACGGGCATGATGATTTCCAGCGCAGTATGCCAGTGCGGATCATAATCTACGGAGAGATCGTTATACCAGATTCGCACAGAGGTATCCTGATGATATTGTACCAACTCCTGTCCGGTCTCGATCAGAATACGGCTTGTGGGAGCATCGGCATTCGCATTATAAAAGAGCTCTCTGTTCTGGGAAACGGGACTGATATTACGGCTCGTAGACATA
>OIZA01000722.1_pt1 | contig 14871 bp, 16 predicted proteins | sample 1588381 | NCBI WGS metagenome assembly OIZA01 (sample SAMN03283277) | human gut metagenome | biome: human-associated habitat; material: feces | host: Homo sapiens | place: Peru | collected 2012 | reverse complement strand
CGGCCAGCCCGCCGGCGATGTAGAGAAGGCTGCGGGGAAGAGAGAGTACCTTGCCGGGTTCGCCCTCTTCCCTGTTTTTCCGGGCTGCATAGATCATGAAGCCCAGATATACTGCCATTCCCAGAAGCAGTATCACACCCTCGACACGACTTAAGGTACCATCCAGAAACATCAGGCATAGCGCAAACGTCACCAGAATATTTAACGGCATATCCCGTTTCAGAATCTCTCCGTGAGGTACAAAACTATGGAGAAAAGCGCAGATACCCACCACTACCAGTCCGTTGAAAATGTTGGAGCCGATGACATTACTGATGGCGATGTCATTGCTGCCTGCCAGAGCGGCATTGATGCTGACGGAAGCCTCCGGGGCACTGGTGCCCATGGCCACGATAGTCAGCCCGATGATGACGCTGGGGACCTTCAGAATCCCCGCCAGTGAGGAGCTTCCCTCCACGAAAAAGTCTGCTCCCTTGATCAGAAGTACAAACCCCACAAGTAACAGTATGTATTCCATAACCCGTCCTTTCTGCGGTGAAGCCCCTGATAATTTTATAAAAAAGTATAAAAATAGAGACCTTTACCGCATCAAAAATGATCGATAAAAGTCTCGTTGCTTACAATAATAACCGGCCTTGACAGGCGTGATGACGATTATCATTCCAGACGGCTTCGTGAGTCATACAGGAAAACCATCCGGGAACTACTCCCTCTTAACTGTACCCTTATTCTAAAAAAGAAGACAACTTCTGTCAATAAATCCTCCAAAATCTTGTCACGGTCTTAACATAAACTCCACCCGCACCGGATCGTGATCCGAATAAGCATACCCGGTATTCACATTTTCATAGGACAGACATTCGATGTTGTCCGAGATAATAAATCCATCCAGTGTCACAGTATAAGTGACGCCAGGCACATACTCCATATCCGCATTTCTGGCACTGTTCCAGAGCGCTGCCTGCTCCTCCCCGGTCAACAGATCCAGACAGAAGGTAAAATGCTCCGGCAGTTCAGTTCTGGGGAAAGGAAATGCCCAGGACTCACAGTTTTCCGTATCTTCCTCGGAAGCCTTCAGGTCATGGTTGAAGTCGCCGCCACAGAGAACATAATTCCCCGCTTCGTATTCTGCCTGCATATCGTTGCACAGCATCTCGATCTGCCCCTTGCGGATGGCATCGCTGTTGCCGTAGGCGGACATGTGCAGATTGAAGATCACCAGCTCTTTCCCATTATCCGCCGGGATCCGGGAGACGCTGTAACAGCGGTCCAGATCAAAGAACTTGCTGAAAGAGGTGGAGATAGGGAAGCTTCTGCGCAGGGCGGAACTTACCGGGTATCTGGAGAACAGGCAGAGTCCGGATCTGCTGCTTCCGTGGGGCTGGGTCAACGGATAGAACAGGAAGGCAGAGTCATAATTCTGTGCAAACACGGTAGTATATTCCGACAGGCTGTTGCGCAGCATTTCATATTCATTGATATGATAGCTTCTGGTGGAATCCAGATCAATCTCCTGGATCAGGGCAAAATCCGGATCCAGCGATTTCACCAGTTCCCCGACACCACCTATGGCATACTGTACGGTCTCCGGGCTTTCGGCCCAGGAGGAAGTACCGCCGTCCATGAAGAAACTGAAGTCCGGCAGATAAGCTCCGAAACCGATATTGTAGGTCAGTGCGGAATATTCCGTATCTGTGGACAGCACCGCATTTGCGCCTGTGGAAGTATCGTCTGCCGGTGCCTCCACCACCAGCGTCTGATTGTCCTCGATCCTGTGATAACTGGCATAGAGGTAGACGATATAAGTGAGCAGCACGAGGATCAGGATCCCCAGCACGATGCCTGCGATTTTCAGTAATGTTTGGAATAGATTTTTCTTTTTCATGGTTTTATTCTAACAAGCATTTCCGAAAGTTGCAACCGGGGAAAAAAGTTGCAACGGTAATTCTACCATACTATAATATAATAAAAGTGATTTTACATAGATGCCATTTGGAAAGGTGAGGATAAATCGTGAAACAGATCAATATGGCCGGAAACGGAAAATAAGGAGGTTGATACCATGAGGCCGATACCGAGGAACGATGATCCTGAGAGATATGCGGAGAATCAATTTACGGATTCCGCATTTGTCGAATTGAAAAGTAGTGAATACTGGGATGTAAAAATGTTATATCCGCTCCTGAAAATGGAACATGCGGAAGAAAAGTGTTTTGTCCGCAGGGAGATGCACGAACGGCTGGTAATCGCAGCAAAAAGCCTGCCGCAGGGATACCGTTTCTGCATCTGGGATGCCTGGAGGCCCTTTGCGCTGCAGCATGAATTGTTTGAAAAATATTCCGTGGACATTATCCGGGATTTTTCGCTGGAAAATTTGCCGGAGGCGGAGCGAAAAGCCGTGATCTGTAAATTCGTTTCGGACCCGGTGGCGGACCGTAAAGTACCGCCGGTACATACCACGGGTGGTGCCATTGACCTGACCCTGTTAGATCCCGAGGGCAGAGAAATGGAGATGGGCTGCGGTTTCGATGCGTTTACGGATAAAACCTGCGCAGCTTATTTCGAGACCGCGGAGCATGTAACTTCGGCAGCGGAGGAACAGATCCGTGATAACCGACGTCTGCTTTATTATGCCATGACGGATGCGGGATTTACCAATCTGCCGTCAGAATGGTGGCATTACGATTACGGTGACCGGTTCTGGGCTTACTACAAGAAAAAGCCCGCAATGTATGAGGGTGTGTTTACGAGAGAGGAGATCTATGGATAACGAAAAACAAAAGAAGAAAAAAGCAAGAAGGATGGATACCATATCGGCTACCATGGTGCTGATACTGATCGCACTTTTGCTGGTATTTGTGGGTTATACTTATCTGGCACTGAAGAACGGTTACACAGTGGATGATCTGATCGACAATATCGTGGGGAATCTGATCGGTGTGCTGGCCGCATTTTTATTGTTCGATATTCTGAACAATAAGCTGACCCAGGATGCCTATGCCAGAGAGACTTCCCAACAGATCACCAGGACCCTGATGGGAGAGCCGGAGATCCTGGATTCCTTCAGTGACGAGGACAAGAAGACCTTTTTAAAATCTACCATTACTTCCATGGTGAAGGATGAAGATGCTGTGGACATGCTGGCGGTAAATATGGAGAAATATTTTGACCGGGCCAGAGGCGCCAGAATCCGCAAGATGTTCGATTATACCATCAATCTGGAACCGAACCTGCCGGAGGAATATGAGAAGGCCGGATTTCCGGGAGCCTCCGAAGGAAAATATTATCTGATCGACGAGGAATTGAAATTCAATGTAAAATATCTGGGCGGCACGGATGAAAATTATAACGGTGACGTGATCTGCCTGGGATTTGCCTATGATAAGAAGAGTCTGGACGGAGGGCTTCTGGAGACCGGCCACGATGCGGATTTTACCAAGAGTATTTTCAATGAGGATCTGGTGGTGGAACCGGAAGCGGTGGATTTCATCAACAGTATTCCGGCGGACAAGGTGCGGGATGTGATCAATGCACTGTTTCTGCCGATCCTGCGGATTGATAACAGCGGTGACGATGACGACAATGCACAGTTTGAGGTGGAACGCAAGAGCAATGGATTTATCCTGAAATTTAAGCTGGATTTTGACCGGAGCGAAGCAAACAATGAACATCTGGTGAGTATTTATTTCAAGATGCCCAGAGTGTGGAATTCCATTTTTGAGGTAACTCTGGTGGATCCTACGAAGGAGCCGCATATCAAGCTGAAATACAAGAACGGCATGGATGTCACCATGTACTCTTATCTGAACAAGGAGAGCAGCGCCAACGCCGGTGCCTGCATCCAGAGAGCCGGGCTTTATGATATTGCCATCAAGGATGAATGGATCTATCCCAAGAGTGGTGTGATCTTCCATATCAAGAAGGCGTAAAGAGTGGCCTGGCGTCGTTAAAAACGGTTGGAGGATAACGGAATGAAATTAGGCGGAATAGAAGCTGGCGGTACCAAGATGGTATGCGCCATAGGAGACGAACGGGGAAACATTTTCGACAGAGCAGTGTTCCCCACGGAGACACCGCAGATCACAGTGCCGAAGATGATAGAATATTTTCGCGGTCAGGGGATCGAAGCACTGGGAATCGGCTGTTTCGGCCCGGTGGATCTGAACCGGAGATCGGCGACCTACGGTTATATCACCAGTACGCCGAAGCTGGCATGGAGATTTTATGATTTCGCGGGAGCTTTCCGGGAGGCATTACAGGTCCCGGTAGGTTTTGATACGGATGTCAACGGAGCGGTGCTGGGTGAGGTACGCTTCGGTGCGGCGAAGGGCTGCGAAAATGCCCTCTATATCACCATCGGCACCGGTGTAGGCGTGGGAGCCTACATCAACGGGAAGCTGCTGCATGGCCTCATGCACCCGGAGGGAGGTCACATTTTCCTGCGTAAGCACCCCTCAGACACCTACGAGGGCTGCTGTCCTTACCACGGTGCCTGTCTGGAAGGTCTGGCCTCCGGTCCGGCAATCGAGGGAAGATACGGCAAAAAAGGAGCAGAGCTTGCCGGAAGAGACGATGTCTGGAAGCTGGAAAGCTACTACATCGGACAGGCCGTGGCGGACTACATGCTGACCTATTCTCCGGAGAAGATCATTCTCTGGGGCGGCGTCATGCATCAGGAGAAGGTCTTTGACATGGTCAGAAAAAATGCCGTGGAATTTCTGAACGGCTACCTGCCCGAAGTCAGCCTGCCGGGGGACATGTCACAATACATTGTGGCTCCGGCTCTGGGAGAGAATCCCGGGATCATCGGAGCACTGTGTCTGGCACAGGAGGAGTTATTGTATGAAACCAAGATCCGCACAAAGCATGGAACTCTATAAAATGCTCATAGCCCGCGGGTATCCGGAATCCTTCTGTGATCTGGTGACGAAGAATCTGAACACGGACTTCACGGCGAACCGGATGATCGGTTATCTGTATCATTATTCGGATCTGCCACCGGAGGAGATCGCAGATGAGATGCTGGCCATCTTAAGTGACCGGAACCGGATCATGCAGAAGAAGGAACTGGAGAGCAATAATGCAGAGTGGAACCGCATTCTGATGCAGGGGCTGGGCATAGAGGAGGACGAAGATGGCGAATTGGACGATCCGACAGATCTTTGACGGAGATTACGGCTGCGAGGAGCGGCTCCCGGGGGATAGCCCGAAGGTGTCGGTGACACTGGTGAATGAAGACGGGCTTGAAAAATATGTCTCCGTGGAGGATAATTGGCTTACGGTGCGGGGGCTTGCGGAAGGCTCCCTGTGGCCGGATACTACGACAATACAGAAATGACAGAGAGGTACTTAAGATGGAACACATTGCAAGAGAAGACGCATTTACTTTATTGAAAAAATACAATCAGGATCCGTTCCATATCCAGCATGCCCTGACCGTGGAAGCAGTCATGAAATGGTATGCGAAGGAACTGGGTTACGGCGATGATGCAGAATACTGGGGCATCGTGGGACTGCTCCATGATATTGATTTTGAATTATATCCCGAGGAACATTGCCTGAAAGCTCCCGAGATGCTGCGGGAAGCAGGTGTGGGAGAAGATATCATCCACGGCGTGGTATCCCATGGCTACGGCATCACGGTAGGCTGCGGCGTGACTCTGGATGTGGCTCCGGAACATGAGATGGAGAAGGTGCTTTTCGCAGCGGACGAACTGACCGGTCTGATCTGGGCAGCAGCGCTGATGCGCCCCTCTAAGAGCACGAAGGACATGGAATTAAAATCCCTGAAAAAGAAATACAAGAGCAAAGGCTTCGCCGCCGGCTGCTCCCGGGAAGTCATCGAGCGCGGTGCCGAACAGCTGGGATGGGATCTGGAAAAGCTCCTGACCATGACCCTGCAGGCTATGGCGGACACCGAGGATGAAATCAAGGCGGAGATGGAGCAGAATTAAAAAATACTTGCCACAAAAGAACTTCTATGCTAAGCTATATCCAAAGCATAGAAGTTTTCTATTTTTATTCGAATATCTTGCAAAGTCTAAATATCGAGTCAGAAAATCCATGCTTTTATCCACATTACAACATTCTGAATAACGACGGGACTCTGACCGTGATATTTTAGTACTTTTGCCTGGCATTGGTATGTCTTGTTTTGTTACCTTAATTTCATAATGTATGCATGTATGTGAGATTTCATGTAAGTTTCCCGCCGTGATTCTGAGCACAGGGAGGAGACTTATGGGAAAAATTGATGCAGCAATCTATGATTACCTTTCGGACAAAACGAGAATGGCAGATCTGTTCAATGGCGTGTATTTTGATGGCACGCAGACCATCCGGGCAGAGGATATTGAGGATTACGAAGAAAAATATCCTGTAAAAAGGAAAGCGTCTGGCGGAACCCTCCGGCGCATAGGAAAAATGCGCTACCGGGATATTGTGAAAAAATGGAAGAAGGGAGGAAATCTCAGGGTACTGGCCATCGAAAATCAGAATTGTGTGGATTATACGATGCCGTTTCGCTGCATGGAATACGATACGCTGGAATATCGGCGGCAGATCGATGATAAGAGAAAGGAAAACTATTCGAAAGCAAAATGGAATAACAGGGCAGAATTTCTATGTGGAGTTCACCGGGAGGATCGATTTTCTCCGGTCTATACGATCTGCCTGTACCATGGAAAAGAAGTGTGGGATGGTCCCAGAATGCTGAAGGATATGATGGATTTTGGCAGAGATGAGGACCATATGAGCCGATTTTTTACGGATTATCCCATGAAACTATTCTGTGTGAATGAAGAGAATAATTTTGAATATTTTCAGACGGAACTCAGAGAATTCTTCCAGATATTGAGCTGTCGGGAAGATACCGGGAAACTGGAAAAGCTGTCAAAGATGGCACGCTATCAGAATATTTCCAGAGAAACCGCGGAGACGATAGCCATAGTAATGGGATGGTCGGAGACTGAGAAAAACAATATGGAATACGAAGAGGAAGGAAAGGGAGTCAATATGTGCAAAGCATTGGAGGGACTGATTCAAAAAGGAAAAGAGCAGGCTACCTGCGATATGATAGTAAAAATGCATAGGGCCGGAATCACCTTGGAGAAAATCTGTGAGATCGCGGAGAAGACCCCGGAAGAGGTGAATGAGATTTTGCATCAACCTGTGGAATAATGCAAAGATCGGGATACGTGGAATTCCGATTGTATTTCCCTCGAAAATAAAGTATAATACGACATATACGAGTCCCGAAAAGACCCAGGAAGAGACTATATATGTCAGTGAGCGGCTTTCGGAAGAAGGAAGAGTGACTACCGTTGAGAGCAGACTGATGTAACTGTCGGCTGAAACGGTAGTTTTTTATTGCAGGCATGGAATATCCATGAGGCACTTATGAAAAGAGGAGATTATGAGAGAACAGAAGACTTTGAAACTGCTGGCAACACTGCTGGCCGCGGGAACCTTGCTTACCGGCTGCGGCAACACGGATAAAAAGCTGTAAAGCTGGATCCGGAGCATACGGTATCCCTGACGGTGTGCATTATTACAACGGTGCCCAGCAGGCTACCTTTGACATGCTGGTGGTGGAAGACAATGCACTGAATATGGAGATTGCCGAGGCCCTTTTACAGGATTGTAATATGACAGTAGAGGGAGCATACAATGGAAAAGAGGCCGTGCAGCGCATGAAGGAAGTACCGGAGGGGTATTATGATCTGATCCTGATGGATATTATGATGCCGGTAATGGACGGTCTGGAAGCTACCGGAGATGCTTTTTACCGTTTTTGGTTGATATTGTGAAACTTTCCGCTTATAATGAAGATTTGTAACGGCGTAATTTGAATTTGAGGTTTTCAATGAATATAGAAGTAGACGGATATAATATATGTTATAAAATTACAGGCACCGGCGACCGGACCGTGGTGATCCTGCAGGGCTGGGGGACTGATCTGGGGGTATACGATTCGGTAGCAGCTACCATCAACGAAAAATATCGTGTGATCCAGTTTGATTTTCCCGGCTTCGGCGGCAGCGATGAGCCCAGGAAAGCCTGGGATGTGGACGGGTTTGCGGATTTTTTCTGCAAATTCATGGAAGCCCTGCAGGTAAAGCAGGCGACACTGATCGGACATTCCTACGGCGGCCGTGTGATCATCAAGCTGGCAGCCAGAGAGAGCCTGCCCTTTGAGATCACGAACATTATTCTGATCGACAGTGCGGGAATTCTGCCGAAGAGATCTGCGGCACAGAAATGGAAGATCCGCAAGTACAAGATGTTGAAAAAGATCCTGAACATGAAGCTGGTCTATGCCATGTTCCCGGAAGTGATCGATGACTGGAGAAGCAGGCAGGGCTCTGCGGATTACCGCAACGCGACACCCATGATGCGTCAGTGCATGGTGAAAGCGGTAAATGAGGATCTGACGGAGCTGCTTCCGAAGATCCGGCAGGAAGTACTGCTGATCTGGGGGGATAAGGATACCGCAACTCCCATAGGAGATGCACATATCATGGAAGAGAAGATTCCGAACTGCGGACTGGCAGTGCTCCCGGGAACCGGACATTTCTCTTTCCTGGAGAAACCGGCACAGTTCCGTGGAATTATGGAGGCTTACCTGAAATGATCATACGTGCACTTGTGGCAATCGCGCTGGCCGTTCCCGCATATTTTTACACGATGCGTTACAATATGCATATGTTCCAGCTGAACGGCTATAAGAATAAAGAACATCTCCACTGGCTTAAGAAAAACGCAAGACTCCAGTGGATCCTGTATTTCGGACTGGTGCTGGGAGCGGTGACCTGTGTGTTCCCGTATCTGGCGCTGGAGATCTTCGAATATCTGGTACTGCTTCTGATCTTCGTGGTGTATCGTGCCATGAAGCGGATGCATACGAAGAAAAAACTGGTATATACCGCCCGGGTGAAGCGTATGCTCACCACGGAACTGATCCTTACGGCAGCAGTATTGGCACTTACCTGGATCTTCGCGGGAACGAAGCGGATTCCGGGATTGTGTCTGATCCTGGTATCGGTACAGTTCTTCCTGAATATTGTGGCGAATGTGATCAACCATCCCATCGAGGCAGGCATCAATCAGCATTATATCAATGATGCCAAGAGGAAGCTTAAGAGTGTGCCGGGACTGACCATCATCGGTGTCACCGGAAGCTACGGCAAGACCAGTGTGAAGTTCTATTTACAGACGCTGCTGCAGGAAAAATACAATGTGCTGGTGACCCCGGAGAGCTTCAATACGCCCATGGGTGTTGTGCGGACGGTCCGCGGCTCCTTAAAGCCCACCACGGAGATCTTCGTCTGTGAAATGGGCGCCCGTCATGTGGGAGATATCAAGGAGATCTGCGACATGGTGCATCCCGACCACGGTGTGATCACCTCCATCGGGCCGCAGCATTTAGAGACCTTTTTTAATATGGAAAACATTCAGAAGACGAAGTTCGAGCTGGCGGATGCACTGCCGGAAGGCGGCATGCTGTTCTTAAACGGGGATAACGATTATGTGAAGCAGCAGGCGGCATCTCCTTCTTATGATAAGAGCCCGGAGAAGATCTTCTACTATTCCGAGACGGAAGGCAGCGGATATTGTGCCAGAGACGTGAAGGTGTCCCAGCTGGGTACGGAATTCACGGTAGAGACACCGGAAGGGGAAAGCGAGCGCTTCCAGATGCGCCTTATTGGCGCCCACAATGTCATCAATGTGGTGGGAGCCATTGCAGTAGCCCACAGAATGGGTATGACTTTGAAAGAACTGCGGATCCCGGTACGCCGGATCGAGCCGGTGCCCCACCGGATGCAGATGCGGGAGCACGGTCTGGTGACCATTATTGACGATGCGTATAATTCCAATCCCGTGGGCTCCAAAGCGGCGGTAGAGACTTTAAAACTGTTTGACGGTATCCGGATCCTGATCACACCGGGCATGGTGGAACTGGGTGACAAGGAGGCGGAATACAACCGCAAATTCGGCAGCTATGCGGCAGATTGCTGTGATTACATCCTGCTGGTGGGCAGACGTCACACCGCTCCCATCAGAGAAGGCGTGCTGGAGAAGGGCTTCCCGGAGGAAAAATGTCAGGTATTCGACAAGCTGGAAGAGGCCGTATCCTATGCCTATGCCATCAAGGGGCAGGGACATAAGTATATTTTGTTAGAGAATGATCTACCGGACAACTATGGTTGATCTTAGGAGGAAAAATAGATGAAGACAAGAGTAGCAATGCTGTTTGGCGGCAAGAGCGTAGAGCACGAGGTATCCGTGATCTCCGGCATTCAGGCTGTCATGAATATGGACACGGACAAATACGAAGTGATCCCGGTTTATATGACCAAGCGCAATGAAATGTATATCGGTGAGGAGATCGGCAAGATCGAATCCTACAAAAATATTGACGAACTGCTGAAAAAGTCCCAGAGAGTCATCATGACCAACGAGGACGGCAAGGTATTTCTGACCCCGTTTCCGGTAAAGATGTTCGGCGGAAAGAAAGCGGTAGAGATCGATGTGGCATTTCCGGTTGTCCACGGTACCAACGTGGAGGACGGCGCTTTTCAGGGCTACCTTAAGACCATGGGCATTCCCTTCGTGGGCTGCGATGTGACCGCATCCGCCATCGGCATGGACAAATACATCATGAAGGCCGTATTAAAGGAGTGCAATGTGCCGGTACTGGATGCACAGCTGTACACGCTGGCGGATTATGCGGAGATGGAGACTCTTCTTGACAAAGTGGAAAAAGGACTGGGTTATCCCGTGATCGTAAAGCCCGTCAACTTAGGATCCAGCGTAGGCATCAGCGTGGCAAAGAACCGTGTGGAACTGACCCATTCCGTGGATGATGCCTTCAAGTATGCCACCAAAGTACTGGTAGAGCATGCCATCACGAATCTGCGGGAGATCAACTGCTCCGTACTGGGAGATGAGAACGATGCCATCGCTTCCGAGTGCGAAGAACCCCTGCATACCAAGGACATCTTAAGCTATGAAGATAAATACGTCAGCAATGCCAAGGGCAGCGGCTCCAAGGGCATGGCCAGCGTATCCCGCAAGATCCCTGCAGAACTGTCTCCCGAGAAGAGAGAAGAGGTGCGCGAACTGGCCGTCAGATCCTTCAAGGCACTGGGCTGTAACGGGGTATCCCGTATCGACTTTATGATCGACGAGGACAACGGCAAGTTGTATTTTAATGAGATCAACACCATCCCCGGATCTCTGGCTTTCTATCTGTGGGAGCCGGTGGGAGTTCCTTACAAGGAGCTTCTGGACCGTATGATCGGACTGGCGCTGAAGAGAGCCCGTACCGAAGAGAGACTGACCTTTACCTTTGACACCAACATTCTGAATTCCGCAAGCTTCGGCGGCAGCAAGGGCGGAAAGTTATAGGACGTATATCATTTCAGATCAGCGTGGGGAACGAATGAAAAAGGGAATTTACTGTGTATTCTTATGTATCCTGAATATCGTATTGTTATGTGCCTGCGGTGTGGGGAGATCCTCTGCGGAGAGCTCCCTGCCGGAGCTGGTCATAGGAGGGGCAGAGTATGCCCCTTATTTTTATACCGATATGGATGCATATACCGGAATCGATGTGGAACTGGCAACGGAAGCCTGCAGGCGTATGGGATATCGTCCGGTCTTTGTCAGCCTCGATCTGGAGAACCGGGCCAGAGCATTGTCGAACGGCAATGTGGACTGTCTGTGGACCTGCCTGACCATGGACGACAGAGAGAACGAGTATACCTGGGCGGGCCCCTATCTCTATACCCGTCGTGTCTATGTGGTGCCTCAGGACAGCAGCATCCGGAGCGAGGAAGATCTGGCGGGGAAAAAGGTCTCCGTGCAGGCGGGATCCACCTCCGAGGAGATCATGCTGGAAGGACAGGTGGAGGCACTGAACCGGGTCGACAGCTTTGCGGTGTACCAGAGTCTGGGAGAGGTGTTCATGGCACTGCGCAGAGGCTATGTGGATGCCATGATCGGCCACGAGGGTGCTCTGAAGATCTACACGGAGCAGTACCCGGGAGAGTACCGGTATCTGGACATGAATCTGCTCCGGTCAAGACTGGGAGTGGCCTTCCGCAAGGGAGAAAATGAGAAACTGGCGGCACAGCTGACACAGACCCTGCAGGAGATGTCAGAAGATGGAACCACAGCACAGATCCTGGAAAAATATGGTCTGGATGTGGCACAGAATCTGTATGGAGGCACGGAATGACAGAGAATAATAAGAAAAAACGTGTCCCCGAGATTACTTCCATCCGGTGGAAATGGTGGCTGCTTCTGATCGCTCTGGGAAGTCTGGTGTTCTGCGGGGCATTTTTTCTGGTGACTTTCCGGGAGAAAAATACTATTACCACGGAAGCAAAACAGATGCTGGCATACCTGCAGACGACCTGCAGCAAATACGATGACTATGAACTGGGCAACACCACCAAGGATCTGCAGGCAGTGCTAAACAAAGCCAACAGCCTGCGGCGTTATACCGGTACCGAGGGGCTTACGGATGAGGATACTTTATTAAAATATGCCCAGTACCAGTATCTGACGGGAATCGTGGTACTGGATGAGAACTGCAGAGTGGCAGGCGGTGTGGATATTAGTGGCGGAAGCTTCCGAAGTCTGTTACGGGTGATCCTGTTGGGGAAAAACGTCAGGGATATTTTACAGGAGCCCAGAAAGTCCTATATGGAACAGGTGCAGGTGGATGACCGGTATTATAATTATGCCATTGTGGCCCGCACGGATCAGAAGGGCGTCATTATCTGTTACACGGATATCACGGAGAGCCTGGGAGACCGATATACATTGTCGCTGGCTTCCCTGCTGCTGGATGATACTTTCCGGCATGACGCAGTGACGGTGGTCACGGACGGACAGCGGGTCGAAGGTGCCAATATAGCGGAATTACAGGGAATGTCCGTCGTGGACTGGCCGGTGAGGGATGTGTCCGCACAGGATGAGGAACAGAACGGCTCCCAGGGAGAACAACTGGTCCGTCTGCGGATAGACGGGGAGAACTGGTACGGAATGCATACGCAGTACCGTAGCCATTACTTATATGTATTTTATCCGGCCCAATCCGTATTTGAAAACCGTACAGCCTACATGAGCTATGTGGTCATCGGCTATTTCCTGCTGGCAATTCTGGGAATGCTGTGGTTCCAGCGCCGCCGGAAGGAGAGAATACAATATCTGGAGAAGGAATTCCATCTGACCAGTGCCATTGCCAGAATCTATTCTGCCAATCTGCTGTTGCACCTCAGAGACAATACCTGGCAGCCCGTGGTAGCTTCGGACCGGCTGCGGGATGCGCTGCAGGGAGCGGAGACGGCCATGGAGATGCTGAAAAAATTCCGTAACAGTCAGGTGATGGAAGAGTACCGGGAAGGTTTTGCCAGATTCACAGATATCAATACCATGGAGGGCCGCCTGAAAGGGAAGAACTTTGAAGGCTATTTCTTTGAGCATGTGAACCGTAACTGGTATCAGGCATTGCTGATCCCACTCTCGCAGTTTACGGAAGAGGGGGAAAGTATTGAGACGGTCATGCTGGTCTTCCGGGATGCGACACAGCAGCGGAAAAAGGAACTGGATTATCAGGAACAGCTGCGGGAGACAGCCAGAGATGCGGAATGCGCCAACGCGGCCAAGACGGATTTCCTGCGCCGCATGAGCCACGATATCCGGACACCTATCAACGGAATCCGGGGAATGGCAGATATCGGACTTTCCGTGGAGGGCAATCCGGAGAAGGCAAAGGACTGCTTTAGCAAGATCATATCCGCTTCCAATTTTCTGCTGGAACTGGTGAATAATGTACTGGATATGAGCAAGCTGGAGTCCGGAGAGATCCAGCTGGAAGAGAAAGCTTTTGATCTCAGAGAACTGGTCCGGGATGCTGCACTTTCCGTGGAAACCCAGGCCGCGGAACAGGGACTTACCTTTACCATGGAAGAACTGGAGCCGGAGGCTCACTGGCAGGTGATCGGCAGTCCTCTGCATATCCGGCAGATCCTGCAGAATATTATGTCCAATGCGGTCAAATACAACCGGGAGAACGGTTCCGTACATATCAGCTGCCATGAGGTTTCCTGTGAGGGAGGACAGGCCGTCTTCGAATTTTCCTGCGCCGACACCGGCATTGGCATGAGTGAGGAGTTCCAGAAGCATGCCTTCGAACTGTTTGCCCAGGAGCACAAGAAAAACGAAGCCCGCACCACCTTCAGCGGCACCGGTCTGGGACTGCCGATTGCCAAAAAGATCGCAGACTGCATCGGAGCAGATCTGTCCTTTACCAGTGAAGAAGGCGTGGGAACGACATTTGTGCTGAAGCTGTATCTGAAAATAGATGCCAGACAGCCGCAGGAGGCCTTGGAACCGGCAACGGAAGCAACCCTGGAGGGCATGTGTATCCTCGTGGTGGAGGACAACGAACTCAATATGGAGATCGTGGAATATATGCTGCAGGAAAAGGGGGTCACCGTAATTAAGGCCAGGAACGGCAAGATCGCCTTTGAATTGTTCCGGGCCTCGGAACCGGGGACCTTCGATATGATCCTCATGGACATTATGATGCCGGTGATGGACGGACTGGAAGCCACGAGACAGATCCGGGCGCTGCAGCGTCCCGATGCGGCCACCGTGCCGATCCTGGCCATGTCGGCCAACGCGTTTACGGATGATGTTGTGCGAAGCCTCGAAGCGGGCATGAATGATCATCTGTCCAAACCGCTGGAATTCCGGAAGATGATGGAGATCATTGCAAAGTACCGCAGATAGGATTTCATGATTATTTGTAACTATTCAGAGCCATGCAAATTTAGACATAATGCCATGCTTGCATGA
>OIZA01000720.1_pt1 | contig 14881 bp, 10 predicted proteins | sample 1588381 | NCBI WGS metagenome assembly OIZA01 (sample SAMN03283277) | human gut metagenome | biome: human-associated habitat; material: feces | host: Homo sapiens | place: Peru | collected 2012 | reverse complement strand
GTAGGCATATCGGCACCTCCTTTCCAAACAATTAGATTTTAATGATTATAAAAACCTGACTTGCGTCAGACCCTTATCAGGATTTAAGTACCGCAGCAGCGGCGGCCTTGACGTTAATGCTGCAGGCTCTGCCGATGTTCAGCATCGTTTCTGAACAATCCAGCGGAACGTTGTGCTCTTCACAAAGCTCCTGCAGTCTGGCGGTAACTCGCTCATCGGCATCTTTTGCGATGTAGACGATTGCGGCAGCTTGTCTTACGACGGCCTTTTCTGTCTGTTTGACACCGACAGTCCGTTGCTCCGCTTGTTTTAAAGCTTCAAGCGCCATCTTGTTACCTCCTTTTTTATCGCATAGGTCACCCGCGATACTTGTATATTGTAACATCTCAAACACATCATGTCAACACTTTTTCTCAACTTTTTTTAAAATTTTAGGCTTAAATTTCGTTGAATTAATGCGCTTCTTTCTTTACACGTAGCCAAGTGTTTCATAAGCGTTCCTCGACACGAAATGTCCACTCAGAAGGATACATTTCGCAGACTGTTTTTTGCCTTTATATGCCCCATTTTCCTCAATAAATAAAAGCAGCAGCCATTTTTCTCTAATGACTACTGCTTTCAGCTCATGTATACAATATATTTTTTATTTTGCAGCCTCGCTGCCGCCCAAACGCCAGACGCTGATGCGTTTAAAGCCCAGTGCCTGCGCCAAATTCTCCCAGTAGGCAAGCGTTTCGGCATCAGCATACCAGACAGTATGCTCTTCTGCGCCCTTCTTATAGGTAAAGTGCAGCGCTCTGCTGCCTTCGTCACGTTCCGGCACAGCCTGATACTGCTTCTGTAACGCCGCAGCCTGCGCCAAGGTAATGCCCTTAGCTTTTTTCGGCGCAGTCCAGTCAAAGCCGCCGTTAGCAAAGGCCACGTTCGGCGTTCCCGGCAGCTTCGCTGCCTGGCTCAGCGTGCGCCAGATAAAGTGTCTGTCGGCCTTCGGCCCCGGTCCGCTGTGTCCGCCATACAGATTATAGAACATCACTACATATTCAACATCCTGCGGCAGCAGCTTGGCATAGCGCAGTGTTTTCGGCTCAAGCACCACGCGCAGCTTCAAATCCTGCGCCCTGCAATCATCGCGCAGCTCTCCGACAAATTCTGCATAGCTTTTCATAAGCGCTGCATCGCGCCAGATATTTTCATAGTCAATTTCTACGCCCGAGAAGTTATTTTCTTTTCCTAAGGCGATAATATCCGCCACATGCTGCTGACGCGCAGCTTTTTTAGTCAAAAGCTTTTTAAGCAGCTTCGTATCCTTCAGGACTGTTTTGCTGCCCTGCTTCTGGTCATTGACAAAGCTCAGATAAGAGCGCTCCAGCGGCAGCTTTGCCAGACGTGCAGCCGTCAGCTCTGCTGGCAGCGTAAGGCCGCCCTGCTCATCAAAGCTGGCAGCAAAGGCTACCAGAGCATCATTTTTCTGCTGCTGCGCTTCGCCAGCGCCTCTGTCCCAATCCCAGTACACAACCCAGGCACTCTTTTCTGCCTCCATCGGCGGTGCCTGCAGCTTGCCTGCGCTGGCACAGGAGCTGAGACTCAACACCACCAGACACAGCAATCCAAAAATTATTTTTTTATTCATATTAGCTCGCTTTCATAAAGTTAGAATGAGTGAATGAAGAAATGCAGCAGCTTCTCCCAATATTCAGCAAGAGTATGCAGCACTCCCTCTAGACCGTGCAGCCTGCTGTCGTAAAGCACCGGCTCGCCATCGTCGAAGGGATTCGGCAGCGACAGCTTATGCCCCAGCACTGTTATCTCCAGCAAAGGCTGCGGCTGGTAATCGCGCTGATAATCATAAATCATCAGCTTCTCGAATACGCCGTCATACACATCATCAGCCAGATTACGCTGACTCCAGCCAAGCTGCTGCATGAAGCCTGCCTCCAGCGCCACCTTGCCGCTGCCAGTATCGCTGACCTGCACCGTTTCCAGCACATTGCGGCCGTCCACCTTCAAGCGCAGCTCATGACCGCGCAGGAAAATCTCTATATCGCGCTTGCCCAGCTCACGGATATTGATGTCAGGCACATATTCCCGTGCGCCCTCCTCCACGCTCGCCGCCTCCTGCGCCTCGCGCTCACGCATGCGCTGCAGATAGATTTCGCCCTGCGCCTTCGTCGGCGCATAACGGGCAAACGCCTTCAGCTCTGCTGCCTCGGCAGCACGCTTGTCCTCAGCCACCGACACAGGTGCTTTGCCGTCAAACTTATTTAAATCAAGCTTCAGCAGCTCCTTGCCGCTTTCACGCACAAACAGATAGTTGCCGACAAGCTTAACTGCAATCGCACGGCTCAGCCTCTCGTTCGTGCGCATATAAATCGTCTGCGCACCATATTTATTGCCTGTCAGCGTAGCCTTGATATGCACGTCCGCTGCAGCATTCATATTCTTTAGAAAGAGCAGGCTCTTGCCATCCGGCTCCGTCGTCAGGACAATCTTTTCTGTTTTGAACTCGCTTTCTCCAGCCAGCTTCAGCCATTTTTTTGCTTCCTCGGCGTCGCCCTGCACAAACTTAATTGGCTGCGGCTGGTCATGCGCAATACGCATCAGCAGATGATTGGTATACCAGTAGGGCTGCGGCTGCATACGCGTAAGGTCATAGATGCTGCTTTTTTTATTATTCCAGCTATAGCCCTCGCGGTTAAAGTTCATAGCGAACAGCTCAGTAATCCACTTTTCATTGACAGCGCTGACATCAGGATTGTTGCCGAACCAGCCTGTATTCGAGTGCATCAGCGTATAAGCCTTAGGCACATAGCCAAGCTCCTGCTTATAAATATCGCGCAGCTTCTCATAGTCATAGCTGATGCGGTCCTGCATCATGTTATAGCTTTCCTTAGGGAAAAAGCTTTCGTCGCGCAGATAATCCATCAGGTAATGGTTATATTTGCGGCCCATATACGGCGCTACCATCGCATGCTTAAGCGGCGTCAGCTCGCCCAGATAATTATTATAGCGGTCATAGCAGTTAATGAACGCCAGACGATAGCCATTCGTGCCCATTTCCCAGAAGCCGTTGCCTTCGAGGTCGCGCAGCTCTTCCGGCATCAAAAATTTATTATCCTTCAGCTCAAATTTTTCCGGATAGGTCATCGCCGTCCCCTTATAATTCAAGTCCTCCAGAATTTTTTGCGCAAAAATTGCTGTATCACGCCTGCCGTCCTCAAAGCTTATGAACAGTGCCTTCTCAGGCAGCATGCTTTTGTTCGCATAATAATCAATGATATCCTGCTGCGTAATCGTCTCATAGCCATTGAGCTTCAACGCGCGCAAATGCTCCGCCAGCCTGTCATTCGCTATCAAATCCGACGTACCTGTCCGCGCCACGCCAAAATAGGACAGAGCCACAAAGCCGCGGTCATTAGAAACCGGTACATCACTGCGCTGCTGAAACGGCACATATTTTTTAAAGGTGAACAAGGCCAGCACCAGCACCACCGCCAGCGCCAGCAGACAGATGACCTGCAAAACGACCTTGATAACCTTTTTCTTGTTTTTGGCGCTTGTATATTTATCGTCACCTATCTGCATTTTCGTCACCACTATGTTTCTTCTCTTCCTTCGCCTTCTGCTTTCCCTTCTTCTTGTTCAGCTCGTCCACATCGGCCTGCGTCATACGCGTGCCCCAGTTCGCTTTCCAGAAGGTTACCCAGGCAATTGGCATCTGCCACAGCAGCACTGCTTCATAATACAAGCAGAACCAGATACCATAAAGCCACGTCGTGCTCTTACGCAAAATTTTCTGCGTAAGGCTCATCATCAGCGACATAAGAATCATGCCCAAAATAAAGGTATAAGGGAAAACTCTATGCGCAATAGGCACATAAACAAGGTTATACAGCACTATCGCCGGCGCCACAATCGGTACCAGCACGCCCATGTAGAAAAACAGCGCCATAAACGGCTCCTTCTTCCACATAAAGCGGCCTGCGTTAATCGACTCGCGCAGCCAGGAGCGCTTCCAGCGCATCTGCTGCCGCAAAAAGACCTCATAATCATTCGGCACAATCGTCGCGCAGATAGCAGTATCCTGATAGCTCGTGCGATGCTTGCGCAGAATAAAGTTCGTCATACTGCGGTCATCGCCAAAGGTTGCCTTCTGTCCTAAAAACGTCTGGTTCAGCCAGGCGTCCATGTTTTCCATAACCAAATCCTTACGATAGCAGGAAAGCGGACCGCTCAAACAGGTAACAGCATCGAAATACGCCTCCGCCGCCTTCATAATGCGGAAGGAGATGTAATAGCGCACCGCCTGCAGCTTCGTCAGGCTGTTGGTATAGGTATTCGCAACGTCTGTACGTCCCGAAACGCCGCCCATATCCTTATCCTTGAACGGCTGCACGATATTATAAATCGCAAACGGATTCAAAAAGCTGTCCGAGTCAACGAACACAACTAAATCATGCTTCGCCAGCTTTGTGCCCACCGCCATCGCCTCACGCTTGCCTGCGTTCTTCGGCTGCACAAAATAGCTCAGTCTGTCCTTTACGTCATAGCGTGCTTCCTTCTCGCTGAGCTCATCAATCGTCTCCTTGATTTTTTCCACAGACTTGTCCGTAGAATGGTCATCAATAACAATGACCTCCAGCTTATCAAGCGGATAATCCTGATTAAGACAGCTGATAATCGTGCGCCTAATCCAGGTTTCCTCATTAAAGCAGGGAATGATAATCGTCACGCCAGGCGTAAACTTCGGATCAATCGGTACCGGCCTATAAAACGCCGCAAACAGATAACGCGTCAGCAGGAAAACCGCTGCCACAATACTATAAAGATAGAGCCACTTGTTAAACTTGAAATACAGCACGCTCTCCGTGCGCATCATGACAATCATGAAAATAACGAAAAACATAAAGAGGCACACGGCAGGAAAAGCATATCGGTTACGTGTACGCGAAACGTACTGCATCAGTCCTTCGTCAAACTCTACGCCACAGCAAGGCTCGCCCTCTGCATTAGTAAAGAGACGCACGCATTGCGCATCAAGCTTGACCTTCGACTCATAGCCCTCAGGCATCGTTCCCGGTAAAATCTCAAACTGCAGACGAAGCTTCGAGCCAACCTCGATTTTTTTCACCAGCTCCGGCTTTAAGCGCAGTGCCATGCCCGAGCTGGAAATATCCATAGCAGTACAGGTTACACTGCCAAACTTGCGTCCAACACGCACCTTTACGGGATAATCAACAAGATAGCGTATACCTGTGCCATTTTCTTCTATACTTTTTTTCACTCTGTCATGAATATCATCATCAACAGCCCCGCGTCTGTCGCTGTTAGTACGCACGCCTTCCTTATCGGGCACATTGGGCAGCAGACGCCGGTCAGGTCGCGGCTGGAGTAAAATATCCTTTTTTCCCTCCATCAGTCAAACCCTCCAATTTACCAAAATCCGTTAATTTTTTTCCCTATATTTTTCTATATACAAGGATTTTTCTCTATTGGACTGATCATAACCAGGCAGAAGATAATCAGACAATCTGCCGACAACAAACTTCGTTGGATCGTCGTCCTTCTTCTTTTCATTCAAGGTCAGCAGAATATCCAGCGCTCTTGCCGTATACTTGGATGTATCGCTCATATGCATAACAAATATAGCGCCATTCAGTACCTTGCCGTCTTTATAGAGACCTTCTCTGATTCTATCAATCATTTCATAAAGATTTTCTGCTCCATAATCATGTGTAGAAGTTGAACCAGAGACAATATATTCATAGCCATTAGCTTTTAAAGCCGCCAAGCCGTCTTTGCTGATGGTCAACGTCGGCGGACGGAACATACGCGTCAGCGAATAATGACCATCAACCTCTATATCACCCACGATTCGTGCCAGTTCAGCATAAGCAGTCTTATAATCTTCCAGTAAATTCTCTTTGCTTTGTGTAGTATACATACGATCATCTTTGCTAACCAAAGCCATAGGCTTATGACTAGCCGTATGACAGGCAATATCATGACCTTCAAGAGCAATTGCACGCAGCAGATTGGGATTATTTTTAACGTTATGTGTCAGAATAAAAAAAGCTCCCTTTGCCTGATGCTTACGCAGAACATAAAGCAGCTGATTGATGGGCGCATCTGTACCCCAATCATCAAAGCCAAAGAAAATAACCGGACGATTAGTATGTAATACACCACTTGTATCCAGCTGACGCAAACCAGCCTGTGAAAAGCCTAACGTATTGCTATCAATATTAACCGTAGGATTACCAATATAACGCTCACGCATATATTGCTGTAAGCTCATATCTTCAACGGAATTATATTCCGGCTGCAGCTTCTTAGGAATATTTTGCGCAGGCAAGCTATAACGCTGCTGTTTATTCGCAAGAATGCTGCCTACACCCTTAATGCTGTACACAGAATCATTCGTCGGCGTGCGCTTCGGATCATCCTCAAATGACCAATAGGCGATATTGTCAATCTTTTTCTCCTTCAGCAGCTGCATTACATCAGCACACAGCAGCGGATTCGTATAATAATCCATGCGGAAGTTGATAATCCAGCCACGTCCTACGCTATAGACAAACTTGCCGAACAGCTCAGGCAATACATCATTGGCAGACTGATAATCCTTATGTCTGCTCTGTACCACATTGACGTTTTGTGAAATCAGCTGGCAGCCCATAGCCTGCACAGCCTCACGCGTATAATCATCAATCTTGCCCCAGGGCTGCTTGACGATGTTCGTCTGCACACCATATTTTGTACGCAGCAAGGTCTTCGCTTCTTCAATATCCTTGCAGACTGTCGCAAAGCTGCCTGCCTTCTTCGCGTAGACAGCAATCGCCAGCTCATGTCCGTCAGCTAAAATACGCTGCATAGTCTGCGGATGATTGCGGATATCACGAGCGCCAACAAAAAACGTGCCGTGAATCCCCAGCTTCTGCATTCTGTCGAGCACTACCTTCGTCGACTGCGGATTGCCAAAGCCGGCAAAGCAGAAGGCCACAGAAGGCTCCGTCGTCAGCAGCATCCTCTTTTCCTCAGCCAGAACGCCATTGTTCTGCTTGCGCAGCGCTTCATAATCAGCCGCATAAGCAACCTTCGGTGCAAAGGCATCCTCCAGCAGCAGGCTCACTCTCGCAGCAACCTTCGCTAGTGGCGTAGCCGACTGCGGCACAGGCGCAAGACGCACTGTACGCATATCCTTGAGCGGCACAATCTGCACGCCCTGCTTCTCGCAGGCCGTCAGCAGACGGTCGGTAACCTCCACAATATCCTCATGCTTCACAGCAGGACGCTTGCCCAGCTCCAGCGACGGCTGCTTGTCAATCGCCGGACGCTCATCAATTTTGCCCTGCTTCTTCTCTATATATTCAATCGGTCTGCCGACAACAATCGAAACAATGCTGCCAGGCTTAATCTGCGCCAGCTGCTTTTCTGCCTCAGCAGCACTCGTCACAGCGTCGATATTCAGATAAACATCGCTCTTAACTGCACTTTTTAGTCCGCAGGCAGCACCAAGCTTCAGCAGCGGCACATCATAATTCGTTTTCGGCGCCTTGAACAGCGTCGGCTCAAAATTACTTGTAACCTTGAACACCTTCTGCGCCATGCACAGCTCCTTGATAACCTCGTCCTGCGGCATCTGGTTCAGCTTCGCCATACCGATATAGGTGTAGTTGCCAAAAGACTGTCCCTTGTCGTTGATGGCTTCAATAAGCTTTTTATCCAGCGCCGCATTGCCGCCCTCGGCAAAAAAAGTTGCCTCTGCATGATGCTTATCGAGCACATCAAGCAGACGGTCAAGCGTTGCCTTGCGCGGCAGTCCGTCAAAGGTCAGCGCCAGCTGCTTTTTGCCATCAACCTTATGTGTCACAACCGTCGCCGGCTGCAATGCAGGATCAGCCAGCTTTTTCTTGGCAGCAGCAATTTCTTCATCAGCAGCATAAGCAGCACTTAAATCCGGCACATTTGTATAATCGGCTATTTTTACACTATCATCCGTGTGCAGATAATAGGCATAGCTAGACATACCAATGAAAAGTGCTGCAAAAAATATTTTAATACCTGTATGATATCTCATAAATTTTACCTCGCCCTACCATCAGAAATAATAGGCAACGTGATTCCACAGCGTGCGCCCCTTCAAACCTCTGCTCTTGTCCTTCAAATCATAATACTCAATAGAATAAACAAGATTTTCCATAATGGTATAGGAGGCACCGACACCAACGCCCCTGAAGCCATGCATATAATCAGCAAGGCCTGTCATAGTATGTGCAATATAAGTGGTATCAGCCTGGTCGTAATATTTGGCAAAAATCTCGTAGGTTCCCGGTATCCAGGAGCGGTTGCGTCCATACTTAACCGTAACAACATAGCCGTCACCATCACCGTTGGCGTCCCTCGCCGTCGAATACATATACATAGCGCCGACGCCAAAGTTGCCAATATAATACATACCGCCTAAGCTGCCGATGGTAGCACCCCTGTCATCTCGTCTGCCCTTATCAAAATGGTATAAGCCTGCCTGCAGGTCGTAGCGCGGATCAGTATAGGTCGCAGTAACACCGCCGCCTCTCTGCTTTTCGCGCAGCTCACCATAATCAGCCTGCAGCTTAAGCCTTCTTCCCGTGCTCATGCTTACACCCGTAAGGCGTCCGTCATAAATATTGCCATCGCCATATTCTACGCCAAAGCGTCCGGCGAGAATCTTGACATCCTTATATTCGCCGCCGATATACAGGCGCTCCAGAGCAAACTTCGTATAATCCTTAGCTACCCAGCTTTTGTTTCCCTCGCCCATGCCATAAAGCGTCCATTTCTCATCAAGCGGCTGCTCAACATAAAGGCGCATACGCAGACGGGCATCATAGAAATTATAGGGATCATCACCGCTGTTATCGACATAGTTATAACGCAGCTCGCCGCCAATGCGCGTCTGCCTGTTCTGCGGCAGCTTTGCATAAGCAGCATAGTCCTCGGCGCCATAGCCAAGATTACGCAGCTCGTTATCATATTCCTTCAGCAGCTTGTCCAGCTCAAAGCGTGCATCATAGCTGTCCTTATTATCGCGCTCGCTGCACAGATGATAAGCGCGTGCCGTCATCTTCGCCATCAGCAGACGGTCAGGCTCTGAAAGAATCTCATGCACATCATCAGGCGAAAGCAAGCCGTAATCAGAAAGCTTGAGCAGAGACGCTATCGACCAGTCCGGCACATCGTTTTCATCCTTTGCCGTGCCGGGATAGCGCAGCTTCACCTTCTCGCCTCTGCCATTAACACCTAAAAAGTCACGCGCGATACGCTGCTTCTTCGTTACCGCAGGCTTGCCCAGCTGTGCATTACTGCTGCTAGTATTTGACGGCTGGCCGACAACCTTCAAGGCTTGATTTGCCTTCGGCTGCTCTTCCTCCTCTGGCTTAACAGCTGCCGACTGCTTAACCTTCAGCTCCTGCGTCTGCATACCAGCAGGCAGCTTTTCTACAAACTGGCTGCCCCTGTTAGCAGCACGCTGTTTAGCTAAAGCTATTTCGGAGATTTCAGCCGCCGGCTTTTGCTCAGCAGGCAGCGTTTGCTTTGCTGCAGCAGAATTTGCTTCAGGCACTGCTGGCAGCGCTGGTTTAGAAATCTCCAATGCAGGCGCTGCTGGTGCTGTCGGCTTCACTGCTGAAGGCGCAGACTGCTTTTGTGCAGACGGCTTCGGCGCCTGCTTCTTCATGCGCAAAATAATTTTATGTCCGCTCTGCGTAATCAGCTTCACGGCTCGCGGATAAAGCTTCAGCTCCTCCGTCTCAATAACAAAGGCACCCGTCATACCCGAAAGCTGTAAGGAATCAAGCGTCTGGCGCACCTCATTCAAATCAGAAATGCTGCCAACGATATAAACCTTGTTTTCTAAAACCTGATCCACATCATTATAATTGCTCGCCTGACAAACGAACGGTTGCATCACCCATGCAAAACCACCAAAAACAGCTGCTGCGATATTCAGTTGTTTATTTTTAAAGTACCCCTTCATAAAGTACACCCTTATCCGTTACAAGCTCCAATACGCATATTCATCCTGCGGAAAATCAGCAGGCTCGAACACGCTCTTCACATCAATAAAAACCTTGCGCCCTTCCTTATGATTATAAAAAGCAGCAATCTGCTCCTTGCTCATAGCAGCAAACTCCCTATGCGCCACGCAAAGCACAATGCAGTCTGCCTCCTGCACAGCATCCAGCGGCAGCAGCTCAACACCATATTCATGCATGGCTGCTTCCTTATCAGCCCAAGGATCTACAACACCGACCTCGATGTCATATTCCTTCAATCTGCTAATAATATCAATAATACGTGAATTGCGCGTATCAGGGCAATTCTCCTTAAATGTCAGACCAAGGAAGAAGATTTTTGCCGAGCGCACGTCCTTCTTTGCCAAAATAAGCTGCTTAACAATATTGTCCGCAACAAAAGCGCCCATATCATTATTCACCTTACGGCCTCCGGCAATAATCTGCGAATGGTGGCCGAGCATCTCTGCTTTATAGATAAAATAATACGGATCCACGCCAATGCAATGACCGCCAACAAGTCCAGGCGTAAAGCCCAGGGCATTCCACTTCGTATTCATGGCATCGACAACATCCTTCGTGCGAATATTCATCTTGTTAAAAACAACTGCCAGCTCATTCATGAAGGCGATATTAATATCACGCTGCGAATTTTCTGCCAGCTTGGCTGCCTCAGCAACCTTTATTGAAGAAGCCTGATAAACTCCGGCTTCAATAATCAACTCGTACATTTTCGTAACGATGTCCAAGGTTTCAGCATCCATGCCGGAAACAATTTTGGTAATCGTTGCCAGACGGTGCACCTTGTCACCGGGATTGATACGCTCCGGAGAATAGGCAACCTTGAAATCTCTGCCACATTTGAGGCCAGAATATTTTTCCAGCAGCGGCACGCAGACATCCTCCGTCACACCTGGCCAAACCGTCGATTCAAAAACGACAATCGCACCGCGCGACATATAGTTGCCCACTAAAGAGCTCGCGCTTTCTACCGGCTTCAGGTCCGGCGTATTGTCACTGTTAATCGGTGTCGGTACAGCCACCACAATCATTTTTGCTTCACGCAGACGACTCGGATCAGCAGTAAACCGCACCGTTGTTTCCTTGATTTTCTCCGGTCCGACCTCCTCCGTCGGATCACAGCCCCGCTCGTACAAAGCAATTTTCTCTTCGTTCAAATCAAAGCCAATTGTTGGCAGATGCTCGGCAAAAGCCACTGCCAATGGCAAACCGACATAACCAAGACCAACTACGGCCACGGGACCACGTAAAATTTCTTCCTTAATAAAATCCATAAAATCCTACCTCCCTTAATATTTGTTTTACTCCCATATAAATGTAAAGAGAGTTACCAAAGAAAATGTTCTTTCTTCATTTTGTATATAAGATACTTTGACAACTACATTTTACCATATATTTTTTATTTTTTCATTAAAAATCCCCTGAAAAATAAGCTTATCGCCGCAAAAAGCAAGCATTCTTGCACGAAAAAAGACTGCCCTACGATTGCAGAGCAGTCTTCAAAATCGCTATATATTTTTTATTCTTCTAAAGCAGGAACTTCCTTCTTCGCCGGACTGAGAACAGCCACGATAGCATAAGCGGCAATGCATACCAGCCATTCCATGTAAATAACATTCGGGAAGATGTGTACGGCAGGAGTCAGCTTCCACAGCACCACCATCACCAGACCTGCAAGCAGCGTCCAGAAGCCTGCGGCCTTAGAGGCGTATTGCGGGAAGAACAGCGCTACGATAACTATAACGCTGAAGGCAGCCGTCAAGGACAGGCCAATCATAATCGTACCCAAAATACTGGAAACGCTCATCGCCAGGCCCAAGGTCAAAATGCCGCTGATAACAATGCACAGACGCGTCATGAGCAGCTGCTTATTTTGGTCACACTGCGGATTAACGAAGCGTTTATAAATATCGCTGGAGAACAGCGTACCAGCACTCAAAAGCAGATTGCAAGCCGTAGATACGTCCGCCGCCCACAGAGCAGCCAGAGTAACACCGGCCAAAACAGGCTGCAGGCCCACGATAACCTGCGGCAGCGCCAAAGCAGCCTGCGCATCAGGATACATAGCCTTCGCCACGATACCGAGGAAGGCAGCCAGCACGCCCACCGGCAGCATCAGAATACCACCCCAGACAAAGCCCTTCTTCGCAGTTTCGGCGTCCTTCGCACCCAGGGAAATCTGCAAAATACTTTGAAGCGACAGGTTAACAGTAATCAAGGTCACAACCCAGCTCGTAATCGTCACAGGGCCAACGCCGTCAATGAAGCTGAACCAGGGAACATTCGTCGGCAAAACAGCAGCGAGCTGATCCATGCTGCCGATTTTCTTAAACTGAATAATCGTAGCAGCCAAAATGCCAACATAAATCAGCACAATGTTCATCACGTTAGACAGAGAAGCAGACCACATACCGCCAATGAAGGTAATACCAATGAAGGTAATGGCACTGACAATCATACCCGTCTGGAAATCGAAAATATCCGGCAGGATAGCATGAAGAATACTGCCACCGGCAATATATTGCAGGCTGATAATAACCAGCTGAATAACAATCTGGCAGATTACACCAAGAATAACCGCGCCTTTTGTATGATGGCGTTCAATCAGCTCGGTAATCGTCGTGATATTCTGCTCACGATACTTCTTCGCCATGAACAGGCCCATAACAATCGCGCCCAGCGCCCAGGCAATCGTATACCAGCCAGCGCTCAGACCAACGCGGAAGGCATGCTCGGATACGCCGATGGTCGACGCACCGCCGACAGCCAGACCGATAATCGTAACACAAATAAGCGGTGCAGAAAGTCTGCGACCAGCAAGCGCAAAGTTTTCATTGTTGCCCTCACTACGTTTTTTAGCGTACCAGCTGATAGCAAACAACGCAACAATGTACAATATTAAGATGAGTAAAGAAACAGGCACAAAAAATCCTCCTTAAAATATACATGCCTGTCAAAGATATACAACGCTCACGCTAACAGGCATCGCTATCCCTGCCGCAATGAGCCTAATCGTGCAGCCTTTAACAACACATAAAAACCGTTTTGTATCCTGCCCCTGCTTCCGCATCGCCCTACTGACCAGCACCCATGTCCTGATCGCATAGCAGCCTCCTGATGCGTCCACACAAGCAGCAATACAGCTAATAATAAAATTATAGCCCTTTGCTAAAAATTCGTCAAGATTTTTTCACAAAAAACTGTTGACAAAAAGCGTTAGATAAGTTACAATTATATCTGTTGTTGGCCTCGTAGCTCAGCTGGATAGAGCGTTTGACTACGAATCAAAAGGTCGCAGGTTCGAGTCCTGCCGAGGTCACCATTTTGAACTTAGCACCGCAAGAGATTGCGGTGTTTTTTGTTGTCTAGCTATATAAAAAAAGAGCTCCCCATGCGGGGAGCATTTTTTATTTTACCAGCGCACGCATCTCTTCCGCTGTCAGCGTAAAGAACTCCTTCGCCGTATACAGCTCACGGCGGCCACGGCAGTCAGCGAACAACGCTACATCCACATCAGGAATAGCTGCCATAGCCTCCTCAATGGTTTTGCCGTTCTTAGCGTAAGCCTCAAAGCGAGCTACAAAAGTGTTGCCCGTACCTGCCGGAACCAGCAGTGCTTCAAAATAATCATCCTCACGCAGATGATCCTTCAAATTCACCTTGCCACGCAGCAGCACATCGTTATACTGCTCCTGCGGCAGATAGATACGCATATAAGCATCGAGGACTGTGCCCTCCTGCTTGCCCACATTATCGAACGGAATCTCCAGCGAGAAATCAACGCGCTCAGCCTCTTTTTTCTCCAAAGCAACAGCAGAACGCTTCTTCGTCAGCAGACGCATCACAGCATCACCCTGCATCGAAATATATAAGCCAACAACCAATACGCCCAAAATAACAAGAGCGACCAGAATTTCTAAAATCAACAGCATCTTGCTTCCCCCTTATGCCTTATGATAGTCTTTGATAATGCAGATAGGAGTCTTCTCACTGCCGTTACCAAACGGATTGTCAATCAGAATCTCAGCAACCTTGTCCGGATCTACGCCCTTCGACCAGCCCAGCACTGCTGCACGCTTCAGGTCGTTGACATCGGCAATAGCCGCGCCATAGCAGCCGCAGGCCTTCGTAATAGCCGCTGCCACCTTCTCCGGCTCAGCCGGACCATAAACGATATGCTTATCGTACGGCGGCATCGTACCGGTAACGTCGTCAATCAGACGTGCCTGCTTGCCTGCCATACGGTAGAACGTGCCGCTCACACCTACGCACTTCGCTGCAAAGCCGCAAATAACCGCCCAGACTACGCGCGGACCGCCTTCGGCATCCAGCAGCGCCTGCATGCTGTACCAGCTGCTGATGCTGCCCTTCGCGGGGAACAGATGCGACAAAATCTTTGCCAGCCAGCTCGGATGAAACTCCTCGCAGCGCAGCGCGCGTCCCTGCGTAATCGCAACCACGCTTTCAGCAGCGCAAACAACATCATTCGGACCAATCTTATCCTTCGCATATTCCAGAATCGCATCGCAGATATCATCGTGGTGCGTCAAAATTCTTGTCGGTACAGGAACTATCTTATACTTTTCCATACTCTCACTTCTCCTTCTCAGCCTTATCTGCCGCATAAACCTTGTAAATTTTATCATACCATTTGGGCTCCAGACGGATAATATGTCCTTCCTTATCCGTAAACACGTTGCGCGTATGACCTTCCACAGCCACAGCGCCGTCACGCAGGCGGATAACGCGGTAATCAAACTCCATCTTAGCCTTATTAAAGCCGCTCATCTCCACCTGTACCTCGAAAT
>OIZA01000719.1_pt1 | contig 14882 bp, 11 predicted proteins | sample 1588381 | NCBI WGS metagenome assembly OIZA01 (sample SAMN03283277) | human gut metagenome | biome: human-associated habitat; material: feces | host: Homo sapiens | place: Peru | collected 2012 | reverse complement strand
GGCGTGAGCGGAAAAGATAGTGGTATTCGTTCAAATATAAGTTCTTGTCCAATGGTATGGTGAAAATGTTCTCCATGGAGTATTCGTTGTGAACAGCGAAGTTCGAGGCGTAATCGCTTTCCAGCTGATACCCTTCTTTGTCAAGTTGCTCGCAATACCAAATGCAGGTACTCCAAGCGTTCATCTTCTCTCCATTCACATTAAAGAAGATGTCATTGCCATCAAAGCGCTTTCCGTCTGTCCAGTTGTCATCGGTGTATATTTCAGCATTAAGCGCCAGTTTTGCAAGCAAAAAGTTGACTACAGGCCGTGTCACTCGTCCGTAGTAGTCTCCCTCCTTGTTGGAATGTTCGTCAGCAAGCAACGGCGCGACATCCCGCAGTTCATTGAAAATAAAATCGAAGACCTCGCGTCTCTCGCTTTGCGTTACCTGCTCCAATTTCATGTCGTATGATGTAACGATAGGAACACGTCCGAACATATCCATCGCATAGTAGTAGAACAATGCCCGCACAGCTCTTACCTCTGCCGTGAAATCACGGGCCTGTTCAGCCGAAAGCAGACTCTTGTGGTCATCAATGACGGAAAGTGACTGGTTGGATATAACTATTACCTTGAAGAGGTATTTCCATACATTATATAAACTGATATCATTGGCGTTCCAGTTGTGCTGATACATGTTTTCCCACAGGCCGCCATCGTACCAGTCTCCTCCACGGATCGGAATCATTGCCTCATCTGTTGTCAACGTATTGTAGTCGTAGATGCCTCTACAGGTTCCTTGAAGTCCTTCGGACTCCTGATTGCTCCCAATGTAGTTGTACAGGGAAGCTACTGCATTTTTGTATATATTATCTGCGTTGTTGTATATTTCCTCTTGGTCTATCTGGTCTTTTGGATGTTCATCCAGACAGCTGCAGAAGCAAAGCATCAACGGTACTGCCAATATGTATTCAATAATATTCTTCATGCCTTTTCCGTATTAAAACTGTATGCTCAACCCCAACGAATATGTGCGGAACAAAGGATAGTTACGTTTGTCATCAATACCCATAGTACTGTTCACCACGTAGCTGTTTATCATTGGCGTCAAACCTCTGTAGCCCGTAATTGTTCCAAGGTTGCTTACGTTGCTAGATATGCGCAATGAACGTAACGTCTTGCTTTTCAAGGGCACGTTATATCCTAATGTCAAATGCTCAAAGTTCAGATAGTCACCTTTTTCAAGCCAATAGTCGGAGACTCTCTGATCTACGATGTTCTTCTGAGGGGCATCCTTAAGCACATTGTAGTCCGGGAAGCAAGCCATACTTGTAAATGATAATCCCGTTCCATTGAAGATCTTGTGCCCGAATGCTCCGTCCATCTGTATGGAGACATAGAAATTCTTGTATCTGAAACTGATATTTGAGCCGAGGATTACCTTTGGTGTGGCTTGTCCTGCGACGTACCGGTCGCCGCCGTCGCTTATATCTACCTTGCCATTATGATCCAGATCCTCTATGTCGTAGAAATAACTGCCGTTCTCATTTTTTACGAGTCCCTTGCAATGTGGCAGATAGAAAACGCCAAGTGGCTGTCCGACTATCTGATAAACCACATTGTTGTCGCCGCCGTTCTGTCCCGCTCCGTCCAAGGCCCCGATGGCGGTGACATTCGCCGCGGACATGCTCATTCCTTTGTACTTTCCACTCAGCGAGATTAGTCTGTTGCTTTGAAACGACAGGTTCATATTAACGTTAAGTTCTATGTCTTTCTTTCTTATCGGCTGCCCGGACAGGCCGAATTCCAATCCGCTGTTTGACATGGAACCGATGTTTGCGAGCAATGTGTTGTATGCAAATGGCGGAACCGGGACTTCGTAGGCGTAGAGCATGTCGGTAGTCTTGGAAAAGTAATACTCCGTCGTAAGTATAAGACCGTTGGCAAAGAGTCCCATGTCCGCACCGATGTTGAATGTAGTCTTCGTTTCCCACTTTAAATCGGGATTGTTGTTTCTCACCATGCCAAGTGTTACTGTCGGCGAACTTTTGATAGGGACAATGCCGGTCTGCCTTACGGTGTTCATGGTGGTATATGCAGAGATGCCTCCAAGGTTGCCTGCCTGTCCTGCGCCAGCACGGAGTTTGAGCATGGACAGCGGCTTTACATTGATGAGAAACCTTTCCTTTTTCAAATCCCATGTAAATGATATGGAAGGGAAGAATCCCCATGTGTTGCTGGCGCCTACCATAGACGATCCGTCACCACGCGCATTCAACGCCAACGTGTATCTGTCAAGCAGACTATATGTGATGCTCCCCATTAACGAAGCCAGAGATTGGTCTTCATATGTGCTTTCCGTTCCACCATATGGTCTGACAGCAGCCGCGCCCAGATTGTCGTAATGAAAGTTATTTGTGGGTATGCCCTTGGCATATACCCAGAAAGCCGTCTTTCGCAGCTTGCGGTATTCGCCGCTTACTCCGGCAGAGACCTTATGTGAGCCGAACTGCTTAATGAAATCCAGAGATACATTGCCGAGCCACTCCTCTTTCTTGAACTCGCCACGGTACACGTTGCCTTGTGCCCATACCCATGTCGGGCAGAATTGCCCGTTCTCGGTAGAACCGTAGAGGTAGGAACCGAAGGCGGAGACCCGCCAGTCAGTATTGATATCATAGCTCAGCTTAATGTGGGCATCAAAGTTCAAATCCTTGGAGTCGTTTTTCTCTTCAAGCACTATTCCTGGCGGGTTGATGTGCGTTGCGGATTCGTTTTTTAGCCAGTTCCCATGTTCGTCAGTTCCGGCAGGGAAAGTTGGATTCTGGCATGCTGCGGAATAGAACAGCATCTGCGTATCAAAGATGTCATGGTTCTTGAATGAAGAGCCGAAAACTCCGAATTCTCCGGTTAGTCTGTCATTGAAGGCTTTCTGGGTCACATCTACTTTGGCTACAAATACGCTATAGTCCCTCTTCTTGATGATGGTGTTGTGGTCCATTACTCCGAAAGATGCACGATAGTTTGACTGTGGCGTACCTCCGCTGAATGCAAGGTAATGATTGTTCACCATACCCGTGCGTGTTATCACCTTGTAGTTATCGGTATTGAAACCTCCGTTGTTGCAATAGATACCCAATGACTTTGCCGTTGCAACATATTCAGCAGCATTGAGCATCTCCAGGTGTTTGTACATCTGCTCGAACCCCACATTACCCTCATACGAGATCTGGAATCCTCGTCCTGTGCCTTTCTTGGTTTTCACCTCTATAACACCAGATGCTCCACGTGAACCATACATGGCGGTCTCCGCAGCATTCTTTAATATACGAAAACTCTCGATGTCTGCAGGATAGATGGTTGATAGGGTAAGTACGTCAGAAGTAACCCCATCAATCAGCACTAAAGGGTCATTGCCACCGATGATGGAGGTTGTACCACGTACTCGCACACTATTGAGCATAGCCATGCGATCAAGACCGTTGGATGTCACGTTGACACCAGCAGCCTGACCACTCAACACGTCGAGGGCGTTGTTGGCCGCCCCCTTGTTGGAATGATTTCCAACTATCTTTATAATATTACTTCCATTGTCAATGGAATCTTTCCGTTCTGCAGGAACTTGCTTTTGTGCATGAGCCAAAGAACTGCAAAAGAGCGCAATGAGAAGTAATGTAAAGTCTTTTTTGCTCTTTGCCATTTTCTATTTCTATTACTTTAGGTTATGGATGATTTCCGATAAGCAAAGATAAGGTGCAATACATTAAAAAACGCATACAGACCCCAATATTTATGCATTATTAACGATAAAGAAACATGCAAACATGCTCAATCTCCCCTACAAAGGCTGATAGAACCGGAGTGTTCCCAGCTTCCTCAACTCCCCGTTCCGGGCATACCGGGCATCCGTGGCGGGATGAGAAAGGAGGATGAACTCACGGAGCAGCAGCTCGGGATGGAAACTCGTCAGCTCAAAATAGGGAACTCGGGAGGTATCTACCTCATAGATACTGCCACACTGAAAGGCAGACAATGCCTTGTAACCTTCATACTCCTGAAGCAGTTGGGCCTTGCCCAAGGGAGCACCGCCGAAATACTTGAATGCCCAGACATCAATCTCCCTACCCTTCGCCAGAATCTGCTCCGGACTCATCGCCAGACTTCCGCTGTGATCATCCTCTGCAAAAACATAGCGGGCATGGGCATCCTTCAGAAGAAGGGCTATCGTGCTCCTGCCGCCCGGCACATACCATACCCCACCCGTCTTGCGCTCGGTCAACACCGAAAGACCTTCGGGCAGTTTCCCTGCCACCGACTTCAGCGACTGATATTCCTTTTCTATCCCGGCAAAGAGCGAATCTGCCTGACGGCTGCCAAAGAGCATGCCATAGAATTTCATCCACTCTGCCCTGCCCAATGGCGATGTCTCCATATAGTCGGCTGCTTCTATCAGGGGGATGCGAAGCTTATCGAGCTTACCGTATCCGCCACTGTTCTCGAAAGGCGATACGAGGATTGCCTCGGGCTTCAGGGCGATGATGCGCTCAAAGTCGGGCGCCATACTGGAACCGCAATCCACGATAGATGATGATGATATGCGCTTCCTGATATCGGGAATATTGATATAATCCAGATCGCATACGCCACGGATGGCATTCCCCACGCCCAACTCATACATCAGCTGGCAATGCGGAGCCATGAATACGGCACTGCTTTCTACGGGTGTGCGCACGGTATCCGTGGTGCATCTTACGCCCGATGCCCTGCGCCTGGCAAGCTGCGCCACGGTCTCATCCCCCTCCTTGCCCTTCGGCACAAGGATATAGCGATGCAGCAGGGTGCCAGCCTTCCAGGGGTTGGCTATCATCACTTCATCATAAGTCCCTTCACCATGCCTTACGATGGTCAGCAACCGGGCATACTTCATCTTCAACGTATCACCCACTTCCCCATCACCAGATGCCGTCTTTCTGCCCTGGCAGGCAAACAAAGCTAGCGCCACAAGCGCCATGAATATACAGTTATATCTTTTCATCATAGTTATATCTTTCTATCATAGTTATATCTTTTTCAATAGAGATAATGCATAGAGAGGCAGTATAGTGACATGCCTTACGGCATCATCATCCTGCTTGTCAATGTAATCAAATGATCCGAAATTCTCCAGGGAACAACGGAAGGCTTCGGTGAGCTTTTTCTCTCTCATGAATAGCCAGAGACTCTTCATGCCACCCTGGGTACCCGATTTGATTTCGATAGGGGTAATCTTCATGTTGTGGATTTCCAGATAGTCTATCTCGGCAACACTCTTCCCCTTCTGCTCCCAATAAAACATCTTCTGGCGCTGGATGCATGGTTTGTAACGCATCATCTCAAGTCCGGCAACCATTTCTGTAACACCTCCCTTATTGACAAGTTCCTGTGGGGTGCCGGCTAAAATAAGTTCTATGAGCTGCTGAGACAGGTCGCCTTCCAGTTGAAGCACAGCCAACAGTAATCCTGGGTCCAGGAAGAGAACCTTCATGCTCCTCTCGTCGGCTTCCGCATCCAGCGGAATGCCATTACCCGAGGTTGCAACCACAGGAGTTGCGATTCCGGCAAGTATCAACAGGCGGATGGCTTCTCTGATTTGTGAACTCTGATAGTCTGCTGATATTTGCTTGTATGTCAGCTTCTCTCCTGCCTGATGGCAGATGCCACGCATCGTTGTGCGCAGCAAATCCGGGTTGACTCTCTTTTTATACTTGCTGAAATCATCTTCGTATGTCAGTATGATGTCTTCCTGGATGTTTCTGCATCGGTTGAAATCGTGCGTATTAATCCACGCCAGTACAGATTCCGGCATGCCTCCAACAAGCAGGTAAGTGCGGAAGTATTCCACGAGTTTATCATGGAAGGCTTGGTCTAAAGACTGGTTTCCGTATGCTTCATTTCGGAGAAGGATGAGTCCTTCTTCGTGATTGGCATACAGGAATTCATCGAAAGTCATCGGATACATGAAGAGCGAGTGAATCCTTCCTACTCCAAAAGTAGGGAGTTCCTGAAGCGTAAATTCCAGAAGTGATCCTGCGGCTATGACATGCAGCTCAGGATAATCTTCCTTGAAGAAGCGTAATGCCATGATGGCTTCTGGGCATTCCTGAATTTCGTCGAGAAAGAGGAGCGTCTTGCCTGCTTCTACAGGGACATTGATATAACTGCTGATTTTTTTAGCAATCAATCGTACGTCAATATCCCCCTGGAAGAAGGTTTTGATGGCCTTGTGGCGTTCAAAATTCACCTCGGCGAAATACTCGAATTGTTTGCCGAAGTTTTTTACCGCTGATGACTTTCCTACCTGTCTGGCGCCACGAAGCAGCAAGGGTTTCCGCATGGAATCTTCTTTCCAGGCGATGAGTTCTGAATCTACATTTCTATGTATATATTCTGCCATAATCGTAACTATTTGAATAACAGATGCAAATATAACGAAAATACTCAAATCCGAGAAATAAATCGCGTTAAAATACTCAAATCCGAGAAATAAATCGCACTAAAATACTCAAATCCGAGAAATAATCTGCGGCAATCTGCGATATCTGCGTACAAGAAATAAAAAAGTCTGCCAGCATCACTGCTCGCAGACTTCTCTTTTCATTAACCGAACCTAAAATTACATCTATTTTTCAAGATATGCAATAAAATGCAAATGATAAACCTAAATATAAACTTTTACCTGATGAAAACTATTTTTACTCTTACCTATTTCTATATATACGCACTGCAAAATGCGTTGTCATTATGTTGAGAAACGAATTTATCTAATTCAAACACGCTATGTATTGTTGCAACATGCATGCCAAAAACTGGCAAAACATGTTATTATGCTGATTTTCTGCCACTTATCATTTTTCACTCATCAAACAAAAGTGGGGAAACTGGGGAATAAGTGGGGAATAATTCCCCAGAAATTGGGGAAACGTAAGGTTAAACAAACAAATCATCAAGTGTTACTGATGCCTTGAATATATCTGAGTATTCATTACTCACCAACTCTGAATTTCCCACATACGTAAGGAGGAATGTCTTGTCAGGATTCTTTTCTTCCAAAGCCTGCAAGCGGCTATCCAACACCTGAGCATAGCCCTTGGTCACTACATAGGGAGCCTTATAGAATTTCATCTCGCAAACATTCACCGCATCATCAGCCCTTTCTATCAGCAAGTCTATCTGCATACCATCAGCCTCCTCGCTTCCCTTCACTATAAGCGAAGATTCCTGCGAAGACACGGCACCAATTTGAAGAGCATATTTTATCTGAGAAATATGCTGCAAACATACCTCCTCGAAAGCAATTCCACGCCATGAGGCAACATCGCTCTCCTTCAAATGCTGCTGCCAATAATCATTCTGCTTAACAGCCTTCTTTTCCTTGAAATGAAGCCAGAACCAGCAAAAGGAATCGATGAGCTTGTAATGCTCCTCGCGCTGGCTGAAACCGAAAGGAGTATATTTCACCACAAAATCACTACCCATCAATGCCTTCAGCATCTTGGTAAAATCACCATTGGGATTCAGACCGGTACGCTCGGCTATCTCCTTACGGGTAAAACCAGAATGGCGGGTACCCAAAAAACGAATGATCTTCATACAGTCCTCGGCATGATCAAACACAGAATTGAAAAGCCTTTCAAACTCATCCCCCAACTTCGCATTGCGGGAAAAGAACAAGGCATCTATGTTCTGAGCCAAACTATAGGAAGGATTAAAGAAATTCATATAGAAAGGTATTCCGCCCATAATCATATAAGCCTGCATGATATTATAACGGGACATTCGGATGCCACGGCTCTGATAAAACTCCTCACATTCTTTCAATGTAAACGGCGAGAGTTTTATCTCTCCTGTCAAACGGCCATACAATCCTCCTTTATTGTTGATTAGATTGTCAAGCATCCAGGAGGTGGCGGAACCACAGACTACGAGCAACAGCTGATGGCGCATATTGCCCCAACCATTCCAGAAAGCCTCCAATGCCGTAAGAAAACCGGAACGTGCCGTATCCATCCAGGGCAACTCATCGATAAACACCACCTGCCGGGAACCATTATCGCAAGTTTCCAAAAAACGTTCCAGCAAAAAGAAAGCCTCCATCCACGACTTAGGCTGCGCTATATCCTCCATGCCATGACGAAGAAGCGAGAAATAGAAATTCTGCAACTGGTCTTTCAGAGTTACCTTACGACGACGGTCGTAAGGCGACAATCCTGTATGATGAAACACCATGTCATCGTGAAACACCTCATCAATCAAGAATGTCTTACCGACACGGCGACGACCATACACTGCCACAAACTCAGCCCTACCACTTTCATAGTAGCGCTTCAATTCTGCTATTTCCTTTTTTCTACCTATTATTTCACACATAATCATTCCCTATTAGTGCTGCAAATATACTACTAATTTCGGAAATAGCGAAAGAAAATAGCGTTTATTTCGCTACGAAGCAGTTTTTTTGCCGTTCGTAGCGGAATAAACGCTATTACAACCTACCAAGATGGAGAGATAACGAAAAGATGTTTGCTTTCAAACATGTTTGCATGCAAGCATGTTTGAAAGCAAACAGACTATAGATTATTCATATACTGTACCAATGCTTCCCGAAGGATATCCTCGTATTTCTTCTTGGTTCTAGCCTTCGTCAGCATAAGCTGTTCATATTCCTCGTCCGACAGATATGTCTGAACTCCATGCATCGATTTCCTCTTCTCTACCTGAGTTACCTTCTTTTTATCCGTCTCCCCTACTGGCTGCACAACGCCTGGCTGAGTTATACCTGGCTGCACAACTGCAGACTGCCCAACACCTGGGCGAACAGCTTTATTCATATTACTGAAAGCTGCGTGAAAATCCTTTCCCATTTTTCCTAATTTATCTAGATATTAAACAATTCATTAATAACCAATTCATAATCTATGGCTGCCGAGCAATAAGGCGCATAATGAAAGAGATCTGTCATTTCTGTCTGCGACTCGTTCACCTTGACGCAGCGGCGGATTCCATGCGACAGTACCTTCTCGCCATAATTCTCCCGAAGATATTCCATTGCCGAACGCACGATGCGTGGGCGCTCATCCAGCATAACAGGCAACAGACCCAGAAGCTCCAGTTCCTTGTTCAGGGCAAACCTGCCATTCTTCACCTCCTCCATGGCTGCCAGCACTGCCGCCAAACCATTTACTGAAAGTCCTTCCATCTGTACCGGAACCAGCAGATGGCTTGCTACCACCATGGCATTATAGGTAGACTGTGACAGGGCTGGCGGACAATCGATGAAGATGTAGTCGAAATAATCTATAGGATTGCCGATGCCTTCGCCCGTGAAATCCATGCAGTCGCTGTTGAGACAAGCTCCCAATACCTGGCGTGGCGCTCCCGTGTTCTGCAGGAAAGGATCCACATCCTGCATCTTGGCAGAACCTGGAACGTAATACACCCCTACCCCATTTTTATAGATGGGCAACCCCTTACAGGCTATCATCGAATCAAAAACAGTGGCACAATCTTCTGGCGCATGATTCAGAAGAGTTAAGTTACACTGAGGATCCAAGTCTATCTCGAGGATTCTTAGATTCTTATCCTTCCGTAACATGCCAGTGGCAAGATTCTGCACTGTTGTTGTTTTGCCTACGCCACCTTTATTATTGACGATAGCTAAGATCATTTTCAGTTTATTTTCCATGTCTTTGACTTTTAAATATTAAACTGCGTGCAAAGGTACATGAATTAATTGAAATAACCAAGAAAATATGCCGAAATGTTTGCATGCAAACACACAAACATGTTTGAATGCAAGCATGCAAACATGTTTATAAAACTACTAATGTATTGGTTTTCAAGTATAAAGGCTTTTAATATACGGGGGTAACAAACATGCAAACATGTAGGTTAACAAACATGCAAACACACAAACATGTTTGGATGCAAGCATGCAAACATGTTTGCGGACTTCTAAAAAGGGCTTTAAAACGCATGAAAAGTATGCCTTCAGATGGCTGAACTAAGTATCTGCGACAAAATTATAAGCTATTTTCTCCGATTATTGCCGATTATTGCCGATTATGGCCCGTTTATTGAGAGAAAATTAGTAATTTTGCAGCCGGAAAGATAATATATACAGATATTTAGCAGATAAATTAGCAGATAAAAAATGATAGATTCAATTCAGAACATCTTTGTTCAAGTTAGCGATTTTCTCTGGTCGTATATCATCATTGCCGTTTTGATATGCTGTGCCGTGTTTTTCACTTGGCGAACCCGTTTCGTTCAGTTTCGTCTCATCAGGGAGATGGTGAGGCTGCTGCTCCATCCCGATAAGGTTCAGCCCGACGAGATAGGGCAGGATGAGCTGTCGATGGATGTGAAGGTGGATGGCGAGATGAAGCACATCTCTTCCTTCCAGGCATTCGTGGTGGCACTGGCAAGCAGAATCGGTACGGGTAATCTTGCGGGTGTGGCCACAGCTATCAGTGTTGGCGGTCCGGGAGCCGTATTCTGGATGTGGATGCTGGCTTTGCTGGGTTCCGCATCTGCCTTCATAGAATCTACGCTTGCCCAGCTTTACAAGCGTAAGGGCAAGACTTCCTTCTATGGCGGACCTGCCTATTATATGAAGTATGGATTGGGCAAGGGATGGATGGGTATCCTCTTTGCCGTGCTGATGATCATCACCTTCGGTTTTGCCTATAATTCCGTGCAGAGCAACACCATCTGTCTGGCATGGCAGAAGGCCTTCGGCATCGATCCTGCCACCATGGGCATCGTGCTCACGCTGCTCACGCTGCTCATCATCTTCGGCGGTATCCAGCGAGTGGCTAAGTTTTCTTCCACGGTGGTTCCAGTGATGGCAATCATCTATCTACTGATAGCCGTGGGCGTAGTAATCTGGAACATCACCTGCCTGCCTCGGGTATTGCTCACCATTGTGGAGAATGCCTTCGGATTCAATCAGGCTGCGGGCGGAGTACTTGGCGTAACGGTGATACAGGGCATCAAGCGAGGCCTGTTCAGCAATGAGGCAGGCGAGGGTAGTGCTCCTAATGCGGCTGCGGTGGCCACGGTGAGCCATCCGGTGAAGCAGGGACTCATCCAGGCTCTGGGCGTGTTTACGGATACCTTGGTAGTATGTTCCTGTACGGCATTCATCATCCTGGTGAGTGGGGTAGACGTCACTGCATCCAATGGTATCCAGCTTACGCAGGATGCCCTGACCCATGAGATAGGAAGCATCGGCAATCCTTTCGTGGCTGTGATGATATGGCTCTTTGCCTTCAGCAGCATCATCGGCAACTATTATTATGGCGAGACAAACGTGAGATATATCAAGGATTCCAAGCTGGGTGTATTTATCTATCGCCTTGCCGTGGCAGCGATGGTGATGATTGGTGCTGTGGTATCATTGGATTTTGCATGGAGCTTTGCCGATATCACGATGGCGCTTCTTACTCTCTGCAATCTAGTGGCCATCGTTTTGCTATCCCGCCAGGCCGTTTTCCTGCTGCAAGACTATCGCCAGCAGAAGAAGGAAGGCAAGAATCCTGTGTTCTCCAAGGATAAAATGCCCGAAATTGCCGATCAATTGGAGGCATGGTAAACTGGAGGCTGGCAACTGGAGGTATGGCATGCAAAACATGAGGCATATTTTGGTTAAAACTTGAAGATTTTGTCTCTTCACATAAAAAAAAGGTGGATATATTTTCTAATATCAGGTATTTTACTTACTTTTGCAACAAATATATAGAATATAAGTACTTATATAGAGCATAAGTACATTTAGACAAGATACCGGATATGGCAGATAAAAAAAAGGAAATAGCAAAGCCCAATGCAGGTGAACAATGGATTAATACTCCATTCAGCTTCACAAAGATAGATAAACAATGTACGCTCGCACAACAGCATATATTGTTTTGCGTAAGCTCGCATCTACAGGAATATGTAACGAGATTCTTCAACGAAAAGCGTGAGAAAGGTAATCTGCGCTCAGACTATATGTTTGAAGTAGATAAAGAACATGTTGCCATGAATGTACCTAAAATCAAACTGAAGTTGAATGAATTAGGTATTGAATCAAGCCACTATAAGGATCTGCGCAAAACCCTGAAGGAGCTTCTGGACTTCAGCGTCAGAATCAAGATAGATGGCAAGGCCGTCATACAGCACGTCTTTTCTAACATAACAGAAGATATCGTAACCAATGGTTATACCACCAAGCAGGGTGTCACATACGACAGATCTAAAGGAGAGGTTGAGCTGAAGATTGACCCAGTTGTTGCCAAATATGCCTTCGACATGAGTCAAGGATTCATCCATCACATCGCCTTGATTGCACGATATGCAAGCAGGCAGAACACTCCAAGGATATATCTGTTCTTACTGCGCCAAATGGGAATAAACAATGGGAAAATGACCATAAAGGTGCCATTCATGCAATTGAAGGAATACCTGGGCATGGCTAAAATTGCAGAAGACGGAACTGTTATAGAAGAACAGTATCCGAAATTCTCGCAGTTTAAAAAGCAAGTATTGGATGCGGTGCAGGAAGATTTTGCCAAATTAAGCAAGGAAGACAAGGTTGATATCATGTTCACCGACTGTACACCCGTATATAAGAGGGGACAGTCAAGAGGCAATCCTGAAGCACTGATATTCAAAATCAAGAGAACTGCTTTGGGAAAAGCCCATATCAATGGCAATGTCTTGGATAAGGATAAGCAAGGACTGCCTCAGAGCAAGGAGCCTGTAATGGGCGACTTGTTTGCCCATGTAGCAACGGCAGAAAATTCAAAGATAGAAATGGAAAAGGGTGGGGAGGACAAATGGAAAGAATTCCTCTCCATGATAATTGATCCTTCACAAGCAGCCTTACTCAAGAGGGTGAAATTCCTCGGCATGAAAAATCAGAGGTTCTGCGTCAAGGCTTCAAAAGAAGACTTTGAATTACTCAAAACACTGGGAGTGGAGAAAGTTGCCCAGGAATACTTTAAATGCGTAGGCTCCTTCGCTCCAACTTTCTACGAGGGGTAAACCTATAAAGAGTCGCAAATATAGCTTATATGGCTTTATTATAGCTTTATATAGCTCTTATTTGCGACTTTTTTGGGCTATATCTACGAAACCATTTACCACAAGACACATAACATTCTATATTTCAACACTTTACAAACGCAAAAATCGTTTAAATGTAAAAACAGTACTCTTTAAGAACACAAAAAAAATGTTTCGCTATATCTCTGTTTATCAGATGTTTATATCATTCCTGGTAAATGGTTTCGTAGATATCATGGTAGGAAAAGCTTGCATATCTACGAAACCATTTACCTGGTATTTACTAACCCGCTGATGTTCAACGTATTATGTTTTATGTTTTCGAGCATAAAAATATGTCATAATTAAAAGATGGGTTTGTTATATATATAATTACTTCTTTATTATATTGATTATCAGGTTGTTGTATCTATTAAAGTAAATGGTTTCGTAGATATAGATAAGCGGTTTCGTAGATGCCTTCATGCTCAATGAAAGCCTCTATATCTACGAAATCGTTTACCTGGTTTACGTTAACTTATTGATATACTGCATGTTAGCCTTTATATTTCTGAATTTGCCGGGCGGAAATGTTTAAAAAGCCTGATAAACACAAGTAATTTTTACATTGCTCTCTTGTCATATCTACGAAACCGTTTACCTGGTTTCTTATAAATATCTAGTAATCAGTACTTTATATTTTTCCTTCAAAAAAGTAAATTTCTTTTTATAATTATAAATTAGATTATTATTATAATTACGGAAATTTCAACATATTGATTTTCAATAAGTTACAAAGCTCGAAGTAAACGGTTTCGTAGATTTAGGTAAACGGTTTCGTAGATTTAGGTAAACGGTTTCGTAGTTTTTGGTAAACGGTTTCGTAGATATGTGATTTCTTTACATTTTGAAAAGTATAGATTTTTTGCTTGAATGGAGGGACTTCAGCCAGTGCTGGAGTTTTATTACTACTATAACTCATATACAAGTAGCTGTGCATGTAAATTCACCTATTCATCTATGCATGTATGGGGATAATCATCTGTATATGCACTTTAGGTAATTGTGCATGCACAGGCGCACGTAACACGTATGCATGCGTCATGCGTATATGTGCGTATATATATATTAATGAGAAATGGCATATTAAGGCCTTCTAAATGTTTAAGACTGTTAAAATATGGCTAAAAATGAAAGTTTTTCCTCAAAACATTTGGCAGTTTCGGAAATAGTTAGTACTTTTGCACTCGCTTTTGAGAAATCGCTTCTCTTAGCAAACATAAAGAAAGAGTTCTTTGAAAGATTTTACATAAACAGACAAGTAGTACAAGAAGCGGTTAACTTCTTAGAAATAAGAAAGTTGACTGGGTAAAAGAAACGAACCGTCAAGAAATTGACAAGTCAGGTTTACTAAGCTTCAATAAACGAAAAGGATATTCGTCCTAAGTACAGACAACAAACACCGAGTTACTTCTTCGGAAGTGACGAAGTAAAAATGATATTTTACAATGGAGAGTTTGATCCTGGCTCAGGATGAACGCTAGCTACAGGCTTAACACATGCAAGTCGAGGGGAAACGATAGAGAAAGCTTGCTTTTTCTAGGCGTCGACCGGCGCACGGGTGAGTAACGCGTATCCAACCTGCCCATCACTTGGGGATAACCTTGCGAAAGTAAGACTAATACCCAATGACGTCTCTAGAAGACATCTGAAGGAGATTAAAGATTTATCGGTGATGGATGGGGATGCGTCTGATTAGCTTGTTGGCGGGGTAACGGCCCACCAAGGCGACGATCAGTAGGGGTTCTGAGAGGAAGGTCCCCCACATTGGAACT
>OIZA01000718.1_pt1 | contig 14897 bp, 15 predicted proteins | sample 1588381 | NCBI WGS metagenome assembly OIZA01 (sample SAMN03283277) | human gut metagenome | biome: human-associated habitat; material: feces | host: Homo sapiens | place: Peru | collected 2012 | reverse complement strand
TGAATTTGCAAAGCGTGCAATGACGGCGGATTTGTCATTTTGAGCGAAGTGCGTTAGCACAAAGCGAAAAATCCAAAGAATTTAAGACACGCTTTAAATTTATGGATACTTCGCTGCGCTCAGTATGACAAAATTTAAGATATTTTCTTTTATTCAAAGTCAGTTGGCAAGCTCGAAAATTCCAAAATTCACACTCAATCACAGCACAAAATTTTAGAAAGAAAAGATATAGCGGATACCCAAACTTTCCAAAGGTGTATTTGTAAGAGTTATATCAAAACGCTCGTGCGGTTTAAGTCCATTTTGAATGCTCCCGTCCCACGCGAAAACAGTATAAGTTTTTTTGCTATCAAACAAACCGAAATGAGCAAAAAGCTCTATGCCGTGCCTTTTGGCGATATTTGTTCTTAAACCAAGATTAAGTTTTATATTAAAATCTCGTGCAGTATCGATTTGACTATACCCTTCTTTACCAAAATTAATGCCTGTGCCTCCTCCCATAGTGTATTTGTAAAGCACGCCGCCAAAGCCCACACCACCAAAGACACCAAAATCCCAAGTATCGTTTGCGATGAAGTTATAAAGTGTATCGACATTGAAATAAAAAGTATATTCATTAAGTTTATTTGTAAATTCGACATTGCTTACATTACGCGCTTCATAGCTGTATGCACCCATATCAAACGAACCATAATAACGCAAACCAAATTTGGGTGTAAAAAACTGCTTATATCCACCTAATAAGCCCCATTTATAGCCATCAAATTGTTGTTCTTGCGGGTCGATAGCACAACGGCTATCTTCAAACAATACTCGGTCTCGGCAATACTCATACTCAATCTCTACGCCACTTGTTCCAAACTCCGCGCCCACAAACCAGCCACTTTCTTCGGCAAGTAATGGGCTAATGCCTAAAATTCCTGTGAATATAAGGTATTTGATGAATTTAAATTTTTTTTCATCTATTTTCCTTTATGTGTTTGAATTTTCGCTCACGCCTTTGTTAAATAAGTTTATGTATAGCATCAACGATTTGCGCATCTTTGCTAGGGTCTTTGCCGATGAGCGTGCGCAAAAGATTTGCCGCTAAATCATTAGGCATAATAAACCAGCATTCAGCACCCCTACTATGTGGATAGCCTAGTGGTTTTTGTTTCTGTGCGTCAGCCCTACTTACTAGCCAACGAATGCCGACAGACAAAACATTTGCGCCATTTGCATTTTGCGGGTCTTCGCTATCATAGCCCGAAGCTATGGCGAATTCTTTATTGTGGTCTGTATAGAGAATCACCTCAGTGTTTGGGAATTTGTTATATGGAAAAGTTGCCATTTTTCGCTCCTTTGTTTAAAAATTTCCACGATTTTAACCAAAGAAACCTTAAAGAAAAACACTAGAATTATCCAACTCAAAGGGCAAATTTTGTTTAATATCTCAAAAGTTTTTTTTATAAGCACAAATTCTATACAATGCGCCAAAATTTACGCAAAAAAGGCGAGCGAAACGATGAAAAAGCTGAGTAAAAGGGACAAGGCGGCGTTGCTGGGCGTGGATAATAGCACGCTGTATAATTGGCGTAAGCACAAGCCAAATTTATACCGCATCGTAATGCTTGGCTTTGAATTTGACGCCCTTTTAGAGCAAATGCGTCAAAACGCCGATGAGTTAGAAAGGATAGATGAGAAAATCAGACAAGAAATTCAAGCCTTTGGCGGAAAAATTTCGGGCGCGCCAAAGGACTAGCCTTGATGAGTGGCGTTTGAGCGTAAGGGCTAGGGCGATGAACGGCGTTTGCGTGTAAAGGCTAGCGTGCTTTGTGTAAATTATTTGCTTTGCGTGTAAATTTCAGCACAGCTTTTTGAAAGCTCGCGGATTTTAAGCATATAATCTTGCCTTTGGGTAACTGAAATCGCCCCACGCGCGTCTAAAAGGTTGAAAGTGTGCGCCGCAAGCAAGCAGTAATCATAAGCTGGCAAGGCAAAGCCTCTTTCTAGCACGCTTTTGCACTCTTTGTAGGCGTTTTCAAACTGGTGATTTAGCATTTCAACCGAGCTTAACTCAAAGTTGTAGGTGCTATACTCAAACTCGCTTTGCTTATGGACATCGCCATAAAGCACCTTTGAGCCTGCAAAGTCGTTCCAAACTATGTCATAGACATTATCGACATTTTGCAAATACATAGCCAGCCGCTCTAAACCATAGGTGATTTCGGCACTTACTTGCTTTACGGCGATACCGCCAACTTGCTGAAAATAAGTAAATTGCGTAACTTCCATACCATCAAGCCACACTTCCCAGCCAAGCCCCCACGCTCCAAGGCTCGGGCTTTCCCAGTTGTCCTCCACAAAGCGAATGTCGTGGTTTTTTAAGTCAAAGCCTAGCGTTTCAAGGCTTTTAAGATAAAGGGTTTGAATGTCATCGGGGCTTGGTTTGATGAGAACTTGAAACTGATAGTAAGCGCCGAGTCGGTTTGGGTTTTCGCCGTATCTGCCATCGCTTGGGCGGCGGCTTGGGGCGACATAAGCGCAAGCCCAAGGCTTGTCGTCAAGGCTTCGCAAAAAGGTCGCGGGGTGAAAAGTGCCTGCGCCTGCTGGCATATCGTAAGGCTGCATTATCACGCAACCTTGTTTTTGCCAAAACTGCTGTAAATTTAAGATGATTTGCGAAAAAGTCATTGTGCGCTGTCCTTTTGTGGGTTTGTGGTGCTTGCGTTTGAATTCGTGCTTGAATTTAAGCTAGAATTTGGTGCTGTGGGGTTTGAATTTACGCCATTTGCGCTCGTGGTGCTTAAATTTTCAGCCTTTGGCGTGGAATTTGTGCTAGAATTTGCGCTTGAATTTTCATTTGAATTCGCGCCCGAATTTAAAGCCGAATTCAAGCTAGAATTCCTTTCGCTTCTTGGGCTAAATGCACTATTTTCTATATCATCATCCATAGTCGCGCTCATTTTGCCTTGCGTGAAATTATCCACCGCTTTGTTCCACATAAGTTTGTATTTGCGTTTCAAAAACTCCACTTCCTCTTGCGCGCGCCCCAGCTGCTCGTTTAAAATGTCGATGGTTTTTCTGTCCTCATCGTAAATTTCTTGCATTGAGTAAAGCACATCTTTTAGGAATTTGTTTTCGTTTTTGAGCGTTTCTAGCGTCTCATCTTTGGCATCTAGCACCTTTTCGTGTAGGTTTAAAATCGTGCCTATGGTCTTTTCGACAAAGCTTTCCCCAGCTAAACTTATGCTGCTGATAGGTGTAGCCTCGCTACTGCCCTTTGGCACGACACTGAAAGTGCCTTGATTTGCCTCGATATAGATTTTGCCGTCCTCGTCCTTGAAATTCAACGCTCCATTTGCCATCATTCCTTTGACGACATCTTCGCTCAAATGCACGAGCTTGCAAAATTCGCCTATCTCTAAATATGTTTGCATTTTTTCCCCTTTATAGTAGCACTTCTACGCTTTTTGAGTCCGCTATGAGTTGATTTTCTTGCGCTTGTCTGTCTTTTTGCAAGGCAAGGGCTAAATTTTCATCATTTAAAGCCAAAATTTGCACCGCCAAATACGCCGCATTTACAGCACCTGCCTTGCCTATCGCCAAAGTCGCCACAGGAATGCCACGCGGCATTTGCACGGTAGAAAAAAGCGAGTCCATACTTGCAAGGTTTGTCCCACTCATCGGCACGCCAAGCACGGGTTTTGTGGTGTGTGCGGCGATTGCCCCTGCTAAATGCGCCGCCATTCCAGCTGCGGCGATGAAAAGCTTCGCGCCTTTTTGCTCGGCTTTTGCGACATACTCAGCCGTTCTTTTTGGGCTGCGGTGTGCTGAACTTATAATGAGTTCGTATTTGACACCAAATTTTTCTAAAATTTTGCCAGCCTCGCTCACCACTTCATAATCACTCTTACTTCCCATCACAATGCTTACAAAGTCCATTATACTTCCTTTCTCAAAAAGCTAAATTCAGGCAAAGTCTCAGGTAGCTTGATTTCGTTTTCGTTGCCGCTGTGAATTTCCCTAAAATCCTTGTTGTTTTTAGCTACAAGCCTTTTAAATTCCACAAAATACCGCCCCTCGTTTTCATAAACAAGCCCCGTTTCGTTCTCGCAAGGACTTATGCGTGAATTTATGGGTGCAAGGATTTCATAAGGCGTGTTTAAATGCACTTGTCCCTTGCATTTGAAAAACTCGCCGTCCTCGCTGATAGCGCAAACTTGGTGCGTGCCTTCTTCTAAACTCGTGGCAAAGTTTTGCGTGTCAGTCTTTTCAAAGGCTCGCGCTACCAAATACCCGTCCGTAAAGCCTCTGTTTTTGAGTGTGTGAATTTCTTGCTCGTATTTGGGCGCGTTAAATTCGCCACGCAAGGCGTCTAAAACCGCCATTTTGTAGGTGCGCGTGGTAAGAGCCACATAATACTCGCTTTTGGTGCGCCCTTCGATTTTAAAGGCGTTTATACACTCTTCTTTCATTATTTTTTCGATATGTGAGCTTAAATTTAAGTCTTTTGAGTTGAAAATATGCGTGCCGCTTTCGTTTTCTTCAAGGCGAAAAAGCGTGCCATTGTCGGCGTTTTTGGCATAAAGCTCGTAAGAAAAGCGGCAATCATTAGCGCAAGAGCCGCGGTTGCTCATTCTGCCGCTTTGCACGGAGCTGATTAGGCAACGCCCAGAGTAAGCAAAGCACATAGAGCCGTGCACAAAGGCTTCAAGCTCTATGTCGCAATGCTCTTTTATGGTTTTAGCGTCCTTTAAGCCAAGTTCGCGGGCGATGACTATGCGTTTTGCGCCCATTTCTTTGTAAATTTGAGCGTCCATAAAGTTTAGCACATTTGCCTGCGTGGAGATATGCAGGGGAATTTCGCTCGCGTTTTCTTGCGCTAAACGCATAGCGCCCAAGCTTGCCACGATGAAAGCATCAGGTTTCATCGCCTTTAAGCGCAAAATGTGCCTTTTAAGCCCATCAAGCTGAGAGCTGAAATGAAAGCCATTTATCGTAACGAAAACCTTTTTGCCCAAAGAATGCGCGTAAATAATGGCTTTTTCAAAGCTTTCATAGTCAAATTCGTGCGCGGTGCGTGAGCGCAAGGAAAAGTTATTTACCCCCGCATAAACAGCGTCCGCTCCGTAAGCTAGGGCGATTTTGAGCTTGGTGAAATTACCAGCTGGGGCGACTATCTCAGGCGTTATCACGGCTTTTGCTCCGTGTGAGAGTGTTAAATTTCACTTGAATTTGGGCTTTTGCAAGGTTTAGCGCAATGCGTGCCTTTAAATTTAGCGCACTTCGAGCTAAATTTGTGCTTGAAAACGCCGTAAAATTCACATTTTTGCTTGCTAAATTCATCATCTTGCCCCAAATTTATTTGTTTCCTCTTAAACTTGCGATTAAATCCTCTATGTCGCCGTCGTTCATCACATCTTTGGTGCTGTCCCCTGCGATATGCACGGCTGATGAAACGCGCTTGCTGTCGTCTATGTCGCCCTCAAAGAGTGAATTCATATAGCGGTTTAAAGCGCGCATCACATTGACGGCTCTTTCGATTTTTTGGCGATGAATGTCTTGATACTGCATAGCGTCCATAGAGACAAAAACTTCGTCCTGCCCTTGCTGCAAGAGTTTAAAGATATTTTCACTTGCTTCAAGGCTCTTTGTGCTGGCATTAAGCGCGGTTTTAAATGTCTGAATGTGCGGAAATTTCGTGCTTAAAGTAGTAAAAGTCGCTTGGTTTTTGCTGATATTTTCTTTTATGTCTTCAAGGGCAAGCTCGATGTGGTTAAAGAATTTACCGATATTTTCGAGCCTATCCATCATCTCAATAGCCTTTTCTTCGCTATCTCGCGTAACCTCATCAAGCTGATGCACGACTTTGTGTTCGTTGCTTGGCGGTGTGTTTATGTTTAGCTCGTTTAAATTCTCGGCATTTTGGGCGTTTGCGCCTTTTTGTAAGGCTGACACGCCTAAATCTAGCTCGTTTGCGCCATTTGACAACGCCGTTGCGCTTAAATTTGGCTCGTTTGCGCCACTTAAATCCTCCGCACTCAAATCGCCCACGCTCGCACTTGGCTCGCTTGGCGTAGGCTCATCATCGCTTTCAAGCTCTTCGCCGATTTTCATCAAAGCATCTAACTCTTCTTGTGTCATCGTTTATCCTTGAAATTTTAACTCTTATAAATGTAATTATAGTCAAAAATTCATAAATTATCAAATAACATTTAAATAAAAAATTCACTCTTTGAAATTTAGGGCTTTTTGTATATTTTAAAATTTCTACAAAAAAATTTTTTAATTTAAGCTTAATTAAATAATTTTATGCTACAATTTCAAAACTTAAATCTTTAAAGGAGCAAAAAATGGGAAAATTTGTAAATAGTGTCGATGAATTTTTCGACTATTGCAAGGCTAATGAAGTCGTTTTTATCGACTTTCGTTTCACGGATATGATAGGCACTTGGCATCATATCACCTACAACGCAAGCGTTATCGGCAAGGAGCATTTTGAAAATGGCGTGCCGTTCGATGCTAGCTCGATTCGTGGGTGGCAAAGTATCGAAAAATCCGATATGATTTTAAAGCCAGATGTGCAAAGTGCGTTTTTAGACCCCTTTACAGCGGACTCTACCATAGTGGTGTTTTGCGATGTCTATGACATTTACAAGGGACAAATGTATGAAAAATGCCCTAGAAGTATCGCCAAAAAGGCTATGGAGCATTTAAAAAACAGCGGCATAGCTGACACAGCATACTTTGGACCCGAAAATGAGTTTTTCGTCTTTGACAGCGTGAAGATTGTCGATAACATTCACTGCGCAAAGTATGAAATAGACAGCGAAGAAGGCGAGTGGAATGATGATAAAGACTTTGTCGATGGCTACAACACAGGACACCGCCCGCGCACAAAGGGCGGCTACTTCCCTGTCCAGCCTGTCGATAGTATGGTGGATTTGCGCGCTGAAATGGTGCAAACCCTTGAAAAAGTGGGGCTTGAAACCTTTGTGCATCACCACGAAGTCGCCCAAGGGCAAGGCGAAATCGGCGTGAAATTCGGCACACTTGTCGAAGCAGCTGACAATGTCCAAATTTACAAGTATGTCGTCAAAATGGTAGCGCATTTAAATGGAAAAACAGCGACTTTTATGCCAAAACCGCTTTACGGCGACAATGGCAACGGAATGCATGTGCATATGAGTTTGTGGAAAGGCGGAGAAAACTTGTTTTACGACAAGGACGGCTACGGAAAGCTCAGCCAAACGGCGATTCACTACATAGGCGGGATTTTAGGACACGCTAGAAGCGTGGCTGCCTTTACTAATCCTAGCTCAAACTCTTATAAAAGGCTGATACCGGGCTTTGAAGCACCCTCAATCCTTACATACTCGTGCCAAAACCGCAGTGCAAGCTGCCGCGTGCCTTATGGTGGGGGCAAGAATTCAACTCGTATAGAAATGCGCTTTCCAGACAGCACTTCAAACCCATATCTAGCCTTTGTAAGCCTGCTTTTAGCGGGACTTGACGGCATCAAAAACAAGACAAAGCCTGTGGGACCGATGGACGAGAACCTTTTCGAGCTAACCCTTGATGAGATACGCGAAAAGGGCATCGAGCAGCTGCCTCACACCTTGCGGGGCAGCCTTGAAGCACTGATACGCCACAACGCTTACTTAAAGCCCGTGATGAGCGACATTTTCATCGATGATTATCAGCACCTTAAATTTGAAACGCAGGTGTGGCCTGTCGAAGCCCGCCCAACGGCGTATGAGTTTAAAACCTGCTACTCGTGCTAGCAAGCCTTTTGCCTTGAATTTTTCAAGGCAAGGCTGAATTTTAGGGCTTGCAAAATTTGCGTTTGTTGCTAAAACCGCTTGCAATGGTGAGTTAAAGCAAAAGCCACTTTCACCGCAAGCCTTAAATTCACGCTTTTTAATCTATTTCTTTATAAATTCGCTCGCAACTTGCCTTGTCGATGAGCTTTAAATTTGCCCTTACCTTGTGTAAGCCCAAGATGACAGAGCTTTGCACGCAATAAATGCGCTTGGGGCGTGGCGTAAAGATGATATACGCTTGCGTTTCCGTTTGAGCAAAGAGCAGCAAGGACTGAAGCCCAGCCCATAGCGCACAACGACTTTGTGTGGAATTTCTTGGGTATGGTGCTTGCGGGGTTGTGCTTTTTGCTCAGCGAAGGCTGCCCAGGCAAGCATCTCGTGCAAATGGGCACAGGCAACTTGCACTCGGGCATTTTCGTCATCGGTATGATGGCAGGAGCGGGGTTTGCGCACAATTTCTTGCTCGCAAGCTCGCCAGCAGGCATAACGCCTTATGCGCCGTGGGCTGTGGGGCTGGGCTTTGTTTTTGCGGTGTATGTGGGCATTTTAAACCGCGCAAAAGCCTAAATTTAGCTTTTGCGTGCCGTTTTCACACTAAAATTCGCCGTTGTGCCGTCATCTAGGCTGATTTATCAGCGTGGCAATCCATACAAGCAAATTTAACCCTTAAAGCTTGCCACGCCCGCAAAGCTCGCAACGACAAATGGCTACACAAGTTTTCGCAAAGCTCACAATGGCGAGCAAAAAATCATCGCAAATAAAGCCCAAAACGCTTTTTGCTCATCAAATGAAAATGCCGTCTATGTCATCATCACAAGCAAGTTTGCAAGCATTAAATTTCAGCAGTGCTGCGTGCGAAAGTTAAAAACCAAAAGTTTGCACTTAAAATTCAGCAGCATTGCGCGTGGTAGCTTAAATTTAATGTTTGCAAACTCGCTAAGGCTCAAATTCACAAGTTTGCCTTTAAATTTTAGTGGCACTGTGTGGCAAAACTCAAACCCATTTTTTGCAAATTCGCTATATCAGCACTTGGCACTTCGCCTTTTGTAGTGAGATAATCTCCGATGACAACGGCACTTGCGCCCCTTTCAAAGACTTCATATTGCCTACTTCCTAGCACCTTTTCGCGCCCACCCGCTATCATTATGCGCGTGGGGGCAAGCTCTTTGGCACTTTGCTCAACGATACGCAAGGCTTCATCTACGCTTAAAGGCGGTGGATTTAAGGGCAGATGCTCGTTTTTGATGAAAAAATTTACGGGGCTTGTAAAGGGCGCAAGCTCTTTAAGGCTCGCACGAAAGCTTTTCCTGTCGCTTTCACTCTCCCCAACGCCGTAAATTCCGCCACAGCAAAGCTCGATACCCGCTCTTTTAGCGTTTAAATTCGTCTCAAAGCGGCTTTCCCAGCTGTGCGTGGTGCAAATTTGCGGAAAAAACTCGTGCGAAGTTTCTAGATTGTGGTTGTAAGAAAAAATTCCCGCCTTTTTCAGCTCCACAAGCTGTTCAAAGCTCGCTAGTCCGTTGCAAGCGATGAGCATTAAATCAGGCTGTGCCTTTTTTACGGCTCTTGCAGCCTCACATACATACAAAAGCTTGTCATCATCAAGCCCAAGTCCAGCCGTTACAAGGCAAAAGCCTAGTGCGTGGTTGTTTTTAGCGATATGCGCTTCCTCAACAATTCGCTCAATGCTCTTTCGCGGGAATTTTTCAATGCCCGTTTTGACAAAGCCACTTTGCGTGCAATACTTACAATCCTCGCTACAACCGCCACTTTGTAGGTTACAAATGGCGCAAAGCATTATCTGCATAGTCTTTCCTTTCTGTCATTTGCACACATAAGTGGCGTTTGCGCTAATGGAGCGTTCTTCCTCATCAACGACAGGCAAGGCGTTTGAAAAGTGTGCCGCCTCGTCCGCTACTGCCATTTCCTTTGCGCTCATCGTGCGGTAGCCCCCGCCAAAACTACGCGAAAAGTCTAAATTTTTTAGCTCGCATTTTTTGTCGGTGAGCTTTGAGTAGCTTTCAGCGTTTGCAAGGGCTGATTTTATAAGCTCTTCGCGCATTTTTTCTTCATTTTCTCGCAACAATTCGCTACTAAAATTCGCGCTCAACGCTGGCAAGGACATAGTGATGAAACCGCTTTTTGTGGCGATTTTGTCTATGTCGTTTAAAAGCGCGTTGTAGCGTTCAAGCTCGTTTGATTTTATCTTGCAGGACAAACTCGCCTCCACGCGCTGTCCTTTGGGGATTTCAACCCCGTCTTTGTAAGAAAAAGTCGGCTCTATGGTGTAGCTGCCGCCACGACAAAGTTTTTCCTGTGCCACGCGGGCTAGGATTTCGTTAAAAGCACTTGCCACAGCCGCCTTTTCATCGGCACTCAAAGAGATTTTACTGCTTAAAAACCTGCTCGCGCTGAATCTCGGGCGCGATACAAAGCTATCAGGCATAAGTTTGGCGGTGGCTTGAAGCTCTTTACTAAATGTAAAGCCTGCATTTTCAGCACTTTTCAAAAACCACACATTGAAAAATAGCCCCAAAACAAAAGTAACCAAACACAAAAGCCCAAGAACTAAGCCTTTGATAAAACTCATCATTGTGTATCCTTTGCGAAAAATTTGTCAAAAGTCTAACGAATTTATGTTAATATACGCTTTTTAAAGTTAAATTTTGGAGATTTTATGTACTTAAAAGCCTATCATAAGGCACTTTTAAGCTGGTATGATAAAAACGGGCGCAAAAATTTGCCTTGGCGCACCTTTGGCACGCCCCTTTGTGATGAGCGTTTGCGTGGCATTGATGCTGCTTATGGCGTGTATATCAGCGAGATAATGCTGCAACAAACGCAGGTAAATAGGGTGTTAGAGAACTTTTACTTTCCTTTTTTGCAAAAATTTCCAAATCTACAAAGCCTTGCAAATGCCGATGAAAGCGAGATTTTAAAGGCGTGGCAAGGGCTTGGGTATTACTCACGGGCTAGAAATTTAAAGCTTTGCGCGGCTTCTTGTGTCGCTCGGTTTAACGGACATTTGCCCGAAAATGTAAGCGAGCTTACAAGGCTTGAAGGCATAGGTGCTTACACGGCTGGGGCGATAGCGTGCTTTGGCTACAAAAAGGCGGTTGGCTTTATAGATGGCAATATAAAACGCGTGTTTTCAAGGCTTTTTGCACTTGCAAACCCTACTCAAAGCCTATTACAAGGCAAAGCAAACGAGCTTTTATGCGAGCAAAATGCCTTTGATTACAATCAAGCTTTGATTGATTTAGGCGCGCTTGTTTGCACGCCAAAGCTTGCAAGGTGCGTCCTTTGTCCGCTTGATGAGTGGTGTGCGGGCAAAAATGCGCCACAAAAATACCCACAAAGCAAAAAAGTAGAGTATGAAAGGCTGAATTTAAGCCTGTTTGTGGTGCGTTTGGGGGACAAAATCGCCCTGCAAAAAAGCAGACAAAATCTTTACAAAGGCTTATACAACTTGCCGCAAATGCAAGCAAGGCAGAGCTTTGAATTTGGCAACGAGCTGGCAAATGCTTGCGAATTTAATGGCAAGCAAGCAAATGCCCGCACATTTGACGGCAAAGGACAAAAATTTAGCGAAAAAAGGCTTGAATTTGGAGAAAAAGAGCTTAAATTCATCGGCGAATTCAAGCATTCTTACACCAAATACCGCATAAATGCAAGGGTTTATGAGCTTGAATTTGATGAGAATTTGCAAGATTTAAAGCCTTTCAAAGAGTGTTTAAACGGGCTTTTAAGTGAGTGTGAATTTCTGCCTTTAAAGGCTTTACGCACCTTGCCGCTTTCAAATTTAGCCCTAAAAGCTCTAAAAAAGGCGTTTAAAGATGAAATTTGAAAAGATTTACATAGAATTAAGCGATATTTGCGGGCTTAACTGTGGCTTTTGTCCGAGCGTTAAGGGTGTGCGTGGGGCGATGAGCGTGGAAAAATTTAGCATTATCGCAAAAAAAGTGGCTGGTGTGGGGCGAATTTATACCTTTCATCTGCTGGGCGACCCGCTTGTGCTGCCGAATTTAAAGGATTTCATCAAGCTTGCAAATGCGCACAAAATGCCATTAGAGCTTACCACGAGCGGTTTTTATATGAGTGAAAAAAACGCGCAACTTTTGCTTGAAAGTGAAAATATCCGTCAAATCAACCTTTCTTTAATGGCTTTTTTGGCGCCAAAAAAGCTGAATTTAAACGAGTATTTTGCGCCGATTTTGCGTTTTTTACGCTTGCATTTGGCGCAAAATTCGCAAAGTTTTGTGAATTTAAGGCTGTGGAATTTGGGAGCAAATTTTACGCCACCATTTGAAAATAACGCCATTTATAGCCTTTTAGAACGCGAATTTAACACAAAAATTCAAAAAAATGCGCCCAAAAATCGCCTTGAAAACCGTATCATTTTGCACCAAAGTGAGCTGTTTTGCTGGGCTGGGACAAAGGCTGATGATTTGGGAGTGCAAAAAGAATTTGTGGATTTACAAGGCGAAAGAAATGCGCCCAAAGTGCCATGTGTCAAAGGTTCGTGCCACGCACTGCGTAAGCAAATCGGCATTTTAAGCGATGGCGCGGTTGTGCCTTGCTGTATGGATACAAGCGGTGTTATGGGGCTTGGCAACCTTTTTACGCAAGAGTTAAGCGAAATTTTAGCAAGCAAGCGTGCAGTGGCGATGAAAAAGGGCTTTGAAAGGGGCGAATTCACTGAAAAACTATGCCAACAATGTGAATTTGGACGGCAAAAAACAAGGCATTAAGCTAAACGCTTTTTGTAAAAAAGTGCAGCTTGTCAAAGCCCGCAAAGACAAGCTAAAAAGCGTTTTTAGCGTTTTGCTTGTGATGATAAATTCACAAATTTAGCGAAAAAAATTTATAAATTTTAGTTTTTTAGTAAAGAAAATTTACAAATTTTATTTTCATCTCACGCTGAAATGTCTATTTGCACGCTATTTTTAGCACTTGCTGAAATCTCACTGATGAGTGAGTGCATATCGTTTGTGAAATTTGGGTTGTCAAGGTTTTTGATGACAAGCTCTTCGCTCACTTTAAAGGATACAGAAAGGCTTTTTGTAAGCTCTTTTAACTCACTTTCAAGGGCGTTAAACAAATCCTCGTTTGTAGCGTAGTTTTCGGCGTTACGCTGCTTTTCATTTTCTATGTCTAGGCGTTTTTTGATGAGTTCTTTGCTTTCTTGTGTCATTTTTTGCAAAAGCTCTTCCAAGCTCACAAAAACGCGCGGTTCATCTAATGAGTCGGTTTGTATGCTCTTTTTAGCGTATTTGATGATTTGCTCTTTGCTTTGAAGTTCGCCTAAATTCAAGTATCCGTCCATATTTATGTCGGCTTTTAGAGTTTCGTTAAGTGCCTTTTCTATGGTGTTTGCTAGGGGTGCGTCATAGTGTTTGGAGTAAGGCAAATAGGACGAAATGCCGTTAAAATCGACATCCGTTACATTTGCGCCCTCAACCTTTTTAGTGGTGTTTGTGGCGTATCCTGCCAGAGTTTCGCCCTTTTCGCTGTCGTTTAAAAAGCCGTTTTTATCGCTGTCTGCACCTGCATAGTTGCGTTTATAAGCTATGTCGCCAAACCAGCCTGAGACAAAATCTGCTGCCTCGCCTTTGAGTGTGATTTTCCCGCTTTTATCTTTGTCAAAATTTTGTGAGCCAAAATGCGTTTTAAGCCTTGATAAATTTTCATCGCTAAGTCTTAAATTTATGGTGTTTGTGCTTATTTTGTCGGTAAAAGAAATTTCATTGCTAAACTCATAATTTTTAGCTAAATTTGAGCTTGTTTTTATATTGTTTGTGTCTAAATTTTTATTGATGATTTGAGCAAAATTTTGCAAATTATCTTGACTCATATTAGAAAGGCTAGAAAAAACGGCTCTGTTTTGAATGCCGTTAAGCTCAAATTTGGTGTTGTGAAAGCTCATCAAAGCACGACCCAAACCAAAGTCCGTATTTGAAAAAATTCTAGCCATTGTAATGTTTTTTAGTATCTATAACGATAATACTTCATAAAGCCATTTGAATAAATAGCTTGTTTTGAAGTAGGATTTTTGTTGGCGTTATAATTATTTTTGTAAGGCTTACTCAAATAATTATAAGTATGGCTATATGCCGAGCCACTTCCGTATTTTGGGCTTTGCCATAGATAATAGCCACCCTTAACCTCAGCCATTTCAGCTTGACTTAACTTTTTAACTCCAAGCGAATTTTCGCTCAAAGCGCCACCACTTGCCCTAGCAAGTAAATCATCAGCCAAAGCTGAACCTAAAAGTCCGCTCAAAAGAGCTACAAAAACGATTTTTCTCATCGCATTTTCCTTTCTGAAATTGAATTTCGGCAAAATTCTAACAAAATTTTATAGTTAAATCAAGCAAAATTACTCTTTTTTAAATTTTTGCTGTTTTTTAGAATTTTAAAGCCTTTTAAAGCCTTAAAATTCAAGTTTGTAGCCAGCTATCTCAAAACCTTACTGATACGCACGGCGTCATTAAGCCCCACGATGATGCTTGCGCCGTTTTTTGTGTTTTATTTGTGATGATAAATTTACAAATTTTATTTTTATCTCACGCTGAAATGTCTATTTGCACACTCTTTTTTGCATTTTGCTTAATCTCATCAATGAGTGAGCGCAAATTGCTAGCAAAATCAGCGTTGTCAAGGTTTTCAATAAGCGTTTCTTTGCTCACTTTTAAAGACACGGCAAGGTTTTGCAAGTCTTTATCAAGGCTTTTGGCAAGCTCGTCAATATCGCCTAAATTTAAGTGTTTTGAAAGCTCTTCAAGCCTTTTTTTCAGCTTTTTCATCAACTCTTCAAGCAAATCTACCCCACCCTCGCCCGTTTGAGTGGGCGTTTCGCCCTCGATGGTCTTTTTAGCACTTTTGATGATTTGCTCTTTGCTTTGAAGTTCAATCAAATTTAAGTATCCATCCATATTTATGTCGGCTTTTAAGCTTTCGTTAAGTGCCTTTTCTATGGTGTTTGCTAGGGGTGAGTCATAGTGTTTGGAGTAAGGCAAATAGGACGAAACGCCGTCCATTTGCACCAAAACGACATTTGAGCCGTCTTTTTCGTCCGTTTTGTAAGAAACGA